>Ga0316205_10001890_pt1 | contig 23837 bp, 19 predicted proteins | sample 3monthpyrite_MG_FD_204941 | JGI IMG/M metagenome (GOLD analysis project Ga0316205, IMG submission 204941) | Microbial mat bacterial communities from mineral coupon in-situ incubated in ocean water Damariscotta River, Maine, United States -... | ecosystem: Environmental > Aquatic > Marine >... | reverse complement strand
AACTGCTGGCGGGCAGCACGCACCCAAAGGCCTCGCTCTATCGCTTTGTGCAGACCCTCACCAATCAGGGCATGCTGAGCCATGACGCAGAGACCGGCACCTATACGCTTGGCATCCGGCTGGTGAAACTGGCGCATGCGGCGTGGAAACAGGCGTCATTGGCCACCGTCGCGCGGCCCTTTGTCGAGGCGCTGTCGCTGAAGGTGAACGAAAACATCCACCTGGCGCAGATGGATGCCGGTCAGATCATCTTTGTCGACAAGCTGAAGGCCAGCGACCGGTTTGAAACCATGGCCCAGACCGGCATGGTCGCGCCCGCCTATTGCACCGGGGTGGGCAAGGCGATCCTGGCTAATATGACGCCCGAGCGCCGCGACCGGGCGCTACAACAGCAGGCCTATCTTGCCTATACGCCCAACACCCATTCCAGCACCGAAAGCCTGCTGGCCGAGCTGGATCAGATCCGCGAAGATGGCGTCGCCTTTGACCGCGAGGAGCACGAGACCGGTATCATCAGCATCGCCGCCCCCATCGTGACGCAGGGCGGGCGCACCATCGGCGCGATCTCCATCGCCTCGTCGACCAGCCGCCAGTCTTTGACCAGCATACAGGGATTTCGCGCCGATTTGCTGGCCACCGCACACCGCATCGGGGAAGAGGCCACGAATTGGCAATTCCCCACTGTGACCTGACGACCATTCCCCGGGAGGAACCTTAATGTCCGGCGTGACCCTTTCCAACGTGATCAAGAAATACGGCGATGTGCAGGTTGTGCATGGCGTCGATCTGGAAATCGAAGATGGCGAGTTTTGCGTCTTTGTCGGCCCGTCGGGCTGCGGCAAGTCCACTTTGTTGCGCATGGTGGCGGGGTTGGAGGAAACCACCGGCGGATCGATCGAGATCGGCCCGCGCGACGTGACCCATATGGACCCGGCCGAGCGCGGCGTGGCGATGGTGTTTCAGACCTATGCGCTCTATCCGCATATGACGGTGGGCGAGAACATGGGGTTCGGCCTGAAGATGAACGGCCACCCCAAGGCCGAGATCAAGGCCAAGGTGGCCGAGGCCAGCCGGGTTCTGAAGCTGGATGAGTATCTGAACCGCAAGCCCAAGGCCCTGTCGGGCGGACAGCGTCAGCGGGTGGCCATCGGCCGGGCCATCGTGCGCGGGCCGGAAGTGTTCCTGTTCGATGAACCGCTCTCGAATCTCGACGCCGAATTGCGCGTTGAAATGCGGGTGGAAATTGCGCGGCTGCACAATGAGATCGGGGCCACGATGATCTATGTCACCCATGATCAGGTCGAGGCGATGACGCTGGCCGACAAGATCGTGGTGCTGCGGGATGGCCGGATCGAACAGGTGGGCAAGCCACTGGATCTGTACAACGACCCCGACAATCAGTTCGTGGCCGGCTTCATCGGTAGCCCGGCGATGAATTTCTTTCCGGCGCTGGCCGGTGAAGGCGGCGTCACGGTGCCAGGGCTTGGCAATATGACCCTACCGGCACCTGCATCGGCCCCGGCCAGTGGTCCGGTAACGGTGGGCGTGCGCCCGCAACAATTGCGGCTGGCCGAGGGCGACACGCATATTGTCGATATCTCCGAGCAACTGGGCGGCGTTGCCTATCACTACCTGACCGCCGGGGATGGAACCCGCGTCACGGTCGAGGCGCATGAACAGACACAGCCCGCATCGGGATCAAAGGTCGGTCTGACGGTCGACCCCGAAAACGCGCTGTTCTTTGATGCCGAAAGCGGCCAGCGTCTCAGGTGATCCGGTTGCGCTGTTCGCCGGGGCTGACGCCGAAATGGGTGCGGTAGACCCGCGCGAAATGGCCCGAGCTTTTGAACCCAGAGGCGAGGGCGATCTCGGTCACCGGCATCTCGGTCTGCAACAACAGGTTGCGGGCCTTTTGCAGGCGGATATCGACCTGGTATTTCTTGGGTGAACAATTCAGGTAGCGGCCAAAGAGGCGTTCCAGTTGTCGCGTGGAAATCCCGATCTCCGACGCGATCACGGCGGGCGATAGCGGATCCTCGACCGTCTCGGACATCCGGGCGATGGCGTGGGTCAGGTGGGTGTTGCGAATGCCGTGGCGCGACTGGATCGAAACCCGTTGTTCGGCGCTGGCATCGCGCACCGTGTTGTAAACCATCTGATCGGCAACCTCGGTGGCCAGATCGGGGCCGTGGGTTTCCTCGATGAGATGCAACATGAGATCGGCGGTGGCGGTGCCGCCCGAGGCCGTCACGATCTTTTCATCGGCGACAAAGACGCTGCGTTGCAGGTTCACATCGGGAAATTCCTCCATGAACGCATCGTGAAATTCCCAGTGAATGGCGGCCTTCATCCCATCCAGCAACCCGGCGCGCGCCAGAATCCAGCTGGCCGAGCACAAGCCCCCGATCCGCACGCCCTTGCGCGCCTGCCGCCGGATCGCGGCCATGAGGGGGCGCTTGGTGTGGGTGGCGACGTTGATGCCGGACAGAACAAAGAGCCGATCCGCCGGGGGCATCTGATCGGTGCCGAAATCGACCTGCGTAACCGCCCCGTTCGAGGCGGTCACGGTATGCCCGTTCTCGGAAATCAGAGACCACTCATAAAGGGTTTCTCCGCTGACCAGATTGGCGATGCGCAACGGATCGACGGCACAGCCAAACGCCATATGCGTCAGCTCCTCGACCAGCAGAAAGGAAAAATGTTCCGGCATATGCGCCAACCGTCATTGGGTTTCCCGAGGATACTCCTGATCACATTCGCATTTTGTATGCAATATGTATTTTCTTTGTGTGCGAATGGTGCTACTGCGACATGGAAACGGAGACTCGCATGGCACCGCGCAACCCGAAAGACACCGCCTATGACCGGCTGAAAACCGCGATCCTGACGCTTGAGATGCGGCCCGGTGCCGATCTGGACGAGGCAAGGTTGAGCGCCGAATTCGGCCTGTCGCGCACCCCCTTGCGGGAAGTATTCCGGCGGCTGGCGGGCGAAGGATACGTCGATCTGCGCCAGAACCGTGGGGCGCGCGTCAGCGAGATGTCGCATACCACGCTGCGTGATTTCTTTCTTGCCGCCCCGATGATCTATGGCGCGATCCTGCGGCTGGCGGCGGAAAGCGCCAAGCCCGAACAGATCGACGCGCTGAAGGCCACGCAGGCGCAGTTTCGCTCCGCGCTTGGCAGCGGCTCGGCGCGCGACCGTGCCATTCTGAACAACCGGTTTCACGAGATCACCGGTGAGATGGCGGGCAATATCTATCTGCTGCCGTCGTTCCGGCGGCTGCTGATTGATCACGCGCGGATCTCGATGACCTTTTACCGCCCCGCCGATGCAGATGGCGCGCAAGGCATTGCCGAGGCTGCCGATCAACATGACCGGATCATCGCCGCGATCGTCGCCCGCGACGCCGAGGCGGCGGGCGCGCTGGCCACCGAACACTGGAACCTGTCGCGCAACAGGATCGAAAGTTTTGTAATGCCCGGCGGGCTGGAGATGCCGCTTGGCACCCTGCCCGGCGCGCGGTCGGCATGAAAGGCCCCGACATGACCCCGATATTTCGCTTTGACGGCATCTATACCCCCGTCGTGACGCCATTTCACGACGATGCCACCCCCAACCTGGACGCCCTGGCCGATGTCATTGAAAGCCTGCTGGCGGCGGGCGTGAACGGCATCATCTCGGGCGGCTCGACCGGGGAAAACTATGCCCAGGGCGTGGCTGAGCGGCTAGATCTCGCCCGGTTCACGCAGGAACGCATCAAGGGACGTATCCCCTTTGTGGTCGGTACCGGCGCGATGATGACGCCCGATTCGATCGCGCTTGCCACCGGCGCGCGCGACATGGGGGCCGATGCGATCCTCTTGGCCAGCCCCGCCTATTCGGTGCCCACGGACCGGGAAAATGCGCTCAATGCGCTGGCCATCGACAAGGCGGCGGGGCTGCCGGTGATGCTGTATAACTACCCGCACCGGACCGGCACCATGATGGGCGAGGAGTTTCTGGACCGGGTCGGGCGGTCGCGCAATTTCTGCGGCATCAAGGAAAGCTCGGGCGATATCAACCGGGTGCATCTGTTGGCGCGCGATTACCCGCATATCCAGATGGGCTGCGGCATGGATGACCAGGCGCTGGAGTTCTTTGCCTGGGGGGCCCCGTTCTGGGTCTGTGGCGGCTCGAACTTCCTGCCGGATGAACATATCGCGCTTTATCGCGCCTGCGTGGTGGAGGGCAACTTCGCCAAGGGCCGCCGCATCATGTCGGCGCTGATGCCCTTGATGCGGGTGCTGGAACAGGGCGGCAAGTTCATCCAGTGTATCAAGCATGGCGTCACCCTGACTGGCATCGATACCGGGCCGATGCGCCCGCCGCTGACGGGGCTGAACAAGGATGACAAACGCGCGCTGGAGCAGGTGATCGGCGTGTTGAAAACCACGATTGCGGCAATTGAGGCGGAGGGCTGAGGCATGGCAATGTTGACAAAAGGCGAATACCGGGCGCTGGCCGCCGATCTGGAATTTCCGAACGCGGCTTTCATTGACGGGGCCTATCGTCCAGCGGCCTCGGGCAAGACATTCGAGACGCGGAACCCGGCGACGGGGGCAGTATTGGCCGAGGTTGCGGCTTGCGGCGCAGAAGATGTGGATTTTGCCGTGACAAAGGCGCGCGAGGCGTTTGACGACGGACGGTGGGCAAAGCTGCACCCAAGCGCGCGCAAGGATGTGCTGATCCGCTTTGCCAAGCTCCTGACCCGGAACGCGCGCGAACTGGCGGTGATGGAGAGCCTCGACAGCGGCAAGACCATCTATGATTGCGAGACCGTGGACATCCCCGAAACCATCCATTGCATCAAGTGGCATGCCGAGGCGATCGACAAGATCTATGACCAGGTGGCCCCGGCATCGGATGATCATATCGCCATGGTGGTCCGCGAGCCCATCGGCGTGGTCGGGCTGGTGCTGCCGTGGAACTTCCCGCTGCTGATGCTGGCCTGGAAGATCGGGCCGGCACTGGCGGCGGGCTGTTCGGTGGTGGTGAAACCGGCCCTTGAAACCTCGCTGACAGCTTTGCGCGTGGCCGAACTGGCATCCGAGGCGGGCCTGCCGCGCGGGGTGCTGAACGTGGTGCCCGGCGGCGGGGCCGAGGTGGGCGAGCCCATCGGGCGGCACATGGATATCGACATGGTGTCCTTCACTGGGTCCACCGTTACCGGCAAGCGGTTTCTGACCTATGCGGCGGAAAGCAATGCCAAGGAGGTGGTGCTGGAAATGGGCGGCAAGAACCCCGCTGTGGTTATGGAGGATGCCGAAAACCTTGACCGCGTGGCGGCCCATGTGGTGAACGGCGCGTTCTGGAACATGGGCGAAAACTGCTCCGCCACTTCCCGCCTGATCGTGCACCGGTCGGTGAAGGGCGAATTGCTGGACCGCATCGCCCATCACGCGGCGCAGTGGCCGGTGGGCGACCCGCTGGATCCCGAAACCCGGCTGGGGGCCTTGGTCAGCCCGGCGCATTTCGACAAGGTTTGCGGCTATCTGGACAAGGCCGAAGCCGTGATCATCGGCGGCAAGGCCGACAAGGGCTTTGTCGAGGCCACGGTCGTGGAGCTTCCCGGCAATGATCATGCCCTGGCGCGCGAGGAAATCTTTGGCCCGGTCCTGTCGGTGATCGCGGTGGACAGTTTCGATCAGGCCATCGCAATCGCCAATGACACCGATTACGGGCTCTGCGCCTCGATCTTTACCGCCAATGCCAAACGCGCCCTTCGCGGCGCGCGGGCCATCCGGGCGGGCACCGTCACGGTGAACTGTTTCGGCGAAGGCGATATCAGCACGCCCTTTGGCGGCCACAAGCAATCGGGCTTTGGCGGGCGCGACAACGGCATCCACGCGCATGACCAGTATACGCAGTTGAAAACCATCTGGATCGACCTGTCCGACGACGCCGATGAGGCGGTGGCATGACGGGCCGCATCGGGTTCATCGGCACCGGCCATATCGCGGCACCGATGGCGCGGGCGCTGGCGCGCGATGGGCATGATGTGGTGGTGTCGGAACGGAGCGAAACGATTGCTGCGGAACTTTCGGCCGCGTTCAAGACGATCTCGGTCGCGCCCAATCAGGGCGTGGTCGATGCCTGCGATACCGTGTTTCTGTGCTTGCGTCCGCATCTGGCGGAAAGCGCCATTGCGGAGCTGAGGTTTCGCCCCGGTCAGCGCATCGTTTCGGTGATGGCGGGGGTTTCCGCCGCCGATCTGGCCCGCTGGTGCGCGCCCGCGACCGATATCAACATCATGATCCCGCTCGGATTTCTGGAGCAAGGCGGCTGCCCCCTGGCGGTCTATCCAACCGGGGCCACCGTCGAACCGCTCTTTGGTGCCAAGAACCCGGTCGTGGCAGTTGCCAGCGAGGCCGCCCTGAACAGCCATTTCGCCATCTGCGCGCTGGTTCCCGGCATGCTGGCGATGCTGGAAACCGGGGCCGACTGGTTGGCGGCAAAGGGCGGCGACCCCGATGATGCGGCGCTTTACACCACGCAGCTTGTCGCCGGGTTCCTGAATGCGATGGGCAAAGAGGCCGGGTGCCTGAAATCCGAAAAAAAGGCGCTGGCCACCCCCGGAACACTCAGCCGGATGATGGTCGACGGTCTGGACGATGGCGGCGCGACACGGGCATTGACCAGCGCGCTCGACGCCATCGACGCGCGCCTGAATTCAGCCTGATCGTGGGGGCATGATGACAGCCTATCACGCCCGACGCCTGCCGGTGCATAAAGGCCCCGCCGCCTGGAGCGCGATCCTGCCCGACCAGCCCTCCGCCACGCCGCTGGAAGGCGACATTACCGCAGATCTGGTTGTCGTCGGGGCCGGTTTCGCGGGCCTTTCGGCAGCACGGCGGGCGTTGCAGATCGATCCCGGCCTGAAAGTGGTCATCCTAGAGGCGGGCCGGGTTGCCGAAGGAGCGGCAGGGCGCAATTCGGGTTTCATGATCGACCTGCCGCATGACCTGTCGTCATCCGATTACGCGGGGTCGGGCGATGATGCGGCGCACATCGCATTGAACCGGCAGGCGATTGCCTTTGCGCAGGCGGCAGCAGAAGAATACGCCATCCCGCAAGATTTCATCGACCCGGCAGGCAAGGTGAACGGGGCGGCCAGCGCCACAGGCCAAGCCCATAACGAAAGCTATGCGCGCCATCTGGCGGGCCTTGGTGAGCCTTGCGAGATGCTGGACGCCCAGGCGATGCAGGCCCTCACCGGCAGCGGCTATTACCTGTCTGGGCTCTACACGCCCGGCACCGTAATTCTGCAACCGGCGGGCTATGTGCGGGGGCTGGCGCAAGGCCTTTCGGCCAAAACGAAGCTGCACGAATTGAGCCCGGTGACCGGCTTTGCACGCCTCGGCGATGACTGGCATGTCAGCACCCCGCGCGGCACCGTCACAACCCCCCAGATCATCCTTGGCACCAATGGCCACCTGGAAAGTTTCGGCTTTGCGTCGGGGCGGCTCATGCACATCTTCCTCTATGCCTCGATGACACCGGAACTGCCCGATGGCGCGGTTGGCGGTGCCCCGCGATGGGGCGTTACGCCTTCCGATCCGATGGGCACGACGATGCGCCGGATCGACACGGGCCAGGGCGGCAACCGGATCATCACCCGCACCTGCGCCAGTTTCGAGCCCGGCATGGTCGCCAGCGACACGGCCCTTGCCCGCGCCGCCCGCGTTCATGGCGAAAAATTCGGCAACCGGTTTCCGGCGCTACGCGGGCTGGAGATGGCCTATTCTTGGGCCGGTCACCTCTGCCTCAGCCGCAATGGCGTCTCCGTCGCAGGCGAGGTCGAAGAAGGCGTCCATGCCGCGTGCTGCCAGAACGGGCTGGGCACCGCACGCGGCACGCTGACGGGAATGGGGGCGGCCGAAATGGCGCTTGGGGTGGAAAGCGACATCACCGAAGCCCTTCGCTCGGAACCCGAGCCAACCCGCATACCGCCGCGCCCGTTCTCGGATATCGGGGCCAATGCCTACCTGCGGTGGAAGGAATACCGGGCTGGCAAAGAATAGCGCGCCCGGCTTCTTTGCGCGGCAAATATCCCCGCCGGAGGCAACGCCGCACCCGCCTCAAACGCTCGGTTGAAAGAAAATCGGTGCCCTCGCCACGGGCGCAAGAATTTTAAGGAAAATTCTTTCCCCGCCCGGCATCGCCGGGTCGCCCGATCAATAATCCTGATTGAGCGCATCGGCGGCAGGGATCTCGCGCTCTCGTCGGGCGATGTAGTCCAACAGCGCCTCGTTCGTTGCCGCATCCAGCACCGGCTCCTGATACTCCCGCAACATCTTTTTCGCGACACCCAACGCGCGCTCGGTGATCTCGACGCTGCCTTCCGCCGCCCATTGCTCGATTGAGTTGTTGTCAAACAGCTCCGGCATGAAAAACGCCCGCTGAAAGTTTTCCTGCGTATGCGGATGGCCCAGATAATGCCCGCCGGGTCCAATATCGGACACCGCCGCGACGGCTTCGTCGAAATCGTCCCATCGCGGTCCCTCGGCCATCCGGTAGGCCATCGCGCATTGTTCCGCGTCGACGACGAATTTGGCCACATCGCAGTGCATCCCGGCCTCGTTCCAGCCCGCCGAATGCCAGATATAGTTGGCACCTGCATGCATCACCGCCGACAGCGTCGTCGCGCTTTCATAGCCAGCCTGCGCGTCAAAGGTCTTGGCTCCGCCAAGCGTGTTCGAGGTGCGCCACGGCACGCCGTAATACCGCGCCATCTGACCGATCATGAAATTCATCAGGCTGATCTCGGGCGTGCCGGCCATCGGCGCGCCGGATTTCATCGAAACGGTCGACAGGTAATGCCCGTAGATCGCCGGGCAGCCGCGCCGGATCACCTGCGTATAGGCCAGCGCGCTCAGCGCCTCGGCATTGAGCTGCGCCACGGCGGGCGCGACCGAGGCGGGCGTGTTGGCCCCGCCCAGAACGAAGGGCGAGCACAGGACCGGCTGGTTGCGCCTGCAAAATGCGCGCATCGCGCCCAACATGGTTTCGTCCCACACCAATGGGCTGTTGCCGTTGCAATTGCCGGTCGTGACGGGGTGCGTTTCCATGAATTCCGCGCCGAACAGCACCGCGCACATCTCCAACACGTCTTCGGCATTTTTCGGGCTGGTGGTCATGCCCATGAAGGTCTTGTCGGAATATTTCATCGAGGAATAGGTGATCCGCAGATGCCGCTGGCTGATCGGGTGGTCATAGGGTTCCACGATGTGGTGCGCCGAGGAATGCAGCGCCGGGGACATGTGGCTGAGCTTGTGAAACATTGCCAGATCCGCCAGCAGCGGGTTGCGGCGCTTGCCCTCCAGATCGCGCAGAAAGGGCGCGCCGGTCATCGGCACAAAGATCGCGTGACGCCCGCCCAAACGGACATTATGGGCCGGGTTTCTGGCGTGATAGGTGAAATCGGCGGGGATGGTGGCGATCAGGTCGCGGACGAGGCCCCGATCCAGATGCACCCGGTCACCGCGCACATCGGCCCCGACGCGTTTCCAATCGGCCAGCGCGATGTCGTCGCGAAACACCACGCCCACGTTTTCGAGAATATCCATCGAAGCCGCATCGATCCGCTCGACCTGGGCCCCGTCCATCACCTCGCAATGCGGCAGACGGTTTTCCAGCCCCGGCAACATCGCATGGTTCGGCGCGGCGCGCAGGCTGCGGCGCGCGGCGCGGCCACCGGCGCGGGTGCGGGGTTTGTCTATAGCGGCGGTCATGGCGGCATCCTTTATTCAGATGCCGCCAAATTGGCCGCTACGGGGCGGGCCCCGCGTGCAGAAATGCGAAATGGGTAACACGGATTGCGACAGGGCGAATTGGCACCCGCCCTGCGCGCCTGTCCTATGCCGCCTCTTTCGGGTTCTTGCCCAGAATGATCATGCCGAGCAGGTCGTCATCGGTGACCTCATTGACATTCACCGTGCCCACCAGCGCGCCGTTCTTCATCACGCTGGCGCGGTCGCACATTTCCATCACCTGATGAATGTCATGATCGATCAGGAAGATGCCGATCCCTTCAGCCTTCAGTTGCAGGATCAGCTCTGCCACCATCTGGGTTTCGTGCGGACCAAGGGCTGCGGTGGGTTCATCCATGATCAGGATCTTGGCGTTGAAGTAGACCGCGCGCGCGATGGCGACGGACTGCCTCTGCCCACCCGACAGTGCCGAAACAGGGGCCGAGAACTTCTGGAAGTTCGGGTTCAGCCGCGCCATGATCTTGCGGGTTTCCGCCTCCATCGCGGCATCATCGACCAGACCCAAAGGCGTCACCAATTCGCGTCCCAGAAACAGGTTCGAGGCCGCATCGAGATTGTCGGCCAGCGCAAGCGTCTGGTAGATCGTCTCGATATTATGCGCCCGCGCGTCGCGCGGGTTGTTGATCGTAACCTCTTCTCCGTCGATGAAGATCTGCCCGGAATCGCGCTTGTAGGCACCCGACAGCATCTTCATCAAACAGGATTTCCCGGCCCCGTTATGGCCCAGAACCCCGACGACCTCACCGGGGAAAAGATCCACCGTCACATGATCGACCGCCTTGATCCCGCCAAACGAGATCGACATGTCGCGCATTTCTACCAAAGGAGTGGTCATGTCAAAGGCCCCCCGTGCGTTTGCGGTAAAAGATATCAATCCAGACGGCGAGGACCAGAACCGAGCCGACCACGATGTTCTGATACGGTGCATCGACGCCGACCATGGCCATGCCCGATTGCAAGCTCTGCATGATCAATGCGCCAAGGATTGCACCGTGGATGGTGCCGATGCCACCCGCCAGGGCGGTGCCGCCGATCACGGCCGCCGCGATCACGCGCAATTCGTCCAGCGTGCCGATATCATTGGTGTGATTGGCCAGGCGGGCCGAAGCCACGACAGCGGACAGCGCCGTCAATGCCCCCATCAGGGCGAAAACCTTGACCGTCAGCATACGGGTATTGATACCGGACAATTCCGCCGCATCCGGGTTGCCGCCGGTTGCGAAGATGTAGCGCCCCAGACGGGTGCGGCGCGCCAGAATGGTCATGCCAATGGCCACCGCGATCAGCACCAGCACAGAGATCGGCAAACCGTAGACGGCGGTGAAGCCTTCGGGCATTTCCTCACCCCGTGCCGCGAATTCCCGGCGCAGACGGCCGATCGGGATTTCATAGGAATTCAGCGTCCAGATGAACCCAAGTATCGCGCTCGTGATGATTGCCGACATGGTCATCTCGGCCCAGATCGGTTTTACGGGAAACCCGTGCGACGCCTTGGACCGGCGCGCGTTCCACAGTCCGGCAATGGCGGCAGCCACGGCCAGTCCGCCCAGAATCCAGGACCAGGTCGGCCCGACAGTGCCGTTGGTGCCGCCGAAGATGATGAAGTTCGAATCAAGCGGGCCAATGGTCTGCCCATTGGTCAGGAACCAGCCGACATTGCGCCAGACCAGCAGCCCGCCAAGCGTCACGATAAACGCGGGGATGGTCAGGTAGCCGATCAGCCAGCCATGAAAGGCCCCGATCAGCGTGCCCGCCGCTATGCCCACTACGATGGTAATCGGCGCGGTCAGCGGGTTGTTCAGGCCAAGCCCCAGCATGTTGGGCAGGATCTCGGTCTGGGTCATCGCCATGATGGCCGACGCGGTGGCCAGCAAAGCGCCGACGCTCAGGTCGATATGGCGGGTGACGATCACAAAGACCATGCCGCAGGCCATGATGGCCACGGAAACCGTCTGAATCGTCAGATTGAAGATGTTGCGCGGCGTCAGGAAACGACCATCCGTGATCAGGTCGAACCCGAAGGCAAGAATTACGAAGGCACCAACCATCCCAAGCAGACGGGTATCCAGCTCGAGCTGCTGGAACACGGTCTTGCGGTTTTGTGTGGGAAGCGGCTGAGACGGGGTGTCGGTCATGTCCGAACTCCAATTGTCAGCTTTTTTAGGGCGACGCGCCCCCGGCTCTTCGGGGGCGCGTCGGATTGGTCAGGCTCAGTTACAGGGCGCGGGGCCGTTGCTGACACCCTGGCAAAGCGCCTCAAGCTCGATCCAGCCGGCATCGACGACAAGCGAGAGATTCTCGGCCGTGATCGGAACCGGGGCCAGGAACATCGAGGTCATGGTGGTGCCGCCGGGCGAGGTCCAGTCCTGCGCGCCTTCGACATCTGCCATCATCGCGCCACCGGCCAGAGCAACCGCGATCTCGGCCGCGGCGCGGCCCAGGTCACGGGCGTCTTTCCAGACCGATACGGTCTGGGTGCCCGAAGCGACACGGTTCAGCGCGGCATGGTCGCCGTCCTGACCCGAAACCGGGATACCTTCCATGCCTTGCGCGGTCAGAGCTGCCACAACGCCACCGGCGGTGCCGTCATTCGACGCGATCACGGCATCGACGCCGTTATCGGTCGCGGTCAGGATCTGTTCCATGTTGCGCTGTGCGTTGGCAGGCAGCCAGCCATCGGTATAGGCCTCGCCCACGATCTCGATATCGCCGGCATCAATCGCGGCCTGGATGATCTCCTGCTGGCCACCGCGCAGGAAGTCTGCGTTCGGGTCAGTCGGCGATCCCTTGATCATGACATAGCGGCCCGTGGGGGCAGCGGCCAGAACCGCGCGCGCCTGCATCCGGCCAACCTCGACATTGTCGAAGGTCAGGTAGAATGCACGGTCATCCTCGATCAGGCGGTCATAGGCGATGACCGGAATACCCTCATCCGCGGCGGCCTGGACGGCGGGGCCGATGGCCTGTGCGTCCTGTGCCAGAATGATCAGCGCATCAACGCCCTGGGCGATCAGGCTTTCGATATCCGAAAGCTGCTTGGCCGACGAAGATTGTGCATCGGCCGAGATATAGGTGGCCCCGGCCGCGTCCAATGCGGCAACGATGGCGGCTTCATCCGTGGCCCAGCGTTCCTCCTGGAAATTGGACCAGCTGACACCGACGGTGATGCCTTGTGCGAATGCCGTGGTGGCAAACATGACCGCGAACAGAGTCGCGGCAATACGTTTCAGAAATTTCATCTATTCCTCCCTGGTGCATTATTAGGGAGCCCCTGGCGAGACGCCCGTTATGTGATCTTACGCTAGCATTAATTTTTTCGAAGATCAAATTAAATAACCGAAGCCAAAATCAGCACGGCTTGCCGAATTATTTTTTTTAGTGAATTATACCAGAAAGGGGAAAATGATGGCTGCACTGGCACGCGCGACACATGGCTTGGAACAACGCGAGGTGGGGCGTCAGCAGGTTTTCGACACGATCCGAACAGCCGGACGAATCGCCCGAATCGACATCGCCCGCGAAACCAGCGTCAGCCCGGCAACCGTCACCGCGATCACTTCGGAGTTGCTGGCCGCCGGGCTGATCGAGGAGATCGTGCCGGAAGGCGACCGTGAAGGTGCCAAGCGGGGGCGCCCGCGCGTGGCGCTGAAAATCCGGGGAAGCGCGCATCTGATGGCGGGGCTGAAGATCTCGGATCGCTCTGCCACCGTGATCCTGGTCGATTTCGAGGGCAATACGATCGGTGAATACGACGAACCCCTGCCCGGCCCGGTGATGTCACCTGAGGAACTGGTGACGTTGGTGGGCCAGGCGCTGGACGGGGCCTGTGGGGCCGCCGGGCGGGCGCGCTCGGAGATTTCGGGTGTGGGCCTGGGCCTGTCCGGGCAGATCGACGCGGCCCGGAATTTCGTGCATTGGTCGCCGTCGCTGGACGCGCGCAATGTGCATCTGGGACAGATGTTGGCCGCAGCGCTGCCGTTTCCCTTTTTCATGGACAATGATGCCAATCTGGTCGCCATGGCCGAGCAACTGTTCGGAGAAGGCCGCAACACGTCCGACTTCATCGTCATCACTATCGAACAGGGTGTCGGCATGGGCATCGTGATCGACAATCAGATCTATCGCGGCGAACGGGGCTGCGGGGCCGAGTTCGGCCACACCAAGGTGCAGCTGGATGGCGCGCTGTGTCGTTGTGGGCAGCGCGGCTGCCTTGAGGCCTATGTCGGCGATTATGCCCTGCTGCGCGAGGCCAATATCCGCAGCGGTGCCCTGCCCGAAGAAGATCTGTCGCTGCTCTATGCCCGCGCGCGCGGTGGCGATGCGATGGCGCAGAGCATCCTGGATCGGGCCGGGCGGATGTTTGCCATGGGATTGGCCAATATCATCAACATTTTCGATCCCGCCCTGTTGATCCTGTCGGGCGAGCAGATGGCGTTCGATTTTCTCTATTCCGAAGAGGTTCTGGCCCGCGTGCGCGCCTCGGTGGTGCAGGTCGATGCCGCTTTGCCCGAGATCCGCATCCACAAATGGGGCGATCTGATGTGGGCCAAGGGGGCCGCGGCCTATGCGATGGAGGGCGTCACCGCGCAGACCATAAAGGGGCTTGCCGCCAATGAAGCTTAGTATTGCATTGATCCTTTTGCCGGGTCTGGCGGTGGCACAGCCGGCGTTTGAACCGCGCCCGATGCCCGATCATGCCTATACCGGCGGCTGGGAGTTTTTCGTCGGAGGCGGCCTGGCGGCGTTCGATTGCAGTGGTGACGGCTTGCCCGAGCTATACGTCGCGGGCGGTGAAAGCCCGGCACAATTGATGCGCAACGCGGGCGATTTCGTCTTTGCCGCCGACACGCCCGAGGCGCTGGACCTGACCGGCGTCACCGGGGCCTATCCGCTGGATATCGACAGCGATGGCCGCTTGGATCTGGCGATATTGCGGGTCGGCGAAAACCGCTTGCTGCGTGGGCTGGGGGATTGCGAATTCGCCGAATTCGAGGGGCTGGGGTTTGAAAGCGGTGACCGCTGGACCACCGCCTTTTCCGCAACCTGGGAGCCGGGCCAGAGCCTGCCGACGCTGGCCTTTGGCAATTACGTCGACCGAAGCGACCCCGAAGGCCCGTTTGAGGCCTGCGATCAAAGCCTGCTCTATCGCCCTGAGGGTGACCGCTATGGCGCGCCGCTGGCGCTGGAGCCGGGGTATTGCACGCTGTCGATGCTGTTTTCCGATTGGGGGCGGCAGGGCCGCGCCGATCTGAGGGTGTCGAATGACCGGCATTACTACGTGAGCCATGGGCAGGAACAGATGTGGGCGATGCAGGAAACGCCCCGCCTTTACAGCGCCGAGGGTGGCTGGAACGCCTATCAGCTCTGGGGCATGGGCATTGCCTCACGCGATCTGGACGGCGATGGTTTGCCCGAAATCTACATGACCTCGATGGGTGATCAGCGCCTGCAGGTACTGGCACCCGACGCCGAGGGGCCCAGTTATCTCGATGTGCCCTACGCGCGCGGAGCCACGGTTCAGCGCCCCTATACCGGCGGTGACGGGCGGCCCTCGACCGGCTGGCACGCGGCGTTTGGCGATGTGGATCGGGATGGGTGGGATGATCTCTTTGTGTCCAAGGGCAATGTCGAACAGATGCCCGGCAGCGCCATGGACGACCCCAACAACCTGCTGATGGGCGCGGCCGATGGCGTGTTCCGCGAGGCCGGTCTACAGGCCGGTATTGCTGGGATGGAACGCAGCCGGGGGGCGGCCCTGATCGATATGAATGGCGACGGGTTGCTGGATCTGGCGGTGGTGAACCGAAGCGCACCGATGGAGTTGTATCAGAACGTCACCGACACGGCGGGGGGCTGGGTGCAGGTCGATGTGATGCAGGACGGGACCAACCGATATGGCGTCGGGGCCTTTGTCGAGGTTCGGGCCGGGGACCGGGTATGGACGCAGGAAATCACCGTGGGCGGCGGCCATGCCGGGGGTGTGGCCGGGCCGTTGCATTTCGGGCTTGGTGATGCCGAGATGGCCGAACTGCGGGTGATCTGGCCCGGCGGTCTTGAGGGGGCCTGGCAACCTGTCCGGATGAACCAGCGGATTACGGTGACACGCGACGGATGAGGCTGGTCAAAGGCCATTCGAATGGCCTTCGCGACGTGATTTCGAAACGCGTGGGCAAGCGGTTTTCAGCGCGGGACCGGCAAGCCGCTTGGCACCGTGTCCGGCACGCCCAATCTGCCTTCCTCCGATCCCGGTTCGGTCAGCGCCTCGAGAAACGCGATCAGATCGGCAATCTGCGCGTCGTCCAGAGACATCGGTTCCAGCACATTGGCATCGGCAATCGCCTGCATCTCGGCGGGGTCGTCCAGAACCCGCCAGTCAGACGCGTCTGCAAGATCGGGCAAGATCGCCTGCGTCCGGTCATAGGCCATCAGCGAGGCGACCGGATCGAGATGATGGCGGATCACGGCCTCCAGCGTGGCATAGGCCCCGGAATGACCATAGGGCGCGGTGAGCGTCACATTGCGCAGCGATGGCGTGCGAAAGGCATAGGCATCGGCGGGATCGCCCGTGACCCGCATCCGGCCTTCGTCGCGGGCGTTATCCTCGAACCGGGCGGCCTTGCCCGGCCCGATCTGCGGCATGGCAATGGCGTAGAACCGGGAATCGGTCTGGAACCGCCCGGCATGGCAGACGCTGCACCCGCCAGACCCGTAAAACAGCGCCCGGCCCCGTTCGGCGGCAGGGGCCAGCGGCTCGCCCTCTAGATAGCGGTCAAACGGGCTGTCATCGGCGCGCCATTCTTCGGCCACGAACGCGGCGATGGCATTGGCGATATCGGTGAAATCGACCGGCGCATCCGCCCCCAGAACCGCGTCGAACCGGGCGCGGTATTCCGGAATGTCGGTCACCCGCGCGGCGATCTGATCCCAGGCCCCGCCCGGCAATGCAAGTTGCCCCATGCGCACCGCGCGGCTGATTTCGTTTTCTGAATAATGCCCGGCCATTTCATCAGCCGACAGCACCGGGAACATCGCCTGCGCCGCCAGAACCGAATCGAAGCCCTCGACCATGCTGTCGCCCAAAGGCGTGCGGATGCCACCGGGGCGGTCGGCGTCGGCCTCCAGCCGGCCATCGTGAAACAGTGAGGTGAATTCCGAGGCCCCGAGATTGAAGAGCCCCGGCGAATTTCGCGGCACGCGTTGTTCAGGCAGGTTGTCAGGATCGACCCGCCTGTCGGGGCCAAGACCGATGCCGCCGTCGCCAAGCCCAAGCGACAACCCGTCCGAGGTGCCAAAGCGTGGACTGTGGCAGGTGGCGCAGGAAACGCCCTGGTTACCCGACAGAATGGGATCAAAAAACAACAATTGCCCCAATTCGACCTCAGCCGGATCGGACTGCATCCAATCGACGGGCGGAAAATCGGATTGCGCCAGGGCAGGCAGCGGCCAGAGGAACAGGATCAGCCAGCGCATGACGGGGCCTCCGATATTTCGACGGTGAGTTTTTGGCGATAGGGGCGGTCAGGATCAATCAGGATCGATGGGAATTCCGGATGGTTCAGCGCATCGGGCGGGGCCTGCGGTTCGAGACAGATGCCCTGAAACGGCCACAGGCTTTTGTCGGTCCAGCCGCCGGGCCGCGCGGTCAGATGCGTGGCGGTATAAAGCTGCGCGCCGGGCTGATCGGACCACAGCCGCAGATGCAGCCCATTGGGGGCCACCATTTGCGCAACCGGCGCGGCGGGGTCACGGGTGTCAGGGAAAACCAGGTTGATATCACTGCCCTCGCGGCCCGGATCCATCGCGCCAAGCGTGGTGAGATCGCGGAAATCATAGCGGCTGCCTGCGACCGGCAGGATCTCACCGGTGGGCAGGCCGCGCCCGTCGACCGGTGTCCGGCGGTCGGCGATGCAGGTCAGTTGATGACCCCAGATCTCGCCCCCGCCCATCAGGTTATAGTAATTATGCTGCGCCAGATTGACCGGTGTGGGGCGGTCCGCCGTTGCGGTCATGTCATAGGTCACACGCGCGCCCGTGAGCGTGACGGTGACGGTAAAATCCACGGTGCCGGGATAGCCCTCTTCGCCATCCAGTGAGCGGTAGCTGAACCGAATCGCATTGCCCGCATTGTCGCCGTCGATGTCCCATAACCGCCCGCTCAGCCCCCTTTGCCCGCCATGCAGATGGGTCTGGCCCTCGTTCTGCGACAGCTGGAACATTTCATCCTCAATCACCAGCCGCCCGCCGCTGGTGCGGTTGGCGACCCGGCCCACGATGGCCCCGAGATAGGCATCGTCCATCAGGTAGGCCCCCGGAGCCGCGTAGCCCAGAACCACCGGCACCGACGCGCCACCGCAAGGCACCCACCAGCCCTGGGTGATGGCCCCGAGGTTGAGAAGCGACAGCCGCACATCGCCATCCGACAGCTGCGCCTGCATCAAGGCTGCGTCATCCGGGCCTCCAACACGGGTTATCTGCATTGCGGCCCTCCCAATGGGCGTCAGACGAAACGGTTCACCACGTTTTCCAGATATTCCTGCCGGCCCGACCGCGGCGCGGGGTTGACACCCTCTGCCCGGACCCGCGCGGCGATCTGGTCAAGGCTGCGGTCACCGGCCAGCATGGCACGCGCCTCATCGCTCTGCCAACCGGCATAACGGTCGGTCACGAAATCGGGCAGGGTTGCGTCCTCGATCATTGCCGCCGCCGCCTTGAGGCCGCGCGCGCAGACATCCATGCCGCCGATATGGGCCATCAACAGATCCTCCGGGTCCAGCGACTGGCGCCGCAGCTTGGCGTCGAAATTGGTGCCACCCGAGGAAAATCCGCCGCCGCGCAGGATGTGGTAATAGGCCAGCGCCACCTCGGGCACGGTGTTGGGGAACTGGTCGGTATCCCAGCCGGATTGGTAATCGTTCCGGTTCATGTCGATCGAGCCGAAAATGCCCAGAGCCTGCGCCAGCGCGATCTCGTGTTCAAACGAATGCCCGGCCAGAATGGCGTGCCCCTGTTCGATATTGACCGTAACCTCGCCTTCCAGCCCGTGACGCTTGAGAAAACCATAAACGGTTGCCACGTCGTAATCATATTGATGCTTGGTGGGTTCCTGCGGTTTCGGCTCGATCATGATCTGGCCGCCGAAACCGATCTTGTGCTTGTGGTCGACCACCATGTTCAAGAAGCGGCCAAGCTGCGAATCCTCCTGCCCGAGATCGGTGTTGAGCAGCGTCTCATAGCCTTCGCGCCCGCCCCAGAGCACGTAGTTTTCACCGCCCAGACGGTGCGTCGCATCCATGCAGGTCATGACCGTGGCGGCGGCAAAGGCAAACACATCCGGATCGGGGTTGGTGGCCGCCCCGGACATATAGCGGCGATGCGAAAACAGGTTTGCCGTGCCCCAGAGCAGCTTGGTGCCTGTCGCCGCCATCTTGCCCGCGAGATATTCAGTCATCTCCTCCAGATTTCGGGTGTTTTCCGCGAAATCCGCGCCTTCGGGGCGGACATCGGCATCGTGGAAACAGAAATAGGGCGATTTCAACAGGTCGAACATCTCGAAGGCCACATCGGCCTTGAGCCGGGCCGCCTCCATGCCATCGGCGAACCACGGGCGTTCAAAGGTCTGGCCGCCAAACGGGTCGTTGCCCGGCCAGACGAAACTGTGCCAATAGCAGGTGGCGAAACGAAGATGGTCCTCCATCCGCTTACCCGCGATCACCTCATCGGCGTCATAGTGGCGAAAGGCCAGAGGATTGCGGCTGTCGGGGCCTTCAAAGGGGATCTCGGTGAGGTCGCCAAAAAAACCGGTGCTCATGTCAGGACTGCCTTCATGTTTGGATAAAACGCGCGGTAGCGGGCATAGGCGTCGTCATAGGCCGCGCCCAGATCCGTGCGCGGATCAATGGTTTCGGACACCTCTGGCGGTGTCATGATGTCGGTGATGGAATGGCCCGTGGCCGCCATCGCGAGACGGGCCGCACCAAGCGCCGCGCCAAACTCGCCCTTTGCAGGCAGGCTGAGCGGCAGGCCAAGGATCGAGGCCAGGCTTTCCAGCCAGAACCGCGAGGCTGTGCCGCCACCAATCGCCAAAATCCCGGTCAGATCGGTGCCGGTCGATTTCAGCGCCTCAAGACAATCGCGCAGGGCAAAGGCGACGCCCTCCATCACGGCCTGGGTCATCGCCACCTGATCGGTGGCGATGTCGAGCCCTGCGAACCCACCGCGAATGGCGGCATCGTTATGCGGCGTGCGTTCGCCCGACAGATAGGGCAGGAACAGCACCGATGCGGGGCCGGATATTGTATCGGGCAGCTTGCCCGCCAGCGTCGCCGGGCTTTCGCCCATGGTCTTGGACAACCAGTTGAGGCAATCGGTGGCCGCCAGGATCACGCCCATCTGATACCAGGTGTCGGGGACGGCGTGGCAAAAGCTGTGGACGGCGGTTTCGGGGGCGGGGGCAAATCGGTCCTTGGCGGCCAAGAGCACGCCCGAGGTTCCCAGAGAGACAAACCCGTCGCCTTCGCGAAAACATCCGACACCGCAGGCCGCAGCGGCATTATCCCCGCCGCCGCCGGCCACCTCGACCGGGCCGGTAACGCCCCATTCCCGCGCCAGCGCCGGGCGCAATTGGCCGCCGCTTTCGCTACCTTCAACCAGGCGCGGCATCTGTTCGCGGCGCATATGCCCGGCGTCAAGCAAGGTATCGGACCAGTTCCGCGCACCGACATCCAGCCACGAAGTTCCCGCCGCATCCGACATGTCCGACACGTGATCGCCGGTCAGCCAGAGGCGCAGGTAATCCTTGGGCAAAAGCACTTTGGCCGTTTGGGCGAAAACATCGGGCTCATGGGTCTCGGCCCAGAGCAGTTTTGGCGCGGTGAAGCCCGGAAAGACGATATTGCCGGACAGCGCCCGCACCTGCGGCGCGCCATCCAGTTCCGCCGCCTCAACCGCCGCGCGGGTGTCGTTCCACAACATGCAGGGGCGCAGCGGGCGATCGTCGGCCCCGATCAACGTCGCGCCGTGCATCTGACCCGACAGACCGATCCCCTTGAGCGCGGCAAGAGCGGTCGGGGCCTCTGCCAGAAGCGCTGCCATTGCCGTTTCGCAACCGGTGATCCAATCGGCCGGGTTCTGCTCGCTCCAGCCCGGATGCAGGTGGTTGACGGGCCAGGCCGCCTCGGCCGAAGCCACCACAGCACCGGCGGCATCGACCAGCACCGCGCGCAAACCGGACGTGCCCAGATCAAGGCCCAGATACATTGTTCCTCCCCAACGGGCCAACGCCCGCCATATTTATTTTATCTCCTGAAATAATGCACGCGAAATTCCTTGAGTCAACCTCCCGACACGAAAAACGGGCCTCCGGAAGGTTCCGAAGGCCCGCAAGGCGGCGCAGATTTTGCGCTTTTCGTCACATCTGGCTTGGCAGCCACAGGACGATCATCGGGAAAGCCACCAGCAAGGCGATGGTGATGCCATCGGCGATGAAGAACGGCGTCACGCCCTTGAACACATCCTGCACGGTCAGGTCATCGCGCACACCGGCAACCACGAAGCAGTTCAGGCCAATGGGCGGCGTGATCAGGCAGAACTCAGCCATTTTCACCACCAGGATACCAAACCAGACGGCGGCCATCGGGCCCGACATGCCAAAGGCGCTGGCCTCGGCGGTGACGTCCATGCCGCCGTTGAGCGCCATCACGGCGGGGAAAACCACCGGCAGCGTCAGCAACAGCATCCCGATCGCATCCATGAACATGCCCAGAACCGCATAGGCCAGCAAGATCGCAATCAGGATCAGCATCGGCGACATCTCAAGCGATGTCAGCCAATCGGAAAACGCCCCCGGCAGATCGGCAAAGCCCAGAAACCGGACATAGATCAGAACGCCCCAGATAATGGTGAAGATCATCACGCTGAGCTTGGCGGTTTCCAGCAGCGCGTCGCGCAGCGACGGCCACCGCATGCCGCGATAGAGCGCCATCAGAAAGACGATGAACGCACCAATGGCCCCACCTTCGGTCGGCGTGCCCCAAGCATCGCCGCCGAACGGGTTGTAGACGAAGAAGATGATGATCACCACGACCGCCACGATGGGCAGTGCCGGCGGCAGGCTCTCGAACCGCTGCCTCCACGTGAACCCGGTCACGCGGGGCCCGAAATCCTTGATCACCAGCGCCATGCCGACAATCAGCAGCGTGTAGACAATGGCCGAAAAGACGCCCGGAATGAAGCCCGCCAGCAACAGCCGCCCGACATCCTGTTCCACGATGATGGCATAGATCACCAGAATGGCCGAGGGCGGGATCAGCGAGGCCAGCGTGCCCGCCGCCGCCACAACCCCCGCCGCAAAGCGTTTGTCATAGCCGAGGGCCAGCATTTCGGGGATGGCAATGCGGGCAAAGACCGCCGATGTGGCCACCGACGCCCCTGACACGGCGGCAAAGCCCGCGGTTGCGAAAACGGTCGACACCGCCAGCCCGCCAGGAACCCAGGCCATCCAGCGTTTCGCGGCCTCGAAGAGCGCCTTGGTCAACCCGGCGTGATAGGCGAGATAGCCGATCAGGATAAAGGTGGGAATGAGGCTCAGCGCCTGGCTTGAGATCTTGGAATGCGGCACTTGCCCGGCGGTCTGCACAGCCACGCTTATCGCCCAGACGAAATCCTCCGGATCGTATCCCCGGCGGCTCCAGAATATCCAGATCAGGCCGATAAGCCCCGACATGCCCGCCGCAAAGGCCACACGCATGCCAAGGATGACGGTGACCAGCATAAAGCCCGAAACGATAAGACCGATTTGAATGGGTTCCATATCAGCGCCCTTCCATGTCATCGCCGCCCGAGACCGTCGCGGCCTCCAGAGCGGCCTGGGTCGCGGGATCGGCAATCAGCGGCACCCCGACGGGTCGTTCTTCGCCGCGGATGAAAGCGCGCCCATAAACAAAGATCTGCAACGCGAGCCGCAAACAAAGCACGGAGAACGCAACTGGGATCAACAGCTTGGTCGGCCATATCGGAAGCCCGATATCCATCGAGCTGTCACGGCTCCACATCGGTTGGCCCAGATCGAAACTGCGTAGAAAATGCGCGAAAGTGCCCCAGACCAAAAGCATCATAAGGATCAGGATCAGAAGCGTCGTGGCCAGTTCCGCCAGCCACATCGCGCGCCCGCGCAACTTGCCGACCATCAGGTCCATACGAATATGCCCGCCCTCGCGCTGCGTATAGGCAATGCCCATGAAGGCGATCAGCGGCATCGCCTGTTCGATCCAGTCGACATAGCCGGGAATGGGCTGGTTCATGAAATTGCGCCCGCTGACCGACACCACGGCCAGCATCATCAACCCGAAAACCGCCAATCCGCTGATCAGCGCAAAGGCATGTTCCAGCCGGTTCAAGTGGCGGTCCAACCAGCTGACGACACTGTCATCGGTCAGAACAAGAGAGGCTCCGGCCATTGCGGATCTCCTTAAAATTTCGCGGGGGGTTGCCTGGGGTAATGCGGCCCGCCCCTAATTGATCAGGGGCGGGCCGGTTGGCTTACATGTTGCCTTCGGCGATCATGCCGGTGACCATGTCATAGAGTTCCTGCGCGGGCAGGCCACGGGCGGTGTTTTCCTCGATCCAGGCGGCGGCGGCAGGGGCTGCGGCTGCATCACGGAAGGCCGCGATCTCTTCGTCGCTGAAGGTGACCCGTTCGATCCCGCGTTCATCCAGTGCCGGGCCCCAGGCGGCCATCGTCTGGTTGTTGTAATAGTCGATGTAGTAATCGAGCGCTTCATCGACCGATCCCAGCAGGATCTCACGGTTTTCCTCGGACAGATCCGCCAGGGCGTCGGAATTGACCACCACAGGGCAGTTCACCGTGCCGGGGTTCAGGTTCGTGGTCCACCAGGACGCGTTTTCGATGGTGCCAAAGGACATATGCGCATGCGGTGCAAAGGCGACCGCGCTGACCACGCCGCTATCCATCGCCTGGCGCACTTCGGTGGCTGACATCGAGGTCGGCACGGCACCGATCGTGGCCAT
>Ga0316205_10001887_pt1 | contig 23857 bp, 25 predicted proteins | sample 3monthpyrite_MG_FD_204941 | JGI IMG/M metagenome (GOLD analysis project Ga0316205, IMG submission 204941) | Microbial mat bacterial communities from mineral coupon in-situ incubated in ocean water Damariscotta River, Maine, United States -... | ecosystem: Environmental > Aquatic > Marine >... | reverse complement strand
ACTGCTCAGCAACCATATATGACAGATAACTTCGCAGTAAATGATGGTGTTAGAATTGATGTTGAAACATCAGGCGGAAGTATCGACGTAAGCGGATCAAACACAGATGAAGTTCGTGTTGAAATGTTTGTTAAACGCCGTGGGAGATATATAAAGCCGGGTGAAGCAGATCTAGATGATTGGGACATCAACATAGAAAAGAGTGGCAACACGGTTTACGCAACGGCAAAAAAGAAAGGCAGAAATAACTGGGGAAATAACAGTTACAGTATATCATTCATTGTTTATGCGCCAAATTCAGCTCAAGCTGACGTTCGAACATCAGGCGGTAGTATTTCACTAGACAATTTGAGCGGATCGCAAAATGCAAAGACCAGCGGAGGTAGTATTACGGCTACTCAAATCGGTGGAAATATTGACCTAAAAACGTCCGGCGGCACCATCACTATTGAAGAAATTGAAGGGTTTGTAGAGGCAAATACGTCTGGTGGTAGAATTAGTGCGATAGATATTACTGGTGGTATTGATGCCAAAACGAGTGGCGGAAGTATCACATTAGAAAACATATCAGGAAACGTTGAGGCAAAAACATCCGGTGGTTCAATTGATGCAGAGATCGTTAAACCAAGCGATTACATCGAACTAAAGACATCTGGTGGTAGCATTAGAATAACGGTACCAAAAGATGGTGGCTACGATCTAGAATTAGATGGAAATAGTGTAAACGCGGACTTAGTTGATTTTAGGGGAGAGTATGAGCGCGACGAAATAGAAGGCACTATGAATGGTGGTGGAACTAGAGTTACCGCAAAAACATCTGGTGGTTCAGTAACACTGCGATATTTATAAAATAGATTAGAAATTAGGTTAGGTACTTTTCCTGCAAAAAGGCGCGAGAGAAATCCCGTGCCTTTTTTGGTGTAGAGTTTAAATAGCATCATGTATTCGTTGGTAAAGAAACTAAGTATCTACATAATTATTTACTTGCATAGATTTAGTTTGTGCAGACTCATCACTCCGTACTGAGTGACTTGGAATCTCTTCCAATGTTTTATCAAGTTTGATCTGGTTCAAAAACCCAAGGGCGTCTCGTGTTATTCAATACTTTAACTTAAGCAAGAAATGAGCACACGTTATTTCTTTACCGCAGAATCCCGTAACTTTCATCCTTATTCCGAAAAGAAATTTTATTTCTGGTAAATTAGATTCATGGCAGATAAGGAAAGGCGGAGCTTCGAAGATGCTTTAAAACAACTGGAATCAATTGTGGAACAATTGGAAGGTCAGGAAATTACACTTGAAGATTCTGTATCATTATATGAGCAAGGTATGGAGTTATCAAAGCAATGCAATCAGGTGCTTCAACAAGCAGAACTGAAAATTAAGCAGGTAAACGAGCAACAAAACTAGGTATTTATGGATTCTATGGAACATCTACACATAGCGGGACCACTATTATCTAATATTGATTCGCCTGATGATTTGAAAAAGCTTTCTGCCGATCAACTGCAAGATGTTTGCGATGAACTTCGCCAATATATTATCGACATAGTTTCTGTATATGGTGGCCATTTCGGAGCTAGTTTAGGAGTTGTTGAACTTACAACGGCGCTTCATTATGTATACAATTCACCGAAAGACAGTATCATTTTTGATGTTGGGCATCAAGCATACGGACATAAAATACTAACGGGTCGTAGAGATCATTTTTATACAAATAGAAAGTATGGTGGAATTTCCGGTTTCCCGAAACGAAGCGAGAATATACACGATGCTTTTGGTGTAGGGCACTCTTCAACTTCAATTTCTGCTGCTTTAGGAATGGCGGTTGCCAATGATTTAGACGGTAATAATGCCAAGGTAGTAGCGGTAATTGGTGATGGAGCCATGACGGGTGGACAAGCTTTTGAAGCTCTTAATAATGCCGGCGCCATGAAGAGCGATGTATTGGTTGTTCTGAATGATAACAACATGTCGATAGATCCCAATGTTGGCGCACTTAAAGAATATTTGGCAGAAGTAACTTCAAGTCGTCGTTTTAATAAGCTCCGTGACGAAGTATACGATATGCTTGGTCATTTTAAGTCTGCGGGAACAAAAATGCGAAAAGTGGCTTCCCGATTGGAATCTGCGATGACAGCCGCATTAACGCCCGGCTCACTTTTTCGTTCGTTTGGATTTAAATACTACGGCCCAATAGATGGCCATGATGTTAATGGCTTACGAAAAACACTCGAAGACCTGAAAGAAGTTAAAGGACCAAAACTTCTTCACATTGTAACGGTGAAAGGAAAAGGATTTGCACCCGCTGAAAAAGAGCAAACCAAATGGCATGCCCAAAGTAGTCCGTTTGATAAGATCACGGGCGTTTCTCTCAATCCAAAATCAACCAAAAAATCTGCTCCAAAATATCAGGATGTGTTTGGTGATGCTCTGGTTGAGATTGCAGCAATGAATGAAAATGTAGTGAGCATGACCCCCGCAATGCCGAGTGGTTCGAGCCTGTGGCCAATGATGAACGCCTATCCAAAGCGTGCCTTTGATGTAGGAATTGCCGAGCAACATGCAGTGACTTTCGCAGCCGGCTTGGCAGCTCAGGGAAAGAAAGCTTTTTGTGCAATTTACTCTACCTTTCTTCAAAGAGGATTTGATCAATTTGTACATGATGTTGCCATTCAAAAATTACCGGTTGTGTTCTGTATAGACCGGGCGGGTGTAGTAGGAGCAGATGGCCCGACACACCATGGCGCTTATGACGTAGCATTTATGCGGTCTATACCAAACGTGGTAATTTCTTCTCCGCTCAATGAGCAAGATTTAAGAGATATGATGTTCACAGCAAGCGAGTATGACGATGCCTCTTGGGCAATTCGATATCCTCGTGGAGCATCCACCGGAATGGCAGTGCGCGAACATTTCGAGAAGATGGACATCGGAAAGGGAATTTGTTTACAAGAAGGAGAAGAAATAGCGGTTCTAAGTTTTGGCCCGATAGGAAAATATGTAACTGAAGCCTCAACACATCTTGAACAAGACGAGGTTTACATTGGTCACTATGACATGCGTTTTGCCAAGCCTTTAGATACAGAACTGCTAGATGAAATCTGCCGAAACTATCAACATATAATAACGCTTGAAGACGGCGCAAGATTAGGTGGATTCGGAAGTGCCGTTGCTGAGTATTTAGCAGAAAAAGCCGACAAGCCCACGCTTACCATTATGGGCTTACCGGATCGAATCATCGAGCACGGTACACAGGAAGAACTCCACGCCGAAGTAGGAATTGATGCGAAGGCGTTGGTTGAAATTGTGAAGCAGAAAATGGTTAGCGCATAATATCATTCAGGAAAAATCTACACCCTTTTCTATTTCGATAGGAAAAACCAGAATTTGATGTATAAAAGTAAGATTTGATAAACCATCTTTGACCAGAACTATCGAAAAAACACTGGTCGAGGTCTAAAATACTCGGTAACTTTCTGCTAAAAGTTTCTTCAATGCAATTTAAGATCTTCATTCTGTTTTTAGTACCCGTCTTGTTGATAAACTGTGAAAAGGAAGTTAATTCAATTATCGATGGTCGAGTTATTGGAAGAGATGGCGGACCGGTTGAAGGAGCTGAGATACACTTAATTTATAATCTTGGTACCATTGTTTCGAAAAGAGCCCCCAACATCATAATATCATTTGATGTACCTAGTGCAGGAAAAGTGCTTTTTCAGACAAAACATTTCTGGACTAATGACATTGTTGAGATTCCGATTAATAATATTTTACCGGTTGGGGTGCATACGGTTGTATTAACAGACAGTTTATATACCAATGGTATTTACTTGTATGATATCGTCACAGAGACTAGTGAAGAGCAACGAAGGTTTTTGAAGAGCGTTTCACCCGAGGAATTGATTTATTCCAAACCAAGAAGAATTACCGATAATACAGGTACATTTGAAATCGATATAAATGAGTTGGGAATTGGTGAAGTTTTTAGAGTTCAAAATGAAACAACGGTTGGAACAGAGTTTAGAATTTCTTCTCTTTTCAAGATCATTGCTATCAAAAATGGAGAAGTGATCGCACAAAAGACGCTAGAAATTGATGAGGATAAAGGAAATGAGCTTACTTTGATCGCTGATTAAAAAAGCTTCCATCAAATGTGTCAATTACAGTAAATGAACTACACCCTCTCCGATTTCGATTATAACCTTCCTGAAGAGCTCATAGCTCAATCACCGGCGCATCCTCGCGATCATGCCAAACTCTTGGTTTACAATCGGGAAACCGGTGAGATTGTTGATGATGTATTCTACAACTTGGGAAACCATCTTCCCAAAGATTCAACGCTGGTGGTAAATAACAGCAAGGTAGAAAAATGCCGTTTGATATTTGATGAAGGCAAGCGAGAACTCTTTGTCACATCCGTTAGAAATAACAATACCATCGAAGCACTGGTTCGCCCGGGAAAGAAATTTAGGTTGGAAAAAAAAGTCGAGTTGGTGGATGGGATCACTGCAGAAGTAACTCATGTTGCCAAAGACGGACTCCGAACCATGATCCTTTCTTGTAATTTGGATGATCCGCGGTTAGAGCCGTATAAATACACGCCATTTCCACCATACATCGCTCAGGATGAATCGTTGGCTGGTGAATATCAAACTGTGTACGCAAAAGATTTGGGAAGTAAAGCCGCGCCGACGGCCGGGCTTCATTTCACCGAAGATTTGCTGGAATCGCTGCAAAAGCAAGGCATCGAAAAAGAAGAAGTAACCCTTCATGTTGGGCTTGGAACCTTTGCACCTGTGAAAACCGAAAACATCCAAGAGCATGATATTCATAGTGAATGGTATCACCTCACAAAAGAAACTTCGGAAGCATTAAATAATGCACAGCATCTTACGGCGGTTGGCACTACATCGGTAAGAGTGTTGGAATCGGTGGCAAATGCTGAAGGAATTCTATGTGCCGGATTCGGTGACACGAAAATCTACATTACTCCCGGTTATCGTTATAAACGAGTAAATGCACTGATCACAAATTTTCACCTTCCGAAAAGTACCCTGCTCATGTTGGTGTCGGCTTTTATGGGATTTGATGAAATGAAACGTATTTATGAGCATGCAATTGCAAAAAAATATCGTTTTTACTCCTTCGGCGATGCCATGCTGATATTGTAAGAAAACAAGGTAAGAACATCATACCGTTACACTTATCCACATTGTTGTTGATAACTCAGAAAGCGCTTTTGCTAACGGTGAATAAATTTCACTTTAAAATGAAAGGATCGGTTACCAAATCACTTGTTTTTTTTAGTATCTTTTGCGCCTTGAAAAGTTTCAGATCAATTGCTATCGGTAGTTAATGAAATAAGCATTTAATCCGATAAAACTCCAAATTGAAAACCCTTACATGTCTGAAGTAATAAAAATCAAACGCGGTGTTGATATAAAGTTGGTTGGTGAAGCCGACAATGAATTTGCTCCCGAAACCCGTGTTGAAACTGTAGCCATTAAGCCGGATGATTTTCATGGCGCCCGATTCAAATTAGCTGTTAAAGAAGGCGATGAAGTTAAAGCCGGTTCTCCTATTCTTTTTAATAAAGATGATGAAACTGTTAAGGTAACATCACCTGTCAGCGGCGAAGTTGCGCAGATTGTGCGTGGAGCAAAACGTAAAATTTTGGAAGTCCGCATCCTTGCTGATGATAAATTCAAATACAAGAAGTTTGAAAAAGCGGATCCATTATCATTAGAACGCAATGCCATAGTAGAGCAATTGGCAAATTCCGGATGTTTCGCATTCTTCAAACAGCGACCATACAACGTTGTTGCAGAAACTTCAAAAACACCAAAGGCCATTTTCATTTCAGGTTTTGATTCAGCTCCACTTGCACCGGACATGGCAATGTTGCTTGATGGCAACGATAAAGAATTTCAAACAGGTGTTGATGTATTAGCAAAACTTACCTCCGGTAAAGTTCATTTAGGGCTTAATGCTGATGCCGCTTCCGGTCGTACGCTTTCAAGCGTTAAAGGTGTTGAGATTTCGAAATACTCAGGGCCACACCCTGCAGGTTTGGTTGGGGTTCAAATTGCTCAAAAAGATCCTATTGATAAGGGAGAAACAGTTTGGACGATTACACCGGAACATGTTGTGATTCTTGGGCGATTATTCTTAACCGGTACTTTTGATGCACGCATCAATATTGCTGTTGCCGGATCAGAAGTTAAGGACCGCAAGTATCACTCAACTCTTATAGGCGCGGCTGTAAAACCATTTATCACCGAAAACCTTTCCGATAAGAAGTCGCGAATTATTTCTGGTAATGTATTAACAGGAAAACACATCCAAGAAGACGGGTACTTAAGTTTTTACGAACGACAAATTACTGTAATAGCTGAAGGAGAAGACCCAGAATTATTTGGTTGGTTAATTCCAAAACCAGACAAGTTTAGTATCTCCAGAACCCTGCCGTCGGTTTTTATGCGACAAGCAGAAAAGCTTACAAATCAGCCAATAGTTTATAATTTGGACACAAACCTACACGGTGAAGCGCGCGCATTTGTTGTAACCGGTCAATATGAAGAGGTTTTTCCCTTCGATATTTTCCCAGTTCAGCTTATTAAAGCTATTATGACCAATGATATTGAACTGATGGAAAACTTAGGGATTTATGAAGTTGTAGAAGAAGACTTTGCCCTGTGTGAAGTCGTTTGTACTTCAAAAATTAACGTACAAGAGACCGTTCGGCAAGGACTAGATCTCATGAAAGAAGAATTAGGCTAGAGGTTAATCAATTACTCTTTATTTAAATGAAAGCATTACACGATTATCTAGAATCCAACATTAAACCACACTTCGATAAAGGAGCCAAGTTCGAAAAACTGTTTCCGGTTTACGATGGTTTTGCAACGTTCCTTTTTGTACCTGGACATACCGCTGATAGTGGCGCACATATCAGGGATGGAATTGACCTAAAACGAACCATGAATACGGTTATCATGGCTCTTGTTCCAACCCTACTGTTTGGGATGTGGAATGTGGGATATCACCATTATATTGCACTTGGCATCGAAGCTTCATTTATGGAGCAATTTATCTTCGGAGCTATCAAAGTGATCCCAATGGTGATTGTATCTTATGGCGTAGGATTGGGCCTTGAATTTTTATTCTGTGTTATAAAAGGGCATCAAATTGAAGAAGGGTATTTGGTTTCCGGAATGCTTATTCCGTTGATTATGCCTGTGGACATCCCGTTGTGGATGGTTGCACTATCTGTAGCTTTTGCAGTTATAATAGGAAAGGAAGTGTTTGGCGGTACCGGGATGAACATATTCAACCCGGCGTTGCTTGCTCGAGCATTCGCATTCTTCGCGTATCCAACATATATGTCGGGCGACAAGGTTTGGGTAAACATATCGGTACAGGAAGGACAAGCTGTTGTTGATGGATGGTCGGGCGCTACCATTCTTGGCGAATTAGCAACAACGGGAACAACATCTTATTCCGCATTAGATGCGTTTCTTGGTTTAATACCGGGCTCGATTGGTGAGACATCAACATTGTTAATTTTGTTGGGTGCCGGATTGCTCATCTTCACCGGAATAGGTTCTTGGAAAATTATGCTTAGTGCATTAATAGGCGGTTCAGTAATGGGTTTGATCTTCAACGCTTTTGCCCCGTATGCTATTTCCCCTGAACAACAAATGTTTATGGCTGTTCCTTTCTGGAAACAACTAATGTATGGCGGATTTGCTTTTGGAGCCGTTTATATGGCCACTGATCCTGTTTCGGGCTCGCAAACGGAACGCGGAAAATGGATTTATGGATTCCTAATCGGGTTTTTAGGAATAATGATTCGGGTATTTAACCCGGCTTATCCTGAGGGAGTTATGCTCGCCATCCTATTTATGAACACAATGGCACCTCTGGTCGATCATTATGTAATAGAGGCGAACATCAAAAAGCGTAAAAAACGATTAGCTCTTAAAACAGTCTCGGTATAATTATGAACGTTAATAGCAATACATACATCTTCGGGTTTTCTATTTTAATGGTAATCATTGTTGCAGCCACACTTTCCTTTGCAGCCACATTGCTCAAACCATATCAAAGTAAAAACGTCGAACACGAGAAGATGCAAAACATTCTTGGCTCGATTGGTTTAAATGTTGAGCGCCACGAAGTAGAGGAATTATATCCAAAATACATTAAGCAAGAGCTAGTTATTTCAAATAACAAAATTGTAGATGGTGTAAACGCCTTTACCATCGACATGGTGAAAGAAGTACGAAGACCTGCGGAAGAGAGGTTGGCGCCCCTATATATTGCTGAAAAAGATGGCGAAACGTTTTATATAATCCCGTTACATGGCGCGGGGCTTTGGGGTCCCATTTGGGGCTATATTGCTTTAGAAAAAGATATATCAACAATTTATGGGGCGGTATTTGACCATAAAAGCGAAACCCCCGGACTTGGCGCCGAGATTACAAAGCCAATATTTACCAGTCAATTCAAAGGAAAAAATATTTTGGATGAGTCTGGAAATTTTATGGGAATTGATATTCGTAAAGGGGACGCTAGCACCCAATATCAAGTTGATGGTATAAGTGGTGGGACGATAACATCCGAAGGCGTTGAACTAATGATAGCGGACTGTTTGAAATCTTACCTCACTTTTTTATCACAGTATTCCGGCGATATCGCTAGTCTCTAATTTGTTAACAAGGCAACTTATTCACAAAAAATCTATCTATTTATGGCAAATGTTGAAGTATTAGAAAAACAGGAAGCTGCAGCAACCATCAAAAAAAAGGAACCTCTTTTTAGTAAAAAAAACTTAAAATTGGTAAGCGACCCATTTGACGATGATAACCCAGTAACAGTTCAAGTTCTTGGCATTTGCTCTGCACTTGCAGTAACTGTAAAATTAGAGCCGGCGGTCGTAATGGCTGTTTCCGTATTATTTGTAATGGCTATTGGTAGCGTATTGGTTTCATTTCTTAGAAACTTGATACCAAATCGAATTAGAATTATTGTACAGTTAGTCATTATTGCCTCATTAGTAGTTTTAGTAGATCAAGTCTTAAAGGCCTTTTTGTATGATGTATCTAAGCAACTCTCCGTATTTGTGGGTTTAATTATTACAAACTGTATAATTATGGGACGTATAGAAGCATTCGCACTTGGAAACAAGCCATGGCAGTCATTTTTAGACGCCATTGGAAACGCCTGGGGTTATGCAGTTATTCTTGTAATTGTAGCCTTTTTCAGAGAGCTGCTGGGTTCCGGAAACATCTATGGTTTTCAAATTATCCCAGACTCATGGTACGCTGCAAATGGTGGCTTTTATAACAATAATGGATTTATGCTTTTACCACCAATGGCACTGATTACAGTTGGTATTTTAATATGGGTACAAAGAGCTAGAAACACTAAACTAATTGAGGGCTGATACTATGCAAGAGTTAGTTAATATTTTTGTTAGGTCAATTTTTGTAGAAAATATGATCTTTGCTTATTTCTTAGGCATGTGTTCATATTTAGCGGTTTCAAAAAAAGTATCCACCGCTATAGGCTTAGGTGTTGCTGTAATTTTTGTTTTAACAATTACTATTCCTGTAAACTACTTACTTCAAAAATATATTCTTGTCGAGGGCGCACTTGTCTGGCTTGGTGAAGGCTTTGCAGATGTCGATTTGAGCTTTCTGTCATATATATTGTTCATTGCTGTAATTGCTTCCATTGTTCAAATTGTTGAAATGGCGATAGAAAAATTTGCCCCGGCTCTTTATAGCGCCTTAGGAATATTCCTGCCATTAATAGCGGTAAATTGTGCCATTTTAGGAGGGTCTCTATTTATGCAAGAAAGAAACTATGTTTCTATTGTTGAAGCCGGTGTATATGGTTTTGGAACAGGTATTGGGTGGTTATTGGCCATTGTAGGCGTTGCTGCTATTAGGGAAAAAATCAAATATTCCAATATCCCGGCACCACTTAGGGGATTAGGAATAACTTTCATTGTTACCGGTCTCATGGGCATAGCCTTTATGTCATTCATGGGAATAAAATTATAAAAGGAATTCACATTAATCATGATTTTAGCAACATCAACTGTAGTAATTATTGGAATAAGCATAGTCGCTTTTCTAATAATGATACTTCTTTTAGTATCGATATTATTAGGAGCCAAAACTTTGCTTGCTCCATCCGGCCCTGTTGCCATTAAAATAAATGGTGAGAAAGAAATTGAAGTTGATTCCGGAGGAACCCTGCTATCAACACTTGGGAATAACAAAATTTTTCTTCCGTCAGCATGCGGCGGCGGCGGTACATGCATACAATGCGTTTGTAAAATAAATAGTGGCGGTGGCGAAATTCTCCCAACCGAAGCCCCTCATTTTACTAGGAAAGAACAAGCTGAAAATTACCGCTTGGCTTGCCAAGTAAAGGTTCGAGAGGATATGGAAATAACAATTCCTGAAGAAGTTTTTGGAATTAAAAAATGGGAAGCAAAGGTAGTTTCTAATTACAATGTTGCTTCTTTCATAAAGGAATTCATCGTGGAAATTCCTGAGGACATGGATTATAAAGCTGGTGGTTATATCCAAATTGAAATTCCCGAGTGTGAAGTTGAATACAAGGACATTGATATAACTGCTCACCCAGAGGAGCATCCGGGGGAACCAGAAAAATTCAAATTAGAGTGGGATAAATTTGGTTTGTGGGCACTTAAAATGAAAAACGATGAACTTGTTGAGCGAGCATACTCCATGGCAAGTTATCCATCAGAAGGTCGCAAAATCATGCTAAATGTGCGTATTGCTACTCCACCATGGGATCGTGCAAAAAACGCCTGGATGGATGTAAATCCAGGGATTGCGTCTTCATATATTTTCTCAAGAAAACCAGGTGATATTGTTAGCATTTCAGGTCCTTATGGAGAGTTCTTTATTAAGGAAAATGAAAGTGAGATGATATATATAGGTGGTGGCGCCGGTATGGCTCCAATGCGGTCGCACTTGTATCACCTATTCAAAACACTGGAAACAGGTCGTAAAGTTACGTATTGGTACGGCGGGCGCTCTAAACGTGAGTTATTTTACTTAGAACATTTCAACGAGTTAGAGCGCAAGTTCAAAAATTTTAAATTCTTCATTGTTCTTTCTGAGCCCATGGAAGAAGATAACTGGGTAGAAAAGAAAGATATACATGACGAAAAAGGTGATGGCTTCTTGGGGTTTGTTCACCAAGCAGTTATCGATCAATATCTTTCAAAACACGATGAACCGGAAGAAATTGAATTTTATTTCTGCGGACCTCCATTAATGAACCAAGCTGTATTGAAGATGTGCGACGACTGGGGAGTTCCGGAAGAAAATGTTGCCTTCGATGATTTTGGCGGATAAACTGACAAATAAAATTATCATCCCGCATGCAGTTAGTGTGCGGGATTTTTTTTGCCATCCAATATGAGAAAATTACTTTCATTACTCACACTACTAACCCTTTCCTGTACGGAACAGACGCACCATTTAGTCGAAAATTCGGGTAATGCACAGGGTTCTACGTATCAGATTAAATATGTGACTGCAAAGAATGTAAATTTTGGCGAAGACTTTGAGCAATTATTCAATGACATCGACAACTCGATGAGCACATGGGTTCCGACATCTTTGATTTCTCAGGTGAATGAATCGGGCGATTGGGTTGAAGTTGATACAATGTTTCTAAAAGTAATTAAGCGATCATTACAAATTGCGGATGAATCAGCTGGTGATTTTGATCCAACAGTTGGCCCACTTGTACAGCTTTGGGGGTTTTGGTTTGACGAAATCCGAGGTCAGGTTACCGATGAACAAGTTGAAAATACCATAGCATTGATTGGTTATGAGAAGATTGAAATCGAAGGAATAAAAGTTCGGGTTCCGGAAAAAAGCACCATAGATTTTAATGCAATAGCTCAGGGTTATACAGTTGATGTGGTAGCCTCTTACTTAGAGAGGAATGGTATTGATAGGTATATGGTAGAAGTTGGCGGTGAAGTTCGGGCACGAGGCTTAAACGATAAAAACCAAGTATGGGTTATTGGTGTGGATAAACCACTTGAAAAAATTGATGCGGCGGATAGATTTCAGTTTATCCTAAAGCTTGAAAATGCTGCATTAGCTACATCAGGTAATTACCGAAAGTTTTGGGTTGATGAAGAAACTGGATTGAAATATTCACATACCATAAATCCAAAAACGGGATACCCGGCAAAGAACAATCTTTTAAGCGTTTCCATTATTGCGCCAACGGCGATGGATGCGGATGCTTATGCTACACTTTGCATGGTTCAGGGATTGGAAAAATGTAAAGAATTTCTTGAATCAAAGCCTAAACTAGAGGGTTATTTGATTTATGCAGACTTAGGTGGAAATTGGCAGGAATACATCACTGAGGGCTTTCAAGAATATATAATAGACTAATCCTCATGACAGGTGAATTTATTTCACGAGCAGATTTGAAGGTCATAACAATCACCTATTGATATTAAGACCGCAGAACAAATTCAAGATTACGGGTAAAATATCAACCAACAAATGGACTAAATTCGGCGTCTTCTAATTGTTTCTGATCTTCACTCTTACACTTCTCATCCGGCATAGCTCCACACATACTGCATGCTTCCCCTTCTTTATTTAGAAATGGGCTCTGACTGGCGCAAGTTCCCGAAAATTCGCCGTTCTTTTTAAACAAAATTTTAACTGCTATTCCGGCAAAACCTAATCCGATTAATGCTACTGATAATGCGAGTGTTACTAAAAATGTGTTCATGGAACTATAATTTATTGAATGTTAAAGTTCGGGATTTTTAATTGTAAACTCAATTAAAGTACTAGAATTTCGTAAGCGTATATGATGCAGAGTACGTATATTTGTAGCCCTTTAATATTTTTAAAAGGCAGAAAAATAATGCGCCCGTAGCTCAATTGGATAGAGTACCAGGTTTCGGCCCTGGGGGTTGGGGGTTCGAACCCCTCCGGGCGTACAACTTTCTTAAGCCACTTCCTGTTTGGAGTGGCTTTTTTTAGTTGATGTAAAAAAGAACCTAATGTTAAAACAATCAAGAGATTATGCAATGGTGTGAAAAAACTGGCTAAAGGTTCTACCATATAGATAATAATTAGAACCCCCAGCTGATTCACAACTTTGTAAAAAAGTTAAGGTTATGTCGTTTCTGATCTAAACTCTACATTGTTTTCAATCTTTAATCTAATTTTAAATTTTTATGGATGGCATAATAGGAAACTATATACCAGAAGAATGGCACCTAGTAGTTGTAGTAAGTGTTGTTTTAATTGTGACAATAATTACTGCTTCACTAACAAATATTATATTTACACGTGCCATTAAAAAATCTGAATCAAAAAGTGGCGATGATCTAACAAATTTAAAATTCTTAAAAAGAGGTGTCGGGGTTATCATTTACTTAACTGGTATTGGGGTGGCTATATATATGATCCCTCAATTAAGAGTATTAGCTACCACTTTGTTTGCTGGAGCAGGAGTTTTGGCTCTTGCTATAGGTTTTGCATCCCAACAAGCTCTGGCGAATATCATTAGTGGCATATTTATAGTGATGTTTAAACCATATAAGATAAATGACAGAATTCAAATTCGAACAGATTTAGTTGGGATCGTTGAAGATATTAACCTAAGGCACACAGTTATTAAGGATTTTACAAACCAAAGGATAATTGTTCCGAATTCAGTAATCAGTAATGAAATTCTCGTCAACGCTAACTATCAAGAAGATAAAATGACTAAACGAATTGATATAGGAATTAGCTACGGCTCTGATATTGATTTAGCACGCACAATAATGGCTGAAGAAGTTCAAAATCACCCATTATTTGTAGATGCCAGAACAATTGATCAAATAGAGAATGGAGAACCGATTGTTCCAGTCAGGGTTATATCGCTGGGGGATTCGTCAGTAAATATGAGGGCTTGGGCAACCACAAATAATCCTGCTGATGCATTTATTATAGGGTGTGACTTATTTGAATCAATAAAAAAGAGATTTGATAATGAAGGGATTGAAATTCCATTCCCGCATCGTACTATTTATCAAAAATGAGAACGTTAGTCCGGCTCTGTCTAAATAATATGAAACAGAACTAACTTAGACCTTTTTGATAGAGCAAGAAATTGATAAATTTCACAGCAAGGCTCTGGAACAATTTAAAATCGGGTAGCCACTCATTGCAATGGCGGGGGTTCGCATTTTTTCTCAAAGGGTTTTTAGAAGCCGCTTTGCAGTTGGATTCGAACGCTCATTTTTATACCACCAATGCCGTGGAAGGCTATCACCGGCAGATTCGAATGGTAACGAAAACCAAAGGGGCATTTACTAGTGATATGGCTTTGTTAAAACAGGTCTATCTGGCCACAAAGAACATTGAAAAAAATGGACATCTCCTCTACAAAATTGGAGTTTGAGCGTTTAAAAACTGGCTAGAGGTTCTACCATATAGATAATAATTAGAACCCCCAGCAGATTCACAACCTTGTAAAAAAGTTAAGGTTATGTCGTTTCTGATCTAAACTCTACATAGTTTTCAACCGTTAATCAAATTTCGAATTCTTGTGGATGGCATAATAGGAAACTATATACCAGAAGAATGGCACCTAGTAGTTGTAGTAAGTGTTGTTTTAATTGTGACAATAATTACTGCTTCACTAACAAATATTATATTTACACGTGCGATCAATATATCAGCTATCAAGTCTGATTGCGTTCAAGCGAACCAACTGCGTATGATTTAGAATCGAACTCAGCAAATTATTAATAATTAACTACTAATGTCTCCATAAAAGCATCCAGCAAATAGTCATTTTCTCTGCTCCTGATTTTTCCATGTTTTGTTCTAATTCTATTTCTAACAGATTCGATACTTGAGTTTTTGAAATAGCTTTTATTTATCATGAGATAACTTAAATAAGTATTCATGAAAAAAGCTTTTCTAACCCTACTAGTACTTTCTCTTTCAATTTCGATTTCAGCACAGGAATCGACTCAAAAAGAATGGGCTATCGCACTGCATGGCGGTGCCGGTTATTATCCAAAAAATGCCCCGGCAGAACAAACGTCAGCATACATGCAATCTTTAGAAGAAGCACTGACTATTGGAACCGAAATTTTAGAAGCCGGAGGTTCAGCATTAGACGCGGTAGAGGCAACGATCATGTATTTAGAGGATAATGAGATGTTTAATGCAGGGCGTGGTGCTGTGTTTACAGCTGATGGGAAGAACGAACTTGATGCAGCCTTCATGCATGGAAATACCCTAAATGCGGGCGCTGTCACAGGCGTGACCACCGTTAAAAATCCAATTTCATTAGCAAGATTGGTAATGGAGCAATCAAATCACATTTTATTTGCTGGTGAAGGTGCTGAAATATTTGCAAATGAGACAGAGGTTGAACGTGTTGATCCATTATATTTTCGAGTAGAGGAAAATTATGAGCGTTGGAAGCGTCAAAATGCAGGTCAGGGTTATAATGAAGACCTCAAAGATAATGGGTGGAAAATGGGAACTGTTGGCGCTGTAGCTTTGGATAAAGATGGAAACATAGTGGCAGGAACATCTACAGGTGGAATGACGAACAAGAAATACGGTCGTGTAGGTGATGTTCCAATTATTGGATCGGGAACATACGCAAACGACTTAGTTGGTGTTTCTGCTACGGGCTGGGGCGAACGAATAATGCTGAATGTATCGGCACATACATTGGCTAGTTACATGAAGTACAAAGAAGCTTCTGTACAAGAAGCGATGGATCATTTAGTCGACGAAGTATTAAATCCTAGAGAAGCAGGCTTTATCGCGGTTGATAAATATGGCAATATTTCTATGAAGACGAATACAACTTCAATGCATCGTGCAGCTGCAAATTCAGATGGATTTAAAGAAGTAAAGATTTGGGAGGATTAATCCATTCGGTTATAAAACCGATCTCTTAATTCCTGAACGTACACACCAATATCATTTCTAATTTCAAAGATAGCTTCGTGATAGTTCGAGTATACATCAGATGAAAAATACTCTTCGTTTCTTTGTTCATGCAGTAATAAGAGAGCCAAATTAGAGCTTTTTAGTGCTTTCTTAGTATAGGCAATATTTGCACCTAGGTAATCAGCTTCAAAACCAAAGGAGTAACCACCGGCTAGTTTTGCGCCTATTTTAAGCGTTTCACCGACAAATTCTTGAAAGGCTTTATGCTGTGATTTTTGTGGGACAGATTCAGCCCACTTTAGCACGTTAATTGCAAGATTTTTTGAACGATTGAAAATCATGAGATTATCAATAGAGCCATAATCAGAAATAGCAAATTCTTCACTTAGAGATTTCCATTCCTCTCCGGTTTCAAAATCCTCTGACTCTTCCAATTCATCGAACTCATCCTGTACACCGAATAAAAAATCTTCATCATCAAGATCATCTTCCTCTTCCCAATCATCTACTTCTTCAGGAAAGTAGGCTTCATCAAGAAGTAGTTCTTCTTCTACATACGCCTCAAAAGCGTCGTCTTCATTCTTACTTTCTTTAAGCAGTGTAATCCACCTCGGGATGTTTCCCTTAGGATCAGATGAGATGAAACGACGAAGCTGGTCGCTCTTCTTTTCCACTTCGTCAAGATGAGTTTCCCATTTATGTTCGTCCCAGAGATCGTCGGCGAATCCATCAAAATTCATATATGAAGATACCTATATCGATGGTTGTTGGTTTACCATAGAAAAGGATTTCTACGGTAGATTGCAATATTAAGTGGAAAAATAACGCTTTTTGTGGATAAATAATCTATAAGATTTAATTATAAACGTTCTAAAACTCCAACTATTACCTGTGTCATCTTTGGCTCAGCTAAACCAGCGGCGGCTAATACATCATCTAAACTAACCTGTTCTAGAGCATCAGGGAAGCATTCATCGGTAATAACTGAGATTCCAAGTACTTCTAAACCCATATGCACAGCGGCGATTACCTCAGGGACAGTACTCATCCCAACAACATCAGCACCTAATTGGCGCATATAGCGATATTCTGCTTTGCTCTCAAGCATGGGTCCTGAAACCGCCAGATAAACACCTTCATGCATTTTTATGGAGAAATCAAGAGCTACGCTTTCCGCTGTGTCAATCAGGCGCTCTGTATAAGGTTCACTCATATCCGGAAATCGAGGACCGAGTTCATCATCATTTGGTCCGATAAGTGGGTTTACGCCAAGAAAATTTATGTGATCATTGATGAGCATAATATCACCTCGGCGGAAGTTAGGATTCAATCCCCCACAGGCGTTACTCACAATCAAGGTTTGAACACCAAGTGATCGTGCTACACGAACGGGAAAGACTATTTCCTGCATGGTGTAGCCTTCGTAATAATGAAAGCGACCTTGCATAGCCACAATTGGTTTGCCACCCAAGTGCCCAAACAGTAACCGGCCATGATGACTTTCTACTGTTGAGACAGGAAAATGTGGTATATCGTCATAATCGATGGAAAGAATTAGGTCAATTTCCTCAGCTAATTGTCCTAGCCCGGTACCCAGAATCACAAGATACTCAGGTCTGAAACCAGCGATTTTACTTTCTAAAAATGAGACGGCTTCGTCTCTATTTGTCCTAAATTCAGTTATTGTATTCAACGTAGTGTTAGTCAATTTCATCGAGAATATCATCTAATCGATCGGTTCCGGGAGGATACGATATATCTTTTTCAGCATCTAAAAAGCTGGTATCAATATCAGCTTCATCATCAAATGCAAACCTGGTACTATTTGAAGAATCTTCGGTATTTGCGTTATTCTCGAGTGATAACTCTTCAGGTGGTTCCGGCTTTTCATCTTCTAAAGAAAAAATTTTCATTTCATCACCTTTAAATTTCTCTATTGTGTTGGATGCTGTTTCCAAATAGGAAGATATGCCAACAACAATCTCATCTCTTTTATCTAACAGGCGAAGTATGCTATGTCGGATCTTAGCTTTTTCTTGATGAGCTTCTTTTACAATAGTTTCAGCATCTAGGTGAGATTTATCCAATAAATTTTTTGCCTCTAAACGGGCATTATCCATTTTTTGAGCCACCGATTCTTTGGTTGTTTGCAACGTTTCATGTAATGCCTCTTCAACTCGCTCGTAATGTTTTACACGGTCGGTAAGTTTCTCAATTTGTTCTTCCAGCTCTTTGTTTTTTGTGAGCAGGTTCTCGTATTCATTTGAAACCAACGCTAAAAATTGCTGTACCTCGGCAACATCATAGCCACGTAATGATTTCTCGAATAGTTGCTGCTTAATCTCTATTGGGGTAATTTTCATAATCTGTTGGAATTTACATGTCGATAAGCACAGTTAAAGTACTATTTATTCATTTAACATGTTCCTCAGATTCCCGTCTTGCTTTTTTTCAGAAGGTGATCGTTGGCTTTTTTCTTCTATTTCAATCTCACTGGTCGCTTCAGAACTATCTGAGATTCGAATGTGATCTTCCTCAAGATCGGTAACAATTGCTTCAACATTATTTAATCTACGTTCAGTTGTTTTCTTGAAATCTGCCAAAGCACGAAAAAATTGCGGGTCTAAATCACCGGTCTGTGACTTATGTTTTCTTTCAATTGAAGCTCTAATGAGGCTAAAGATATTGTACATGATGAAACCGGCGAATCCGATTCCAAACACAATTGCTACCACAGAAATAACTAGTTCTTCTTCCGACATTGTTATCCTCTCATTCGTGATGAATTACTGTTTTCATCATCAAGATCATTTTTAATTTCAATATCATCAAGTGAAATTTCACCTTTGGGTTGTTCCATTTCTGTTACAATACTCTCTAAGTGCTCAATTCTTGATTTTAGATTGAAGATCATTTTTCTAAGTTCTTGAGATTCTTTAGCGCTGGTTAAACGCTTTTCTTCTAGTTTCATTTCTTTTTCCCGCAACCCTACTATCATACCGCCGGCAATTGCCACAATGGCTATGATTGCGAACCATGGTAAACCGAATAACATGATGCCCTCTTTTTTTTTATTAAGTTGAAGAGTTAAAGTGGGAACAGCTACGGAATTAATCAACCATAGTTTCGCGACCCAAATATCGCGCTTCCCACTCTCACCATCGTGGCTCCCTCTTCAATAGCAACTTCAAAATCATTACTCATACCCATTGATAATTCATTCATTTGAATGTTTTTATCGTTTAAGTGTTGATGATCAACCATTGTTTTTCTCAATAGTGCAAATTCACCCCTAACTTGCTCAGGATCAGAAGTGAACTGCGCCATTCCCATTAAACCACGAATAATAACGCGGTCAAATTGTCGGGCAGTTTCTAAAATGGATTCTAATTCGGATGGTTCACAGCCACTTTTTTGATCTTCAGCACTAATATTTACCTGAATGAGAATCTTAATAGCCCGGTTAGCTTGTTCTGCACGCTTGTTGATTTCATTAAAATACTTTGCCTTTCCAACGGAATGAATCCAATGTACGTTATCAGCAATGTATTTGATTTTATTAGATTGCAGAGTACCGATCATGTGCCATTGAATATCAGGCTGTGTGATCTCACTCATTTTAGTGTGCAATTCCTGCATTCGATTTTCACCAAAATGTATTTGACCAGCATCCAATGCATCCAAAATAGCCTGAACTGGTTTTGTTTTCGAAACAGCAATAAGTTTAATTTGATCCGCACTTCTACCAGATTTGAGAGCTGCAGCTCGAATTCTTGAATTTATAATCTTAATATTTTCAGCAATGGTGGTCATTCGAAGTAATAGAACTAGAAATTTATCGGTTTAATAGTCTATACATAACTTAGGCTTTTTAAATTCGTGTTTTAGTCGTATTTTTTAAAGCTCAGAAAAATGTGTAATCAGTCTAGTTTCTTGATACTGAAATTATTTTCCCACATAAGCTACTCTTCGTGTCACTCACTACAACCGATCTTTAAAAAAGGATAGATAAAGTGGCAACCCAAATCCAGCATATATCCACCTTCTTAAATCAATGGGCGCCACCAAGCATTAAGATGGATTATGATAATGTTGGATTATTAGTTGGTGACCCAAATGCTGAAGTAAATTCTATTTTAACCTGTCTTGATGTAACTGAGGAAGTTGTTGAAGAGGCAATTTCAAAGAACGTTCAGTTAATCGTTGCCCATCATCCGCTTATTTTTAATAAGATTGGCAGCATTAACCCAACAAATGAACAAGGCAAAATTATTTATAAGTTGATAAAAAATGATATTGGCTTATTAGTTGCGCATACTAACCTTGATGCCGCTCTGGATGGTGTTTCCTTCGTTTTAGCAAATATTTTAGGGCTTGATAATCTGCGTTTTTTGGACAAACAGTACGAAATTAGCCACAAAATTCGTCTTGTAACTTCACATGATAACCCCGAGACCGTTTTAAAACTGTTGAACTACTACTCGGCAGAGGAGGCGCATTATTTTGCCGTTGAGAATCGTGAACATGGGCTTACTTGTTTTGAAGCCATCATAGATCAACATCATTTATCGAATCTACGAAAAGGTCTAAAGAATGAAGGCCTATTAAAATCCGGTAAATTTCAAGTCACCCAATTAGCATCATCCTCACAAAATTTTGGCTTGGGAGTACTTGGTGAGTATCCGGAAGATGGCGTAGGTTATAATGAGTTTCTTCACTTAGTATCGAAAGCACTTAATGTTAAATCCGTTAGGTTTTCAGGTACGGTAGATAGAATTAAAAAAGTAGCCGTTTGTGGTGGAGCAGGAATCTCATTAAAAAAGAAAGCTATAAATGCAGGGGCACAAGCTTTCATTACTTCAGATGTGAAGTACCATGATTTCTTCATAGAGAAAGAAAATTTTATGCTCGTTGATGTTGGTCATTACGAAAGCGAATTCCCAATAGTGGAAGAACTAAAAACCGAGTTAGTCGATGCTTTTGATGATTTAACCGTGATAGCAACAAAGACAGTTACAAATCCAATACACATTTACATTTCTGATTCAGAATCTCAATCCATTCATCAAAGCTGATTAAAACTCCATGAAAGTAATACTGCAACAACTAGCTAATCTTCAGTATATCGATAGTAGAATTGACGAAATCAAACAACTTAGAGGGGATTTGCCGGAAGAAATCCTGGATATCGAAACTGATATTGCCCGGGGAGAATCAAAATTGAACCGGTTGAAAGAGGAAGAAAAAAACCTCATTGTTGAATTCGACAATTTGAAACTTGAAATATCTTCTTCAGAAGAAAAAGTAAAGAAATACGAAGACCAGCAACTTACCGTCCGCAATAATCGCGAATATGACGCTCTTACAAAAGAGATTGAAGTTCAAAAGCAGAACACCGAAAATAACACTGCACGTTTAGGTGAGATTGAAAAACGACAGGAATTGATAGGGCCGGAACTTGAAGTAGCCCAAAAAAATCTCGCAGAAATCAAGACGCTTTTTGATGCCAAACAAAACAGTCTTGAGAAGGTAATGAAATCGACCGAAGAAGAAGAGCAAGTTCTAATCGATAGACGCAGTGAATTAGAAAAAGAAGTAGATGAGCGGTACATCAGAAGCTACAAGCGCTTGCGAAATGGGTTGCAAAACGGAATTGCAGTAGTTGCAATGGATCGTGGTGCAGCATTTGGAATGGTATTACCTCCACAAATGCAGGTTGAAGTGCGACGGATGAATAAAGTTATAATTGACGAAAATAGTGGTCGAATTGTTGTTGATCAATCATTTTTCGATAACGCTAAAAAGAACATGTCGCTATAAGCGACTTTGATCAGTTTACATTAAAAGGGAAGTAACTTTGCTTCCCTTTTTTATTTGTATCTTAACCGAAGGAAAAGTCAGGCAATCGCCTCACATTTTTAGTGTGGGGAGGAAAGTCCGGACACCAACAAGTACCACGCTCAGCGATCCTTCGGGCGAAGTTGAGGCTCTTTTCCGGCGACGGAGACGAGATAGAAAGTGCAACAGAAAGTATACCGTCCGCCACTGGCGGATAAGGGTGAAAGGGTGAGGTAAGAGCTCACCGTGCTGCACCGTGAGGTCAGCAGCTAGGTAAACCTCGTGGGGTGCAAGTTCATGTAGGGCAGTATTCGCCACTTGTCGAGACGCTGTCGGGTGGAATGCACTAGATAAATGATTGCCCATTTGCTCACGCAAATGACAGAATTCGGCTTATAGGCTTTTCCAAAAATATCAAAACCCTGACCGAAAGGTTGGGGTTTTGTATTTACACTCTCACCTTCCCACTCTTAACGGCACGATCCAAATCTCGTTTGGTATCTTTTTCCTTGATGCTCTCACGTTTATCAAATTTCTTCTTTCCACGTGCAAGACCGATCTGAACTTTAGCAAAGCCATTTTTGAAAAATATTTTTAGCGGAATTATGGTATTCCCTTTCTGCAGCACTGCACGATCTAATTCACGTATCTCTTTTTTGCTAAGAAGAAGTTTTCGGTCTCTCCTTGGATCATGATTATAATAGGAACCATGCTCAAAAGGTTTGATGTAAAAATCACGCAACCATACCTCTCCTTCTTTTATAAAAGCAAATGCATCCGTGAAACTAGCTTTTCCCTGTCGAAGAGATTTTACCTCAGTACCTTGAAGAACCAAGCCGGCATCGTAAGTTCCTTCGATGGAATAATCGTGAAATGCTTTTCGATTTTGGATGCTGATAGTGCTCATATTGCCAATGATAGACGAAGGACAGTTGAAGAGAGTTAGCGATTATGTGGTTAAAAGCCGTCGCACTTCGTTGTTTTTAAAATCCTAATTCTTCCAGATCTGCCATAATTTCCGGGTCTGGAGAACGATCCGGGAATGTTGAATAAATACCTAAAATCTGTTCAATTTCGGTCATGGCTTTTTCATTGTCGGGATTGATCTTCAATACTTCCACATACTGTTTTAGTGCTCCATTCATCTTGTCACGCATGCTAGTAACCTCAGAATCACGATACTCTAAATATAAGCCATAGTTTAAGTAGGTTTTTTCTCTAAGCTGAAGAGTTTCTTCCGTGTCTTGTTGCTCAGCCAAAACAGCCAAGGCTTCAACGTATTGATCACCATCAATTAGCGAATTAACTTGATTAAGTAGTGATTGAGTAGGCTGCTGCGCGTTGTCTTGTCGAGATTCTTGATTTGATGAACAGGCAGTTATACCGAAAAAGAGACTTAGAATAAATAATTTTTTCATGAAAATATTATCTGAAGGATAAAGGATTAAAACTTATTGAAAGAACAAAGATAAGCATACTTAACCAACCGATCACTTTTCTGGCAGGAGTAAGTTCTCGTTCAAAAATTACCGGAGGATGTTCAACTCGCACAAAAAAGGTGATGAAGAAAATCCAAAAGAGCCAGATTAGGGAAGACTCAGTACCATCATCTTTAGCAAAAATTAAAGAATAAGTTGCTGCAATTATCACCGAAGAAGTGAGCCCGGCAGGAACCCAAATTGGATCGCGGCGAAAGGCGCGTTGAAACATCAAAAAGAGAAAACCAATCCAAATAGTCCATGATAATAACTGAAGTGACCCTTCAAAATCACCCACAAAACCATGAATTATAGGAATAGCTTCAAAGCTGGCAAATATGGTAATCAGAATAAAAAACAGTCGGGCCACCAATCGATGCCGTTTGAAACCGATTAAGGAATACAAAATATGCCCGCCATCCAGTTGGCCGATTGGCATCAAATTTAAAGCAGTAAAAAACAATCCGAACCAACCGGCTAACAAAAACGGATAATGCATGATCTCCCAAAGAGGAGGAGAATCAGCAAATAACGATGCTA
>Ga0316205_10001885_pt1 | contig 23870 bp, 21 predicted proteins | sample 3monthpyrite_MG_FD_204941 | JGI IMG/M metagenome (GOLD analysis project Ga0316205, IMG submission 204941) | Microbial mat bacterial communities from mineral coupon in-situ incubated in ocean water Damariscotta River, Maine, United States -... | ecosystem: Environmental > Aquatic > Marine >... | reverse complement strand
GGAGTAGGTAGCGTAGGTTCCCAAAGGACCTGTTGGGCTACCATTATATAGATTTATGCCAATATTATTTACATCCGTAAAATTTGCCTGAACAATTATTTCAACAAATTCACCAACATCTGAGCCTACATTATCATAATGGATTTCGTTGATCCAAAGCTCATTATTAAGTTGGGCATAAGAAAATGATTGAAATAAAATTGTGAGAAGAAATAGAAATGATCCGAAACGTAATAAGTGCATTGCCAAAATTTGTTTTTAATAGGGCTGAAAAGATAGGGTTTTATTTTTTCCTCAACACAATATTATATAGCAAGTTTTAGGCTTTATTTAGATCAAACATCTTCCCAGTTGCAGTAGTCTTGAAATTCTTATTTCCGGCATACATTCTTTATTTCCTCAATTCATTAGATTCAATAAAAAAAATAAAAATGAAAGTAATTCTTATTTCAATTCTTTTATTATGGATGTGTACGCCAAAATCATCGTCAAGTATTGAACCAATGATACCATCTTATATTATTGGAACATTTGAAGACGATTATGAGATCAAATACCAAATTACCGACTCCACATTCCGAATGAATGAACAAACCATAATTCACATAAAAGAATGGAACTTGCAAGAATCTTATTTTGTAGGGCAAAACGATTCTTTAAATATTTACGATCCCTTGCTTTACTCACGAATTGATTGGATAAAACTTGAAAAAATGCTGCCTTACTCGTGGGCATTTTGCATGAGTTATTACAACTCAATTTCTTTGGACTCCACAAAAGTTGACCCAATTGTGGATCGTACCCAACCGAAATCAGGCTGTAATGGTCATCCTTTTTCGCGAATGAAACCTATTTTAAACTAACTATGCGTTTACTACAAACAATATTTCTAGCAACAACTATAATAAGCTGTTCAAATGCTCAAACAGGAACTGAGGTTTACTTATTTGATTTGACCTTTAATGATGGTTCATATTCACTATCAAACCCAGTCGACATTTCAAATAATCCCGGCTACGATAATCAACCTTCTTTCTCTCTTGATGGCTCAACGTTGTACTTCACCTCAAATCGAAATGGCGAAACTGATTTAGTTGCTTACAATATCAATTCAGCACAGAAAACTTGGTTGACTTCCACCGAAAATCGAAGCGAATACTCTCCTACTATCACCCCTGATGGGAAGCATATTTCATTTATCACATTATCTAGTGATGGAATTCAGGAATTCAGGAAACTCAACCTTGAAACTGGAGAAGAAGAACTTATCGAAGATGACCCAATAATTGGCTATTTCGTTTGGATTGACGAAGTATCATATCTTAGTTTTGTCTTAGCTAATGAGGATCAGCCATCTACCCTTCAAATCCACAGTATTGAAACAGGTGAGAAAACTATCTTAGGTGAGAATCCTGGGAGATCTTTTCAGCACATTCCTGGGGCTAAGGCGGTGAGTTATATTCAAACTAAAAATAATGAAACTGGCATCTATGCCTATTTTTATGAATCCGATTCTTCTGAAATAATTAGTCCCACTCTTGAGTTTTCTCAAGACATGGCGTGGTTGCCATCTGGAGAAATGATCATGGGAAAAGGCTCAGAGCTATTTATCAATAAAGGAAATGAATGGAATCTTTTGACCGATTTAGAACAGTATTCTTTTAGTGGAATTACACGAATAGCTGTTAATGCGGGAGGAACTAAAATCGCGATAGTTGTTGAGGAATAATCAAAACCAATAGTCCGGTCCACTTGGTTCACTTTTATCTTCGAATTCTGCAAAAACTATTAGCATTCTAAGCGTACCATTTGCCGTTATGAATTGGCCATCAGAATTGGGAAGTGTTTTAGATTTAGTTGAGACTTTGCTTAATGGTTCCTCGAATATAGTTCCACATACAAAGTCCTGTTCTTTTGCTGAAACTACCAATGGAAACATTGAAAGTGACAATAATAATCCAATGAGATTAAGAATTCTCATAACTTCCCCCTTACTATTTAATTAAAGTTATTGTTTTTATCTCAATCCATTCGGTAATCCTTTACAAATTCTGCTAACGGCATCGTGGCTGTGTAAACTTTCTAGGTGTGCACAACGCACCACGAAATCACGGATGCTGTTGTAGCTGTCTAACTCTTCGTAGAGTAAACGAGCTGCATCTTCCACAAATTTCTGATACGTTCCGTTTAGTTCTGCAAAAGCTTGCTCATCTTCGCGTTTTACCATTACCTGTGTTTCGGATTTCAGTGCTTCGCGACAGACTTGTACTAAATCTTCCACAAAAAATTCATCACGAAGTGCAACAGTAACTTCTGCTTCTGAACGCTGGCTATGAGGAATTGCAGCCACTCCTCGTGTTTCACGGGCATGCTCAGCTAATTCGTAGGAACATGGACACGCACTGCTATACACAAACTTCATGTGCATGTGTTTATAAAAACGATCATAACTATCTAAATGGCCTTCAAATGAAACATCGTAATATTGGTACCCTTCCATCCCTGAACGTAAACTTTCCATCATCATTGGATAGGAAAATGATAGTCTCAAGAAAGACTCTTGTGATTCAAGATCTTCTTTATAAGCTTTCAGGACTTTTTCTAGCATATCCAATGAGAAAACCTCGTCCTTAAAATTGTAAAACGTTCGCATAATGCGACTCATGTTAATGCCTTTTTTACCGGCATCTAAACTTACATATCCATCAACAGATGTTTCTAACATAATTGGTTTCCCATCTCTAGTTTTGATCTGTAATGGCAGTTTAAAATTTGAAATCCCTACTTGTTGAATGGGCACATTTGCACCTTCAATTAAGGATGCAGGTCCGTTTTGTAAATCAGGTAAAGACTCTTTGTATTCTGGTGTAATAGTAAATGTAGGATCATAGAACCTACGTATCTGGTTAGAAATCATAACTCTTGATGTTGTCGTTTATTAAATAATTAACTGCTTAGAAGGACAATATTCAGCAATGTTTCGTTCGGTTTCGAACAGCTTAACTGCGTACAACTTACTTCCTTCAGCAGCAATGGTTTCAACTGCACTTTTTAACTCGTTATAGAATGCAATTACTAAATTTTCTGATGTTGGTATAATCCCTTCAAGAAATGGAACATCCATATTTAAGTTACGATGGTCGCAAGGCTCCAGAATTTTCTCCTCCATCACTTTTTTTAATTTTCCTAGATCAACAACAAAGCCGGTTTCTGAATCCGGATTACCTATTACGGTTACTTCTATTACATAATTGTGACCATGCCAATTTGGATAATTACACTTTCCAAAAGTTGTAGCATTCCACTCAACACTTTTAGATGGATTATTTAATCGGTGCGATGCGTTGAAATGTGCTTTGCGTGTTACAAAAACCAATGTGTACTCCGTTTATTTTTTCTTTTAATAACCGCTTTGAACATAAATGAATTCCACAATAAAAGGGAGTCCCCCTTCCATGTTACTCCCTCTGTGATCTGTACTTTTCACAACTGTGTGAGATGTTTCTTCTAATTAGTCTGATTATTTAATCAAAGTCATTTTTCTTGAAATACTCGTGTTTGCACCTACCAATTGGTACATGTAAACACCCGATGCAAGACTAGAAGCGTCAAAAATTACAGATTGCTCACCGGCAGAAACTCGCTGATTATTGAACAAAGTAGCCACTTCACGACCTAACATATCAAACACTTTCAGCGTTACATTTTGAGCTGATTGTAGCGTAAAAGTTATATTTGTTGACGGGTTGAATGGGTTAGGATAATTTTGGTCTAAGGCGATTATCGATGGAACTCTTTGCTCATTTTCAATTGAAATTGCTACATCATCATTTAAATATCCATACTCATCAAGTGCAGTCCAACCTGTTAACCAGTTTTCATCACCGAAAGCGCCCACATAATCGACGCTAGTAAAGAAACTATCTTCTAATTTTTTTGTGGCAGTTGTGTATGCCGCCGCATCGGTTGCAGGAACAGGGTTTAATCCGTTTGAACCAGCGATTCTACTTATTGAATTGAATTCAGGGTCACCAACTGCATTTCCGTTAGCAGCATCGCTCAAGTAATCACGCGTATGTTGTTGGTCGTTGCCACCGGCAAACTCTGCAATGCTGTTACCTGAGCCGAAACCCCACCATAAGTTGTTTTCTAATTTAAGATCACCTTCTGCAAGTCGGGTTTTTGAGTCAAATCCAGCTTTTTCATCAGCAGCTTCAATTGTAATTGCCAATCCGGCATGATCACTAAAAATTGAATTGTAATACTCACCACCGGTATTATCACGGAATAATAATAATTGGCTACCATCACCTGCATTTGCACCCGCATCTAATCCGGCTCCTAAATAGGTTACATTTGATAGAATTGGTTTTGCGAATGGAGTCGTGTTTTCGTCACCGGTTGCACCATCTTGCTCTGCCGCTCGACCATAGCCATCAGATACTTCGTTATTTTGGATAGTAAACCAGAACTGACCTTTTCCCCGGAATCCTTCATCCCAGTCAAAAGCATCATCCGTATTAAATGCAGACACCAAGTATTTTGCATTAACCGTTCCACCAAACCACTCAAATCCATCATCGTTTGATGCAAATGATTCGATGTATTCAATCGTTGTACCGGATCCAACACCACCTAAAGTTAACCCTTGGATTTCGTTTCCGTCCACATCACCAACTTGAATACCAGTGTGTCGAATTGAAACATATTTCATTACGCCTGAGTTGTCCAAATCATTATTGCCACCATACTCAGCAAGCGCAACAGGATTAGCAATTTGATCCACGCCTTCCACTAATTTAACACCACCTTCTGTGGCATTATTGGTGGTTGCAGACCCAAGAATTACAACTCCACCCCATAATCCTCGAAGACTTGAGTTAGCTGTACCATTTCGTTGATCGGCAATGGAAGTAAACACTATTGGGCTTGATGATGTGCCCTCCGCAAAAATTTTTGCACCACGAGTAATTACAAGACCGGTAGCATTATTTCCAGTACCTGTTCCACCTTGAATCAAAGTACCGGGTTCTATGTACAGCCGTGATCCTGGTTTAATGAATACTAAATCGGTTAAAATATAAGTACGGTCTGCAATCCAGAAATAATCGGTGTCTTCTACAAAATCATCATTCGAAACTGTCTCAGTTTGTGCATTTGTATTAACAGAAAGCACAGCGAGAAAAAGTGAGAGAACATATATTTTTAGCATATTAATGACCTAATTTTTTTGCATTTATAGTTTATATGAAATAGTAAACGAGAATGATCTTCCGCGTTTATAGGCTTGATATAAATACTCTTCACCGTTTAGCCTAGAAGATCTCTTTACGCGTGGGTCGAGTAAATTTTTAAGTGATAATTTTGCTGAAAGGTTTGGTCCTAAACCTTTCGAAATAATTAAATCTGTAGTAACGTATGCTCGTTCAAATACATCAGGATTTGCACCTAAAGTCACATCCGAAAGACGATCACCAAAAACATTTGAGTTTAAATCTATTGTCAAATCTATTTCCGGATTCAGGTAGGATAAATCCATATTAAAAATATAAGGTGACTGACCAAATAGAGGTCTTGTATCTTTAAAATCCGGATCACTTTGGCGTGCTGTAAAAAGCTCCTCATCGGGTACATTAACTTGCGAATCAATCAGGGTTAAATTTGTAGCCAGCGATATATATTCAAGTTTAGAAGATATAAACCCAAGATTTTTTCTTGTTTCTATCTCAATACCATAAACTGTGGCTTCGTCAACATTTTGCCAGGTTCTTGTTCTTACTCTTTGCGTATCAAAAACTCGTTCAATCGGGTTTTGCAATTGCTTATAAAAACCACTAACTGCAACAAGTTCACCAATTCCCAAAAACCATTCCCAACGTGCATCAAAATTTGTAATCAGCGTTCTATCTAAGCCAACATTACCAACATTGATACTTCCGCCATAGGCATCGAATCCTGAAAAGGGAGCAATCTCACGATAACTTGGTAGTGCCAAAGTGTTTGAGTATGCAATCCTCAAGTTTTGATTTTCAGCCAAACTATAAATTAAGGATGCTGAAGGCAGTATATCTTGCCGGTCAATTTCACCAATACGTAAAGAATCCGGTAATTCTAAATTCGCACTTTCTGCTCTTATAAAGGTGTTTTCTATTCTTGCCCCACCAATAAACTTTAATCTTCCAAGCGGTATTTCAGCCATTAAATATGCAGCTGATATTTCCTTATCACCATTGTAGTTATTTGTGATATTTGTTCGATCAAATATATAATTCCCATAAGTAATGAAGGCAGCACTAGCTTCTGTTAGTTCTTTATCTATTCCTGTATAGCTGAAAAAAGCATCAAAATCGCCATCAAAATCATTTAAGTCAGCTTCATCTTGACCGTATGCAAATCTTAACTCATTAAACGATCTGTTCCCTTTTAAATAAGCTGCACCGGTCTTCAATATCAAAGTATTTCCATTTCCGAAACCTATTGGTAAACTTAAATTCGCCATTAAGTTGGTATTCGATTCATCCATTTGCCGAAAGAAACGCTGCGGCCTGGAGAATGCCCCGGTTGAAATCGAATAAGTAGTATCAATACTTCTAAGTCCGTATTCGAAGAATCGAACATCAGGTTGATCTAGTTCGTTTTCTGAAAACGTACCAATCCACTCAAAAATTAGGTTATTTAACGCCGAAGCAACGTGCTTTCCGCTTAATTGGATAGAACTTAGTTTACGTTGAGTATAGGATAACACATCACTGTTATATTCATCGAAACCACCTTGATCAATTTCTTCTCTATAACCACTTAAAATTCGACCTTCATTCGTTCCACTTTGTGTGCGAACCCATGTGGCAGAAAATTTATTATTTGGGCTAGCCTTAAATGAAAGAGAAGCTAAACCGCCAAGATCAATATTCTCCTGTGTTCGAAAATCATTTAAATTTGTTAACGCGTTTAATTCTGTTGTTTCATCTAATGAACCAATAAGCTGGTAAATGCCGTTATTACCCTCTGAATATGAGGTGTAGTTTCTATTGTGTGAAATGCCAAATATGTAGCCGAAGTCTTTCCCAAATAACTGAAATTCATTGCCAAGTGAAACCGATAGTCCGGTATTGAATGGAATTAAAAACCTTCGTGGAGTCATTTCAGAATTAAAAGCCCTACTTACTTGATCTAGTGTATCAGAGGCTGCAACATGATCATCTAAAAATTTGATGAATGCATCAGCTTGCAATGGGATAAGACCTAGATTTGATTCAACAAGGTTAGGCAAATCCCTTCTATTGGTATTGAAGCCTAAGAAATCAGTATTACTTTTTTTTGATCCTAAGCCGTCCTCAAATGTTGTGTTAGAATTGAATCCAACAGAAGAAGAAACGTTGAAAATCATCTTATCCGGGAAGTCTTTTGTGGTAACATCTACAAGTCCACCGCTAAAATTACCCGGCTTATCGGGTGTAAAAGTTTTGATAGTGACAATGTTTTGAATCACATTGCTCGGAATCAAATCGAGTTGAAAAGCATTCTTGTCCGGGTCGGCACTGGGAAGCTCAGATCCATTTAAATGAGCCGTCGAGTAACGATCACCAAGACCACGAACGTACACATATTTACCACCCACAATTGATGCGCCAACTACTTTTTTAAGAGCACTTGCAGCATCGCCGGAACCTGTTTTTGAAATAGTCTCAGCTGAAATTGCATCACTAAAAGAAATGGATTTTTGCCGTTGGCGAATTAGACCGGCTTCGTTATTTAATACAATATCTGCGGTAACTACAATTTCTTCCAGAAATTCAGTTTCAGGTTGCAGAATAATATTTAATGTTACTGTTTCTTCATCGCCAACAACAACACCGGATATGGTTTGAGTTGCAAATGAGAGATAGCTTATAACAATATCGTATATGGCAGGTTCTACATTTCTAATGGAAAAGCGCCCATCAATATCGGTAGCGGTACCTTTTATCGTGCCATCCAGAACTACGTTCACGCCAATAAGAGTTTCCCCTGTATGGCTATCTACAACTGTTCCAATTATTCTACCTTGATTCTGTGCAAACGTATTAGTTGTGAGGAGTAATGCAAAACTTAACAGAAGGCTTTTTACAAGTTTGTTCACTTTTGTGTGGTGATATAAAATTTTGTTCACTTTTATGATCGTGAACAAACTTACCACACAGTCTTTGCCCTACTGTTATCTGGGTTTTATGCTTTCGTTATCCGATGATTACCTAATTGTTAAGCACCAAACTATTCCTTCTCAGATATCGTATTCTGTTCAGCATCGTCGGACAATTCTTCGCTGCCTTCAGATATAATTTCATCTACTTTTTTACCAACATCTGCATTATCAATTGTATCGGTTTCCTCCGAATTATCTTCTTCCACATTATCATCCTCCTCATCATCATCATCCTCTTGTTCAGCTTCACCATTGGTAAATGCTTCATAGTTAGTAGGTTTATCGAAAGGACGTGGACCAATTAATTTCTCAAGATCTGACTGGAAAATGATTTCTTTATCTAGCAATTCTTTTGCTAATATCTCAAGCTGTTCTTTTTTATCTGTTAATAGTTGTACTGTTCGTTGATAAGCGGAATCAACAATCTTTTTAACCTCTTCGTCAATAATTTTTGCAGTATCCTCAGAATAGGGTTTGTTAAATGCGTAATCATTTTGTTTTGAATCGTAAAACGAAATATTACCAATTCGGTCATTCATTCCATAAACAGTAACAATGCTGTAGGCCATTTTTGTGATTCGTTCTAAATCACTTAATGCACCAGTAGAAATTTTTCCAAAAATGATTTCTTCAGCTGCACGACCACCTAATGCCATGCACATTTCATCAATCAGCTGATCAGTTTGATGTAAATATTGTTCTTTAGGTAGGTATTGGGCATAACCAAGTGCTGCAATGCCTCTAGGTACGATGGATACCTTTACCAAAGGATCAGTATGTTCCAGATACCAGCCTGCAACTGCGTGGCCAGCTTCATGATAAGCAACAATTTCCTTCTCTTCAGGTGATATAATCTTGTTCTTTTTCTCAAGACCTCCAATTACTCGGTCAATGGCATCGTGGAAGTCGTTCATATCCACTGATTTTTTATCGCTTCGCGCAGCAATTAGCGCCGCTTCGTTACATACGTTAGCTATTTCTGCACCGGCAAAACCAGGTGTTTGAGCTGATAATTTCTTCGGATCCACTTTTTTGCTAAGCTTCAATGGCTTCAAGTGAACTTTAAAAATTGCCTCTCGCCCAACAATATCAGGTTTATCAATTGAAATCTGGCGATCAAATCTACCGGGACGAAGAAGTGCATTATCTAACACATCAGGTCGGTTAGTAGCTGCTAAAATAATAACGCCAGAATCGGTGGCGAACCCATCCATCTCAACTAATAATGAATTGAGTGTATTTTCTCGTTCATCATTTGCCCCCGGCATTTGGCCTTTACCGCGAGTCCTGCCAATGGCATCAATCTCATCAATAAAAATAATACAAGGTGCTTTCTCTTTTGCTTGTTTAAAAAGATCACGAACTCGTGCAGCACCAACCCCAACAAACATTTCAACAAAATCGGAGCCTGAAAGTGAGAAAAATGGAACTGCAGCTTCGCCTGCCACAGCTTTTGCAAGTAATGTTTTACCGGTACCCGGCGATCCAACTAAAAGCGCACCTTTCGGAATTTTACCACCTAATCGAGTGAATTTCGCCGGAGTTTTAAGGAAATCAACAATTTCTTTTACTTCTTCTTTTGCTTCTTCAAGACCAGCCACATCTTTAAATGTAATTTTGGAATCAGTCTGTTGATCATATAACGAGGCTTTATTTTTACCAATATTCAGAACCTGTTGTCCGGGGTTCATTCGTCTGAAGATGAATACCCAAAATCCAACGGCAAGTGCAATCATGATTAGCCAAACAAATACACCGCTGAACCAGTCCTCTTCAATTCGAACTTCATAAACAACTTCATATTCATCCAATATTGGACGTATTTCATCACCCGGAAGCATGGTTGTTACAAAAGCCTTGTATTCTTCATTAGAAGCCGATGGGATATTTAATGGGTTTTCCGATTCTACAGGCGGTTGTACAATGCCGTCACGAATGGCATTATCATTATATTTACCATAGATATTAATACCATTTTTAATAATAATTTCTTCTACATATCCACCCTTAACATGAGATAAAAACTCGCTGTATTTAATACCATTTCCCGGTTCCGGATTTAGAAAAATAAACTGGATAAAAATCAGGAATAGAATAATTACAAGAAATCCCCAGGTAGGAAATTTTTGATTACCGGGCTTACCACCTAGTGGTGGTTTAATTGATTTTTTCTTTTCGGGCTTTTCTTCAGCCATTAATTTGTTCTCTTATAATAGTTTTATCAATATAGTTAATCCAAACTTGAATTCACGGTCGATTAACTTACATGGCGTTGGCAAAAAACGTGCCATCAAAATTATTATGACAATTCATCAAAACCGATTAAATCCCCTTCTGCCGTCTGAATAATTAACCCATCTTCTACTGGAGTCATTCTCCCAATAACAGAAAAATCATTAAAATGTTTTACCAGCTTATCAACCTGATGTTCAGGAAGTGTAAATATGAGTTCTAAATCCTCTCCACCAAATAACGCGTATTTATCTACATCCTCCTCCATCTCATCGGCAACTTGTCTGGTTTCTACCGCAATTGGCAGAGCCGCCTGATAAAGGTGTGCTCCTACTTCTGATTTTTCACATAATTGCGTCACTTCTTCAATAACACCTTTTGTCAGATCAATCATTGACGTTGGGATGATCGAATGTGCATTCAACGTTTTTATTACATCTAATCTCGCTTTTGGCATTAATTGGCGCTCAACAACGAACTTGTAATCGCCTAGATCCGGTTGTGAGTTTTGATCACCATGTTTTTCCCAAAATGTTTTTTCCCTCATTAATATTCTAAGACCTGCAATTGCCGCTCCAATATCACCTGTAACACAAATGGCATCACCTTGTTTTGCCCCTTCTCTATACACAGTTTGTTCTTTAATTGCCTCTCCAAGAACAGTTATTGTGAATACTGCATTTTGATGATTACCTGTTAAGTCACCACCTGCTATTGAAATCCCGTATTGTTTGCAAGCTTGATCTATCCCACTATATAGATCCTCAATCATTTCGACAGAGATTCTATTTGGTATGGCTAGGTTAACTAGAATCGCTGATGGTGTTCCATTCATTGCCAACACATCAGAAATTGCCGCTGAAACCATTTTAAAACCGAAATGAGTGAACGGCATGTAAGTAGGATCAAAATCCGCACCTTCAACAAAAGTATCTGAACTTATCAACGACACATTTTCTTTTTCTGTAGAAAAAACTGCCGAGTCATCTCCGTTATGGCTTATAAGAGAAGGGTGATGATATCCTTTGAATTCTCTAAGTTTTTCTATTAAAGCTTTCCGGCCAATTTTTTGAATGGGTGTAAAGGTTTGTTCCATTGATATATATTAAAAAAGGCATCTACGCAGTGCGCAGATGCCTAAATGTGAAAATGTAATTGAATTAATCTTCTCTTTTCGTAGAATAATTAATTCTAAATGTTCCAGCTTGTTGTAACTCTTTAGTTACGTTCGAAAGTAACTCGAACTCAGAATTCTCATCTACTCGAAGGGATACAATTAATCTTGGTTCTAATAAAAGTTTCTCATACATGAGATTTCGGATTGCTCCAATATCATCAACGATAGCATCGTCGATTTGAACTTTATCTTCGCCAACTTGATTGCCTGGCAAGCGTTCTGGACCCATATATATATAAGATACCAGACGTTTTTCTTCAATTTTTTCGATGTTAGAGGCTTTAGTAAGATCCAGTTTTACTTTTAAAGTAACTTCTCTAAGTACCGTAGTTACCATAAAGAAGAATAAAAGCATGAAAACTACATCCGGCATTGCTGAAGTCGGAACTTCTTGCTTCGTACCTGCTTGCTTCTTTTTAAAGTGACCTGCCATTAGTTTTCCTCCGCTGCAATTGAGATTTTCTTAGGATACATATCCTGTATCTGTTTACGCTGAGGAGAATCAGGTTGAAGTCTGGCAAATTCAACACCGTAATTTGCTCTCGAAGCTTCATCTCGTAACTCTTTATATGCACCCATAACTTCATCTAACATATCAATATAAATTCGGTACGGTGTTTCTTTTTGAGTTTTTAATGAAACAATTGCTGCTTCCGGCGAAACTGAAAGGGTTTCATCATCATTTGGATTATCGATGAATTCTTTAAGTTTTAAGCGTACATCACCAATTTGAACCGGAGTTTCATCCATAAGAATTAATCCTTGAGCATTCACAAGAATATTCATCTGATTACGCTCACGAATGGGTGGTGGTTCTACGTTAGGGTCAAGAGGTGGTGGTAATACCATCCCAATTCCAGTATCCACATTTATGGTAGTGGTTACAAGAAAGAAAATGAGTAATAAGAACGCAATGTCTGCCATTGACGAGCCATTAATCTCAGCACCTTCTCTTTTTTTCTTTTTTAGTAGCATTTAAATGCTCCTTTTAAAATTTAAACGTACCACGAAGTCCTGTGAGAACCACAGAAAGTACCATGATACCTATCATAACCATCGTAGTTAAAACACCTGCTTTAGGAGTATCGCCTAAAATGGCATACGATATTCCAAAAACAATAAAAGGAATCGCTATAATGACGATTCTCTTAACATCTTGTTTACCTTGAGCAAGACTTTTTATTCCAGAAATGATCATGGATAAAATGCCAAGCCCAATTAACCCAAACGCACCAATAACGGCTATTTGTACAATTACATTGCTTTCCATTTGGTTACTCCGTTTGGTTATTATTCAGTGTCAGCTTCGTCTGTAGCTTCAACAACTGGAATAAGTGGTTTACCTTCTTGTAGTAAAATGATAGAGTCGATAAGAGTTATTGAGCTTTCTTCCATTTCTGCAATCAGTCTATCGATTTTAGATACACAATAATTGTATCCGATTTGTAGAATAATACCTGCAATAAGACCACCGGCAGTGGTTAAAAGTGCAGTTTTAATACCACCAGCAACAATACTTGGAGAAATATCGGAAGCAGCTTGGATATCGTCAAAGGCTTCGATCATACCAACTACCGTTCCAAGGAATCCGAATAGCGGAGCAATGGCGATAAATAGAGACAACCAAATTAAACCTCTTTCAAGGAAACTCATTTCGATTGATCCATAAGCAGCAATTGCTTTTTCAGCAGCATCAATACCTTCATGTGATCTCATAAGACCTGCCTGAAATACAGAAGCTACCGGTCCGCGAGTTTGAGCACACAGTTGTTCAGCAGCTTCAACACCGCCTTCTTGTAACGCTTCTTGTACATTGATAATAAACTTACGAGTATTAATATCAGCAAGGTTAAGTGTAATAATTCTTTCAAGAAAAATTGCTAAACCCAGGATAAGTGTAATTAGAACTGGCCACATCCAGCCGCCATCATTACCTTCGTTAAATTTCTCAACTATTAGGTTGAAAAAGCCTTCCTCAGCTGGTGCTTGCAATAAAAAAAGAGCAATCGACGATGTCATGTTCACTCCGAATATAATTTAATGTTAGTATCTAAGATTAGTGAAGCGAAAGGATATGCCATTTTGAAATAAATGTCAAAGCACGTGAGCGTCTAAAATGTGAATTTTTTAGGCTATATCGCCACATTTTTTCACATTATTAAGATATTTGATAAAGCCACCTCTTTATACTAGAATACTGCACTTACTACCATTTTTAAGGTATGAATATCAGGTCTTTCTTTCACTGTTCTGCCGTCATACGTGAAGTTTAATCTAACTAAATTATTTATTTTATAAGTGGCATTTAAAGACCAAACTAAATTTGTACCCACCCCTGTACCTTCTGTCAATTCGAAAAAACTGAATGAATTTGTACTTCCTTCTAATTTTGTATTCCTGAGTTCCAGATTTATTGAAGTCTGAATTTTACCCCATAAATAGGCTCTTGTTCGAGTAGCAAACTTTATTATTTGGGCATTAACTGACTCTAAGCGCTCATCATTTTTCAAACTATATCCTGCATTAAAACCGACTTGCAGAGATCTTGAAAATCGAGTTACTAAACCGGGATTGATTGTTAAAAACCGAATATCATAAGAACGATTTGATATCTCGTCACTTAACAGTTTATTTTTACCAAACGAAGCATCTAAGTTTAATCGAAGCACCTCATTTAATCTGTAGGTAGCATCTATCAACATTGAGCGACTTTTCTTGCGCTGTAACTCACTTGTCCTTCTATTCAAATTATCCGATGAGTTATAACTAACCTGAAATTCGAGATAATCAGTCGGATCAACATTAATAGTTTGCTCAAATCTAAAAAGTCCATTTATTGTTGTAGAATCGTTTCTGAGTGTGTTAAATTTTAGCAAATAAACGTCTTTTTCTTTCTGAGTTATCGAGTTTTCCCGAACATCAACAAGTGTGTTTAATCGAATACTTTGTAACCAAGCAGAAAAGCTTTTAGGTTGATTAAAAGGCTCCCAACCAACATTCAATCTAGTATTGAGATCAATAACCGGCAAAAGCTCATCAGAAGGCAGAAATTGCAATACAAAGGTTCCTTCATTTGGTGAAAGTTCCGGGAAAAATTCATCGATTTCTTCAATTCCATTTTCATTCTCATCTATCCAAACATATTGCCCTATTTCCGGTCCAACCTCAATATAAGCTTCTTGTTTTAGAGCTTGTCGTTGAGTGCTCGCTTGATAAGTAAAACGACTAGAAAAACTATCGCGAGTTATTGATGTATTTGAACTTAGTTGAAATCCATTTTGATTTGAATTGCCCAATTCTTCAAATGAATTTGAATAGCTTTTATTTCTGAAATGAAATCGATTTGTGGTCTTAAACCCATTTGGATTTAAATAATTTAGCTGATATCGCTGCTCTTTGGCGGTGGCTTCTTTTGCAAAATATCCATTAATAACACCTTCTTCCTGCCGTAAAATATAAGAGGCTGACAGGTCTATATAATTTATAGAGTAAGTAATTCCAGGCCCTATTTCTAAGAATTTTTGTGAATTTAAAGCGAGTTCACCTAGACTATTACGTTCTTTTTGTATTTCATGCTCGAAATGGAGAAATGGCGTGATATTATTTTCGAGTTGAGTCTCAATTTTACCTAACTGACGAAACCAGGTACCGGAAGTATTAAGTATCCTATTGTCCGAATTTATATACTCTTGATTGTATTCAAATGTAAATTTATCAGACTCTTGAATTGTTAACTGAGAGTTTTGTCTTGTGCTTTCAAACCCGGAAAATGATAACTTCCCTATTCCTGATTTTAGCTTCGATTGCTCTGAAAATTTGATCTCCGATCTTAATTCGTCTAGTTTTTCTCCGGATATATCGGAAGCAGTTAAATTCCATTTTCGATCGAATTCTATCTCCCGAGTACGCTCAAAAAATTCAAAATTATTTCCACTTTGTCTGCGATAATAGGATAATTCCAGATCCGCTGTACCAACCTCTAATTCACGAGCATTTATTGTAGTTTCAAACGCCACATCTTTATTGTCATCATTTCCAATACTTGAAAATCTATTTCTATCAAAATCACTTAAAGCAAATTCACCCGACCAACTAATGTTATTTGAAATATTAAACTCAGAATTAAAAGCAATCATTTGCTGTTTTTGTGGTGCCGGAAGCCTTCGAAATGGCTCATAACTTCCTTTTCCGGCTCCAATCCATTCATAAAGCAATCCATTTATTACATTTCCAACTCTTTGGTAACTGCCATTACCTTCTCCTACGTTCGAAAACCTAACAATCAGATTTGAATTAACTGATTCTGGAATATTCTTATAAATTGAAATAAGTTCTCCATTCAACGTTGTGTCAACCAGGGCATAACGAACATTAAATTCGTCACCATCAGCATCAATAATCACACCAGAAACAATAGCCTGATTTAGATCATCACCAACTTGTGCCAAAAGACTGATATCATTCTCACTTAACGTCTGTTGAGATAATAATTCGTCACCATCAGCTTGACGAATTACACTAACACCCAATTTAAACCGATCATCCAAAAAAGTATCCTGTACTTCGGCAGCAATTAGCGTTCTAGTAAAGTCTTGATCTATATACTCATACTCAACATAAATGCGCGTTTCATCTTTGATAAAAACTTTTTCTGTAAATGTAATTTCGCCAAGACCGTAATCAATTATATACTCGTTTTCTTCACCTCTTTGAACCTCAATTCCGTTTATATAAACTCTTTCTGTGGCAGCTAAAATGATCACAAATTCTTCCCCATTTTTTCCTTTTAATCGGTATGGACCCTGAACACCATCTGAACCTGAGAATTGCTGAGTTAAAAAAGTACCTCGAACAGATGAAAGTGCTGCATCTATAGAACTAGTATTATTTTGATATGTGGCAGTAGCTCCTTGCAAACGTCGATTAAGTTTAGCAAATGTGGATTGATCCAGTGATACATCCACATCTCCCATTTCCAATGAATTATTTTCTGAGCGTAATCGAATTAATACTTTATCAAATTCACGAATACTTTGTGTAGTTCCATCAGGTTGAATGGGTATACTTTGATCAGTTAGTACAGCATCGAGTTGAATATCATCGGTAAGTTGGCCATTTAATTCGAATTGAAGTCCACTTTCAAGTGCAAAATCCTGATTCGACCCAACTATTATCCCTCTACTTAAACTTCCTGATTGGGTTAAATCAGAATCAAAATTATTTCTCTGATCAATAGAAGTAGTTGTACCATAAATACCAGAAATTGAATCTGAATTTGTGTATTCGATTTTTGGGTTGAGAGATATTTTTTTTGGAAGAGTAATTGGCAAGGATGAGAATTTTATGGTCATTTTCTCTAATCCTAAATTCTTAAATGATGAATCCCTTTTTATTTGGATTAGTCCGTTTAGCGGATTAAAACGCCAATTTATAAATGGTCGATTTGAAGGTGAAAATGAGATAACAACACTTGATTCAAGAACCCAATCCCCTAAAAAAATGGTTGTATCTTGTTTTGGGACGTCGTATTGAACAGAAGTATTTATAGACACTTGAGCTAATGCATCTATATGATGCAATCCTACAAATAGGATACATAAAAGAAGTTGAGCTACCTTTACTTGAACTGATCGCATAATCAAAACAAAAAGCGCCATCCATGGGATAGCGCATCAATTATTTTTTTTAAAAATGGTAGCTTTATGCGATGCTATTTTGACTTATATAGATTGATGCCTTTGTCTAAAAAGGATACAAATTTTTCGGCATCAATGTAACCCAACTCTTGTGCTAACACTTGTTTGGTAGATGGATCTAAAATAACATAAGTTGGCAATGCTACATTTCCTGTAAGTGAGAACTGTAGTTGCTGATTTTCTTTAGCATCAGCACCGGCATCAGTATACAGTTTCACTAATTTCATTTTTTCAAATCGATCTCTTACTTCGGTTAAAGGAAATACATTTGATTCCATTGCTCTGCAGTTGGTACAGGTATAACCGGTAAAATCGATAAAAACAGGAATTCCTTCGTCCTTCGCTTCTATAACTGCAGCGTTAAAATCTTCCGTCCAGCCATCGTCTGTTAAATCGGATGAACCTGTTCCACCCATGGCCACTAAGGTGCCAACAACGCTTACATCAGTTTGCATTTTTGGGGGTAACCATGAGTCCCATATTCCTAATGATGCTCCCATTAAACCCGGAATGAGATAAAAACTAAATAGAAAAAATGGAATAGCCAGTAATAAACGCCCGGTGCTTACATATTCAGGTTTTGACTCATATTTGAGAACAAACACGCCCAAAACATACAACCCTGCAATTAAGAAAATGGCAATCCATGCTGCAATGGCAAATGGGCGACTGATTAATCCCCAACCCATTACTAAATCCACGTTGGAAAGAAATTTTATAGCAGCGGCAATCTCAATAAATCCTAAAAGTACTTTTACCATATTCATCCAAGAACCACTTTTTGGTAATGATTCTAACCATTTTGGAAACATTGCGAATATCACAAATGGACTTGCAAATGCTGCTGAAAATCCAAGCATTCCAATAATTGGATAAAACCATTCACCACCTGCCGTTGCTGCAAAAACTGCCCCAACAAATGGCGCTGTGCATGAAAAAGAGACCGCACTTATGGTCATTGCCATAAATAAAATGCCAAGAATACCTGAACTTTCGTTACTCTTTTTATTTAAAAAATTTGTGAGTTGATGTGGCAGCTGCATTTCGTACATACCCAACAAACTCAAACCAAACGCTATCAAAACAATAGCAATCAAAACATTTACAAATGGATTTGAAGCAAAATTCTGAGCGCCCGAAACGCCCACTATTGCAGCCAAAATAATACCAATTAGAGTAAATGTTATTATGATGGCTAAACCAAAGAATAAAGCCTGCCCCACACCCTTCTTCTCCTCATTTTGCTTGGAGAAATAAGAAACGGTCAACGGAATCATGGGAAAAACACAAGGTGTCAGTAACGCTGCGAATCCTGCCAATAGCGCAATCCAGATAAACGAAAAAACACCATCGGTTCCTAAACTAGCAGATGTTGATCCTGACGAACTTGAAATTGATTCGTATCCACCAATTGAGCCTTCAACCGGATTGTCTGAAACACCGATAACTTGAACGGTTGCGATAATTGATTTTGACTTTGGTGGCAGACAAACTCGGTCGTCACACACTTGATAATTAACTTCAATATCAAGGGTTTGGGTTCCCAGCAGTTCTGTTTTTACAGCTATTGGAATACTGAATTGAGCATAATTTGAATGCCAACCTAATTCAGCTTCAAAATTTGGATCATATTCGATATCAGCTTGAGTTTCTGATACGTCTCCGGCAATGATAAAATTAGGTGAATTCTCAGAAAATTTTGTTGGAAAGGGGCCGGCATCAGGATCATTCAAAACTGAATAAAGGTGCCAATTACCTTCAATGGTTGCATCAATTTTAATGATATAAACCTCACCGGCAAGCACCTCTTCCGGAGCTTCAACTATCTGATATTTAACTGGATCCGGAATCTGTGCATAAACAAAAAGTGGGGATAACATCATTAAGATGATCCCCACTTTAAATGCTCTAAATAATTTCATAGGGGTTTTGTCTTTTAATTTCACAAATACTACGAGCTTGTATATCGCCATCAAAGTTGAGTAAATAACATTTGTATAACAATTCAAACTGTTCAATAATTCAACAATAAAACGCCCTGAAAATTTAGTCGTCTTTAACGACCCAGAATTTCACTTTTGGCTTTAATTCGCCAAGTACATTTATAGTTGCTGTGTATTCACCAAGAATTTTCACATCGTCATCGATGGAAACATTCCGACGATCTACTTCTATACCACGCTCATTAAGTGCTTCAGCAATTTGAACATTGGTAACAGTACCGTGAATTTTGTCGTCTTCCCCTGTTGTTACAGAAATAGTAAGAGAAGTTGCTTCAATTTTTGCAGCGAGTTCTTTAGCAGTTTCAACTGTTAATTCTGCTTTCTGAGCAGCACGAGTTTTCATTAATGCTAACTCATTAACTGCACTTTTTGTAGCTAAAACAGCTTTTTTTTGAGGAATAAGATAGTTTCGACCGAAGCCATCTTTAACGCTTACTAAATCGCCAGCATTACCTAGTTTTTCAACGTTTTCTTTTAAGATAATTTTCATTGCATTATTCCCTGTAATATTATCGTAAGTTTTCAGCTACGTATGGCATTAATGATAGAAAACGAGCGCGTTTGATTGCACGTGTTAGCTGTCGTTGATGCTTTGCACTTGTTCCGGTAACACGACGTGGTAAAATTTTACCCTGATCGTTAGTAAATCGATTTAATGTTTCTACATCTTTATAATCGATGTATTCAAGCCCTACTTTAGTAAACTTGCACTGTTTTACTTTTCTAACGCTTTTCTTTGGATGCGATGGGTTTTTAATCATTGTAATATCTTTTTATGATGAGTGATTAGCCTTCGGTTGTTTCTTCAACAACTTCAAATACATTTGGAACTGCATTTTTCTTAACCAATTCGCGATGACGAAACATTTTCGCATCAAACTTCAAGGTTAAATAACGCATGCAGTTATCATCAATTCTAAGGCTTTTTTCTACAGTAGCGATGCATTCGGCTGGCGCACTTAGATACATATTTACAAAGTATCCGCTGTTCTTTTTATCGATCTCGTAAGCTAACTTACGTAAGCCCCACTCATCAACTTCTTCGATTTCTGCGCCGTTATCTGTGAATAGCTTGTTAACTTTTTCTACGGCTTCTTTGTATTGTTCTTCTTCAAGAACTGGGTTTACGATGTACGTAAACTCATAGTAATTTTTGCTCATATATTTGTCTTTGGATGTTTCCGATTAATGAAACAGTTACCCCGCTTAGTGCCGGGCAACAGAGAGCCTTGAATATACAGCTTTTTATTTTGATAAATCCATCTCAATTTTAAAAATCAAGGTGTTTTGAGGGTTTCTATATCTCTAGCTAGTTTTATATCCTCCATGCTTACTTTATTGCCAATATCATGAGTCTGCAGGCCGATAGAAACTCGGTTGTATTCATTATAAATTTCAGGATGATGATTCAATTTTTCAGCCTCAAAACCAACTCTCAAGATGAAAGAAAGAGCTTCTTTAAAATCGTTAAATAGAAATTCTTTAAAGATTTTGTCCTCAGAATATTGCCAACCATCTAATTCGGCAATACAATCGAATATTTGATTCTCGTTTAATGGTTCCATTTTAATTTTCCTTCGATCAACAGTTAATGAATATTGTTGCTATGCAACTTAACAATATGATAATCAGATTCCATGAAAATCACTTGAAATACTGATTTTGAAAGCACTATAGTTATGCTATTTTCCACCGATAAGAGAACGTAACTTAATTTCTATAAGATGCCACATTTTATGAAGCGTGCAGTATTGGTACTATTTTTATTGTTGGGCTTTAGCATTATGCCTGACCTGTTATTTGCTGCTGAGGGTAACGGATATGGTATAGATGGTAGTGGACTAAGTCTGTTATGGACGATTCCTTTTGCTGGTATCCTACTCTCTATTGCAATATTTCCTTTAGTTAACGAGGAATGGTGGCATCATAATTTTGGTAAAGTTTCAGCATTCTGGGGTTTGTTACTCGTTATTCCAATGATCATCACTTTTGGCTTTGAAGCAACCGTCTATGAAGTTCTACACGCTTATTTATCAGAATATTTTCCTTTTATCATACTCTTGCTAGCTCTGTTTACCATTTCTGGTGGTGTGCGAATAAAAGGATATCTAAAAGGAACACCAGAAGTTAACACTGCTATTCTTCTAATTGGAACTATTCTTGCAAGTTGGATGGGTACTACCGGAGCAGCAATGTTGTTAATTCGACCGATACTACGCGCAAATTCTTGGAGGACTACAAAAAAACATATCGTCATATTCTTCATATTCTTAGTAGCTAATGTCGGCGGATCATTAACTCCACTTGGCGATCCACCACTTTTCCTTGGTTTTTTACAAGGTGTAGATTTCTTCTGGACCACAACTAATTTATTCTGGGAAATGGCTTTTGTATCCATAGTTCTACTTGCCGTTTATTATGCTTGGGATAAATATCTATACAAAAAAGAATCCAATACACCTCCTAAAGATGACGGCTCTGAACCACTTGGTTTGGAGGGTAGTTTTAATCTGTTTCTAATACTCGGTGTAGTAGCTGCAGTTCTATTTTCAGGATTAGTTAAATTGGGTGAATTCACCATCTATCATGTACATGTTACATACGAAAATGTAGTACGTGATGTACTATTACTAATTTTATGCTGGGTAAGTTGGAGATTTACATCGAAAGAAAGTAGAGCAGCAAACGGCTTTAACTGGTTCCCAATTCAAGAAGTTGGCAAACTCTTCGCCGGCATTTTTATTACCATTATTGCTCCCATTGCTATGCTTAAAGCAGCAAGTCAAGGTCAAGGGGCTTTACAGTTTGTAAATAGTGCAGTGTTTGATAGCTCAGGTGATCCAATAAACTCAATGTTTTTCTGGATAACAGGGATGCTTTCGGCTTTTCTAGATAACGCACCCACTTATTTGGTCTTCTTTAATGCTGCAGGTGGAAATGCAGAGATATTGATGAATGAAATGGCCAGCACTTTGATTGCAATTTCTAGTGGCGCAGTTTTCTTTGGAGCGCTAACCTATATTGGTAATGCGCCTAACTTTATGGTGAAATCAATTGCAGATCAGAACGGTGTAAAAATGCCAAGTTTTGGTGGATATATGGTTTGGTCGGTGGGTATCTTGGTGCCGGTTTATATATTGGTCACTCTCATATTTATCTGATTTCTTGAATACTCCAATTGTTAAAACTATCTGGCATACAGCATTCCTAATTGGGACTTTCTGTTGCATATCTTTTCAGATTAACGCGCAAACTTCAGTTACAGACTCCACTGATTTTGCCTTCTTACCTGCAATTTCTTTCAACTCAGATCTTGGATTGCTAGCAGGTGGAATTACAAGCTGGTACAACTATCAAGGTGACTTGTACCCTTTCTATAGTTACGTTACAATTGCCGGAATTATCTCAACGAAAGGTTTGGCATCGTTTAGTTTATTGTATGATAAGCCACAAGCTTTTGGTAAAGACCTTCGCTTAACAACTGAGGTTTATACCTCTCGTTTTTTCGAAGATGCTTATTTCGGAATTGCGAATTATAGCAAAATCACTGACACGCCTACTGATTTACCTCTCTATTATCAATTTCAATCATTCACTGTAGGATTTAGAAGTAATGTCAGACTTCCACTAATTAAAACAGATTCCTATAAACAACTGGATGCTAATTTCATTTTAAATTTTCGGTACGAAACACCCTGGGATAACGGAAATGATCGACTAATTGCCCAAGAACAACCCTTAGGCTTTAATGGTGGCAGAACAACAATGATTGGCGCTGGATTGATTTGGGAAGGCAGAAATAGCGAATTTCAACCAACATCTGGAAATTATTTAGCAACTAGAATTGAAATAGGACAAAACCTTTGGGCTAGTTCTTACAATTTAGTTGTTCTTGAAAATGATTTACGCCAATACGTAACGTTTAATTTGTTAAGAGAGGTCACATTCGCAACACGAATATTTTCTCGTTTTACAAGCGGCGAGGTACCCTATTGGAAACTATCTTATGCCGGAGATGAAGAAACCTTGAGGGGTTATGAAAGTAGGCGGTTTTCTGATGACCACGTACTCTTTTTAAACACAGAGTTAAGAACCTGGTTGTTCAGTATCCCAAATTCGAATGTTCGTTTTGGTGGTACTTTATTTATGGATGCAGGGCGAACTTTTGCAAAAAATGATGCCATTAACATCATTCTGGATGATTTAAAAACTACATTTGGCTTCGGCGCCTTAGCCTCTTTTTTTACTCCTGACTTTATCCTCCGAGGTGATTTTGGCTTCTCGAAAGAAGGGTTAGGTGTATATTTCACAACCGGATTTATGTTTTGATTGTAAATTCAGCCTACCTAAACCGCTGACTTTGATGGACGCTCGACCCTTGAATACAGAGTTAAATTCCTATCGGTAAAGAACCGAAAAAGTAGTTTCGACCACGAAGTATGATAATAGAGTGTATCATAAAATTCGGGAGCTGTTTTGCGCAGTTTTACCAAATTATTCCATGGAATTCCGGGAAAGTCGTGATGCTCATTATGATAGCCAATATTGAACGTGATTTTGTTCAACCATCCATAATATGA
>Ga0316205_10001884_pt1 | contig 23876 bp, 16 predicted proteins | sample 3monthpyrite_MG_FD_204941 | JGI IMG/M metagenome (GOLD analysis project Ga0316205, IMG submission 204941) | Microbial mat bacterial communities from mineral coupon in-situ incubated in ocean water Damariscotta River, Maine, United States -... | ecosystem: Environmental > Aquatic > Marine >... | reverse complement strand
GACTTCAGCACTTTTCAAGACTCTAATCCTCTCGTTGACACGGTATAAATAAACAACGAGTATACCAAAGAGAAGAATGCTGAAAATCGATTGCATTATGAACAAATAAGTCAATAATGCAGCAATGGTTGGCTAGTTCAAGATTCGAAAAGTGTTACCCTCATTTGAACCATGCCGATAAAACGAGGTCTGAGAAAGCTGTGATCGCTGAAAGAAATTTTTCTTCAACAGCTGCCGATAAACCGCCATTTTGGGAATGTGTCCGGTTTTATTCTGACTGAGCGTGCCGATCACCTCGGCAATGGCTTCGGCCAGCTCATTGGTTTGGACCTTGCGATAGGTATTTTTATCGGCGCGGGTTTTGTGGTCGAGTGTGATCACACCGCGTTTTTTAAAGCGATAAAGCCAGGTACTGATGGTACGCCAGGTGAATTGGTATTCGCCTCCGGTTTGTCCATCGTGAAAGGTCCGTGTGGCCATCTGTTGAATCCGTTCTCGAATGCAATTCCCTGGGGCATAGTCAATGGCACTGAGCACGCGCAGTTTTAATTCCAATGGGGGGTTTTTGAGGGGCTTTAAGGACGGTTTTGACGCCATCGGCTTTCTCCTTTCTATTGACTAAAAAAGCCAAGCCTAGGGCAAAGGGCACGGGTCGGAAACTGACACAATCGGTTGCGCGGCCAAAACAAGTGCAACGGGCGATGATGGCGGTGGGCCGTGCGACCTCAGTGTGGTAAAAAACGAACGGGAAGGCTCTCAGAAATGCATCAAAGATAAATGAGATGAGATTAAAGAAACGGCCTTTGACGGCGTTGCTGATAGTTCGGGCAAGGGCAATCACCGAAGACGTCAAATAATTGTTGCAAAGTAGGTAACAGGATTTGCAGGCGTTTGGCGCGGGGAGAGAATGCGGTGATGAGAGGCGTGGCTCTGAGTGTCAAGGCCGCTCGGTAATCCAACAAACGTCGACCCAGGCGCTTGAGCCAACGCCAGGCGTTTCGTGTATTGGACTGCGCGGTGGCTTTTTGGTAAGCACGCTGAGATTGATAAAAAGTGAAGAAATAAAAACAAAGACTTGGGTACAGCCATAATGCAAGGACGGCATTTCATCGGCAATATATAATTGAAAGGTGCGTCCACACCCGGTATGACCATACCGATTAGAACAAAAAATGCGCTTACCCACGGGCTCACTCACGGCCTGACTGCGCTGTTTATAAATAAAGCCATGAGAGACAAATTGATCGGACTGGGCGCAATGCTGACACGGCAATTGCGAACAATGGATCGCCAGGTGGCGGGTAAAGTGATCAATGGCCTGAATATCTTTAAAGAATTTCTGCATGGAATAAATTTAGTTCACTGCCGTCAAAAAAAACAGCGAAAAAATTTTCCGTATTCCCCAGCGAAATTCGTTTTGTCAAATTACCGTTATAAACAGGCAGGAGACTTAGGATGAGAATTTGGTAAGAAAGTGGGCTTTTTTATGATGGTAAAGTGGGAAATAACAATCAAGTAGATTATTTTCTCTGACCAGACGATAAAACGAGGTTTGAGAAAGCTGTGATCGCTGAAAAAAGTTTTTCTTCAATAGCTGACGATAAACCGACATTTTGGGGATCGTGCCGGTTTTGTTTTGACTCAGCGTGCCGATCACCTCGGCAATGGCTTCGGCCAGTTCATTGGTTTGGACCTTGCGATAGGTATTTTTATCGGCGCGGGTTTTGTGGTCCAGCGATAGGATTCCTCGTTTTTTGAAACGATAAAACCAGGTGCTGATGGTGCGCCAGGTGAATTGATATTGCGCATTGGTTTGCGCATCGTAAAACGTTCGACGGGCGACTTGCTGAATCCGTTCTCGAATGGATTGCCCAGGGGCATAATCAATGGCACTTAATATTCTGAGTTTGAGCTCAAGCGGCGCTTGTTTGATGGGTTTGAGTGACGATGGATTCGATGTCATCTGATCGGTTCTCCGTGTGGGTATCAAGCGGCCAAGGGTAGAGCAAATCGTGTGAGCAGAAAACTGACGATGTCTGTTGCGAATGAAAAATGCGATTAACGCACAGGTATGACACAGGTCAGTGCGATGTCAGCGTAGTAAAAATCGGGTTTGACCGATCTTAAAAAATGAACAAACGACCGTGAAATGGATTAAAGAAAAGGCATTTGGCGGTGTAATTGATAATTCGGGCAAGGAGGCAAGGTATCAAACAGGCGCTGCAGCGTGGGCAACAAGAGTTGCAGTCGTTTGACACGACGGTGAAATGACGTGGTGGCGTCGTCCACTTTGACCTTCAAGAAGCCTCGATAATCCATGAGACGTCGATCGAGTTTCTTCAGCCAGCGCCAGGCATTTCGCGTGTTCGACTGAGCGGTGGCATTTTGATAAGCCTGTGCCACGGTGCAATGGGAAAAAAGTCAAGAAACAAAGACAAAGACCTGCGCACAGCCATAATGGAATGAGGGCATCTCATGAGCAATAGACAATTGAAACGTGTGTCCACAACCGCAATGACCATGACGATTGGAGCAAAAAATACGCTTTCCCACGGGTTCTTTTAACGTTTGTGACCGTTGTTTATAAATAAACCCATGGGAGACAAATTGATCTGATTTTGAGCAATGGGCGCACTGCAGCTCCGCCTGATGAAGGCCGAGGGAGAGGGTAAATTGATCAATGGCGTGAATATCTTCAAAGAACTTTCTCATGGAGTTAATTTAATCAAACGAAGCAAAAAAAACCAGCGAGAAAAAAATTTCAAAATTCACCGGAGAAATTTGTTTTACCAAATTACCGTGATAAGAGAGCGAAGAGTTTATGATATTAATTTGGTAGGAAAGTGGGCTTTTTTACGATGGTAGCGTGGGAAATAACATTTGGCGATAGCTATTGATCGAAATAACTCGCGAGGTTGGAGAAGGAAGCGATAGGTTGTTAAAAAGCACTGCTGTTTATTAATCGCCAGCCATGGCTATAGTGCAATATTCCCTAACTGGGTGTCCATTATATCGGGGGATGGTCACTTTATTGATTTGTTATTGTTCTCCCCGAACATCATGCATTTTATCAAGTTCAGTTGTTTCCGGGTCCGGTGTTTCAGATATTTCCTGAAACTGATTAATTTTAATTTCACCGTCCGCAAATTTCGCACTAATGACCAACTCTCCACCCATGGCCTTGATATAGCTACGGAGTGTTTTAATGTACATATCCGTTCTTCGTTCCATTTTTGAAATAGAAGCTTGTTTGCATTGTAATGCCATCGCCATTTGTTCCTGAGAATATTGACGCGCTTGACGGAGTTCTTGGAGTGGCATTTCTGCTAACATTGCTTTGGCTAGCTGCGCGGATTTTTCGCGAGCGTCTGGTGACATTTTATTGCGTAATTCTGAAAATTTCTTAGCCATTTTTAAGTCCTCACTTCAGAAGGCCTTCGTCTTTTAGTTCCTGTAAATATTGATCGTATAACTTGTCAGCGATAGGGACGTGTTTGTCATACCACGCATCATCCCCGACTTTATTGCCGCCAATTAACAGTATGCCTGTTTGTCTTGGGTCAAAGGCATAAATGATTCGGTAGGGATCACCTTTGTGCTGGATGCGTAATTCACGCATACGAGAATGTTTCGAACCATTAATACCGGAGCTATAGGGAAAGGGTAAATGTGGCCCTTTTACCTCGAGCAGTGTGACAGAGGCGTCAATTGAGATGTGCTCTGCTTCACTCAGACTTGCCCACCATCGCTCGAACTCGTCAGTGTATTCTACATTATATGCCATACAAGGAATATAGCCTATAGGGAATATATCGTCAATTTAAGTATCAACTTTATTTTTTCTCGAATCATCGTTGGGGTTTAATGTCCATTGGTACCATTTTGTATGCTTCTTCATCGGCGACGGATATCCCCTTAGTTTCAACGGGATCGCCGAGAGATCCCCCCTTATCGGCTGAAATCAGTCAGAGGTCGATCAAAAAGCCATCTCTCCGGGCATAAGTCGCCATTATCGCATCACTCAATTGCTTATAATTAAACCGGAAAACCACTTAACTATCCCATGTATTTACATACCACGTATCACAGTATGAAATTATCCATTTTGACTCAGGGCACGAGCAGACGATCAATGGCACAATAATCGGCGATCAATTAAATAATAATACGCCCTCAGCATAGCCGATATGTAAGAAAGATTATTAAACAACCAAAATAAGAGGAGGATGTGCTGTTTATCTGATAGTTAGGTCATCATCATGATGTCACTCTAACCGCATTACGAATTTGTGTACGTGCGAGTATCATCGTTTTTCTCCTGTTAAAGAAAGATTAAATGATTATTCTTTGTTTTTGTAGCCTAGAAAGGGGGGTTAACCTTCCTTTTTGCTTGATAAAGAAAAGATAACAAGTTATCTTTTCTTTATCAGCAAGGGAAAAATAAGTTATGACCGACAACAACCGGCTTGGCATCTATGTAAAATGCAGCGTTGTGGGGGAAAGTTACCAGGCTTTTGTGCCAACTGCGCTCCCGCCGGAACCAGCTCTCAACCTGGTGCCACTGCAGCAATTGCTGGCAAAGGCCTCCAAGGCGATCGGCAGGCTAGACGGCGTGACTGATATACTGCCCGACGGCAGCCTGTTCCTCTATTATTATGTTCGTAAAGAAGCCGTTCTTTCCTCTCAGATCGAAGGTACGCAATCTTCGCTTTCCGACTTACTGCTCTATGAGAGCAACGAGGCCCCCAAAGTGCCCATCGACGATGTGGTCGAGGTGTCCTGTTATGTCGCCGCGCTCGAACATGGACTGGAGCGTATCCGGGGCGGTTTTCCGCTGTCGTTGCGATTAATCCGTGAGATGCATGAAGTGCTGCTATCCAAAGGGCGCGGCAGTCACAAACAGCCCGGTGAATTTCGTGTGTCGCAAAACTGGATTGGCGGTTCACGTCCCGGCAATGCTCGCTTTGTTCCACCGCCACCAGAAAGGCTGGTGGAATGCCTGGACGCATTAGAGAAATACCTTCATCTTGAAGAGAGGCCTTATTCCTCGCTGATTGATGCCGGACTGATCCATGTGCAGTTCGAAACGATCCACCCGTTCCTCGACGGTAATGGGCGTATCGGACGGTTACTCATTACCTTTTTTCTAATTCTTATGGGCGATTTGAAGCAGCCCTGGCTTTATCTCAGCCTTTTTTTCAAGAACAACCGTGAGGAATATTATCAACGCCTAAACGCCGTGCGTCAGACCGGTGACTGGGAAGGCTGGCTGGATTTCTTCCTGCAAGGCGTCGCGGAAACCGCCGACCAGGTGGTGACCACCAGCCAGAAGATTTCCGAACTCTTCGCCGCGGACAAGAAGCGCATCACCAGTCTAAAACGTGCCGCCATCAGCGCCGGACAGGTGCATGACCTGCTACGCCGGAAGGCGATGATCTCCGCCATTGATGCCGCGAAAGCGCTGGATGTTAGCGTACCCACCGCCCGCACCGCGCTGAATAACCTCAAGGCACTGGGCGTCGTCCAGGATATCAGTGGCAAGGGTAAGGAACGGCTTTATCTCTACAACGAGTTGATCGCTCTGCTCGAACAGGGCGCGAAACCGATCAATTACTCCTAGTTTTCCATCATTAATTCGGTTATGCCTTCGTTATCGGGACGGATGGCCATCACTGGCGAAAAAGATCAGGCTAAGCTTCCGGTCTTTTCCTCCATTGATATCATGTCAAAACGGCATCTCATTATCCCAGTCGGCATGATGTTCCGCCTCGATGCATTGATGGACTCGAGCATCATACACTTGGTCAACCTCTTGCTAATATACTCGTAGCGTTTGATATTTAGGTGTTAAGTGAGGTGCCTATTTTTGGCCTGGCACCAAAAGTAGGCGCTTTAAGCGACGCCGCCAGGGCGAAAATAGGCCAGCAATAACAGACGCTACGAGTATAGGTCTCCCAAATGGCCACAGTGATCTAATGTTAAAGTAGGTAGCGTGATGGCTTGTGTCATAATTAATTCCTGTGCTGTTTAAAACAGGCTACATTGTGCAAGCCTCACTTTAGAGCAGACGCATAAATTAATTTTATCTATAAAAATCAATAATTAACAATTACATTTGTATTTAAATATTTGTAAAATACGCTTGATCCCCCCTTCCTCTTAAATTCAAAAACGCTATATTTATAGTGTTTCAACAAAATCAGTGATTTTATTTTCTCTCTTTTTACAAAATTGATTCGACATCCATTATAATATTGAGCAAGAGTTACCTGCTAATTTTTAAATAAATGGATTGAGAAAATGCAATCAATATTACCCGATCACCTTGCACAAATTCCACTAATTCAATTTGTTTTCGAAGATGATTTGCTTTTGCTCATGGATGAAAACAGTGAATGGTTTAAGATATTACATGATTTCCCTTGGCAAGATTATCAAGAAATTGCTGTCCTGTATTACAATGCATTATATGAATTCAATTTGTTACCGACCACCGCTCCAGAATTAACAGGGGTTGCTAGGGAAACCGAAGAACAAGCTAAACAACGGCATATGTTTGAACGTCCTACCATGCAAACCGATGGAGATCAATTAACACCTATACTCTACCAAGGTAAAACCTTTGTTCCTGAATTAGGGTGCGTGAGTGCCGAACAGGTTGCACCTGGCGTAGTACCAAACCGGCTAGTTGGACGAAAGCCAAAATGTTTTTTCGGCATGTTGAAGGCCTTTCTTGGGGCTACCCTTTTAAACCAAAAACCTGAACCCGAACAAGTGGATTCCCTGCTGAGGAATAATCCGACTTTTGCCAGAGCATGCGGATACTCCCCGAAAAACAGAGAAAACTATGAGCAATATTCTTTTACGCATATTCCCAGTCTGCGCAAACTCGAGCAATTTGATCAGATCATGACGCAATTCGGGCTCTGGGATAAAATAAAGAAATTTCAAGTCAACGATAATTTAGTGCATGGTGTGATCGAAATGGAAAACGAACTGGCTGGGGATACTACACATTATCTCGCCTTTTCCAGTTTTGAAACCCTCGAGTATGAAGATGAATCGGGTAAGACTCAAAAAAAATCACAATCGAAAACCACCAAAAACTGTGCATGCAAAAACTGGGAGGAATGTGGCCATGAATGGATACTCGCGGATGAGGGTGCCGGTAGCGTTGCTAAGGCTGGCGGTAAACTTTATTGGGCACATAAAGCCGCTATTCTTGGTTTTCCTAGGCAAGGGGCCATCCTCGATATCATTGCAGTTACGGATGGTGCCTCCCATGATGGTCAAACACTCTTGCCTCATGTAGCGCATTTGTTTGATCTCTACCCCGACGTGCAATCTTGCGTAAGCCGTGTTTTGTATGATGGTGCCTGTGATGATGCTCAATTAAAAAGAATATTCGAAGAACGTTACCAGGTAGAATTAAAAGCATCACTCAATCCTCGGCGAAAAAAAGATATCATCAAAGACTTACCACGGGGTATAGAAAGAATCACGCCCTACGGCAACCCCATCTGTTTGGCTGGCCATGTCATGGATTACAAGGGGGCTCGTTACGAGGCCGAGAAATTTATTTATGCAGCACCATTCAATGAGCAGGGTGAATCCGTTTGTACCGGTTGTCCACAGCGCAACGATTGTTGTCAATCGACAACAAATGGTTCTCGTACTATCACCATTCCATTTGATAGGTTGCCACATATTGATTCCAATGATCCGCCGATGGCAAAACGCTTTAAAGCTATCATGCGGCGTCGATCGTCGGTAGAGCGCATGATAAAACGCATCAAATGCGATTTCAGTGATGAGCGACTTGCCAAACGTGGAAATGCCTCCTTTCAAGCCTATCTGGATAAAAGCTTAATTGCTTATCATCTCTTGCTAAAACACCTCGCTTAAAAAATATTTTTGAAAAATATTTACCGGCTAAGGGGTGAGTTCGCCCAGAATATAAAATCGACCACTATTTGTTCAAATATAAAATATAAATTCACTGAAATAAAAAACATAATTATCTATGTTTTCCCTATACGGGAAGAGTTGCAGAAATTTCACTCGATTTATTTTGGGAGTTTTTATTTATGCGCAGGCTCTTTAGAATGTCATCAGGCTTTACCGGAAAGTCACAATTGTTATTACTCATTGAATTTACCGGTATTTTAACCATCATCTCATTAGGATACTTTTGGATTCTTGCAAAAAGGTGGTTTATACTTCCTATTTATTCGCAGAAGCGGATATTGTCACCGAGCATGTATATAAATTATATCGACTTGATTCAGGGGGAACAATCCCGATCTGAATTAATGGCAGCAGTAGCATTAAAGCATCGTAATAGCTTTATAAAAAACTATTTAAAACCTGCGCTAGAATCAGGTTTAATTGAAATGACAATACCCGATAAACCCGTAAGCCGTTTACAAAAATATCGGCTTACGGAAAGAGGCAAATCATACAAACAATGACGACTCCAATTTATCAAAATTAGAAAAAACTTGCATGATACAGCACAGGTTTAAACACAAAAAATGCAGAAGAGGTTCCGATGTTATCATTGAACGAAGAAAATACAATAGATTATTTCCACTATACCTTTGAGTTAGGTAGTCATAAATTGGAGACTTACCGTGGTGATGTCAATGTATGTGATAATCCAATATGTCAATGTAATTCAATTAATATCCAGTTTTCAACTGGAGAACCGGACGATCAGCATCCTCTTATTTTCAAAGTAAATTTAGACGTCGTGAATCGCTCGGTTGGCGATAGCACCAGTGGCACCATCAATCGAAACTTTGCGCTAGCATTAATGGACGATTTATCAAATGAGGATTGGAAAGTATTATATAGTATCTACGCTAGTGCAAAATTATATGCCACTGAATCTATGAATCCGAAAAAGGTTGAAGTTCCTTTTTCTGCAGATGAAATCGAATCTGATACTTCATTGATTCTACTTCACGAGATTCTCCCATATGTCAGAAAGATATTGATTACAATTGATGGTAGACAATATTGGGTTTGTGAAAATTACTGCATTCGCACTATTTGCAGTTGTACAGAAGCCGTGTTGATCTGTATACCAGGAGATCCTAAAGAACAAAGCAGTAAGCAAGACAGTTTTGCATTCGACTATAAAGAAAATAAGTGGCGCACATTCCGTGTGGGGGAACCGCAAATTGAGCTCAACGCGTTTATCAATGCCATCAGCGAGAAAATCGACCCGAAAGATCACTACAAAAAACATCACGAAATGTTACGTATACTGTATTCATCATATAGACGACGAAACAATATAGATGTTGCGGTTTCAAACAAGCATGCCATACGGAAAAAAGTTGGTAGAAATGATCTGTGTTTTTGTGGCAGCGGTAAGAAATATAAAAAATGTTGTATGCTTGCAACAGACTAAACCTTAACGTTGCAAAAAATCAGGCTAAAAAATGGTCGTTTGGGAAAGCTATCAGCAAGAGATTGACCAAGTGCATAACGCCCGCGTCCGTCAACACATTGAGGAAGAGCATGAGGCGGATTGGCAGGATGAAATTCTGCTTTAGTCACACGTCTCAATCGAGGAAAAGACCGAGATCCTAACGGGTCTTTTTCTCAGCAAACGATCACAACGCCCTGACCACCGCTTGTCAATGAACAGTGCTCAGGGCGTTTTCGCGAAAGCATCATAACAAGGTTAATGCATTTTTCTATTTAAGAAAGTTGATGGTAATTTGGTAAAGCTTATGACCGCATTTGGTAAAACGTCAGATGATAATTTGGCAAAGCCCTATTTTGTTATGACCACAATGTGGTAATTTCATCCGATTATTGTCAAATGTTATGACCAATAATTTGGGAAACTTTATGATGGTAGTTTTGTACGCAACAGTATCGAAGACTATCTCGACTTTAAACGTTAACTAGTGCTCCGCCCAATAAATCTTTTCACCTATAATGAAACTTCTTACGTTCCTGCTCTGTGTTAAACTTCCACTGAATGATGGTAGTTTTGTACGCTACAATCATGCTTCATTTGGTAGCTATCATAGAGCGATTTCCCTGCTGGTTATCCCTATTTTCGAAGCATAGTACATCCCTACAAAAAAAAACAAAATGGTTGTAATAAGCAAAATCAAATGACTCAACCTTCCTTTAATGTTTTTAACAAAAGCAATTGTCATTATAAAAGTAAAAAATAATAATGCCGAATAAACTAAAATAGTTCCAGACTTAATATTAAATATATGTATAAGATATGCTTCAACTCCAGCAACAATTATATAACTATATACAAAGTATAATAAATACAATAGTAATATCTTTATCCTCATCATAATTTATAAGTCAAATGCGAATCCAATACAATTTGTTGCACTACCTTCTAAGTTAAAACCTAATGGATTAAATTCTAAAAAACCCCTATAAAAGGATCTCTGCAATATTCTTGCTCGTTCAATCAACGCCCTATCTTTTTGGGGCGTTTGCTCTCTTGTGTAAATAGGAAACGAAAGAGGCGGTTCACCTTCCAAAATTCTTATTTCACCAGGGACTCCACCACCTGTTAATCCCGCCCAGATATTTGATGTGAGCGGAACATCCACTCTTGGTCCTAGGTCAATTGAAATCACATCGCCTGGTTTATCCGGATTATCAACAACAACCACAGTATGGAAGCCAAGTTGCTGGTAAAAAGTGGCATCTAATCCAGATGGATCCACCAAATTAATCGGATCCGCCAGCACATACCCATAAAGATTCGCATCCCCTCCCGCAAAGCGTATCGGATCCTTCGCTGTCCAACGCCCCGTCACCGCATTATAATCCCGTGCCCCAAAACGAGTAAACTGCATATGCTGATCATAAACCCCTCCAGCAAACCCAAAAGGCTGGAATCCAGGATTGGTATCAACAATCACCTTCCCAAACTCATCATAGTCCATACGCTGCACAATGTCACCGGTACTGGCATTGATGACTAAACGCGGACTACCGAGATGATCCGATAGAATGCGATAATTCTGTCCATCTTTCACCATATAATCGGGCACATTGGCTTTGGTGCCATAAACAAAACGTGAGACCACCTGATTATTGCCATCGAGTTCAACAATGGGGTTGAGTTGGTCTTGATAAAGAAAACCTTGCACGAGGGTGCCGTTGATTTTTTTACCGATACGACGGTTTTCGCCATCAATCACATAATTAATTTGTGTGCTGTCGGGTAAAATAACCTGGCGAAGATTACTCAAGGCATCGTAATCATATTGGGTGGTTTCACTGCCCATGCTTTTGCTGAGTAATTCTCCATTGGCAGTATAAGTAAAACTCATAGTGTTATAGCTAACTAATCGATCTTGCGCATCGTAGTTAGCTGTAATACTGCCGAATGGATCAAATCCACCAATACGGTTACCATTATCATCATAGAGGTATTGAGCAATAGAGATATTGTCTTTGGTGACATTCACCAAACGACCACTAAGATCATAGTCATAGAAGTAGTTGTGGATATTACCCTCAATATCTTCAGATTTAGCGGTAATGCGTCCGAGTACATCTCGCTCAAAACTGGTTGAATAAAGGATTGATCCAGCGGCCTCCGCCCCATAATAGATCAATTCACCAAACTCGTTATAATCCAGTGAACTATTGATTGAGCTAAGGTTTGTACCTGTAATTAAACCATTGGCAAGATTGTGATCGATAGTCAAGTTACCCGCTTGCATTAATAATCCGTCATTATCGTACTCAAAGTTGATCCCGTTATTATTCACAGATAAAGCGGATACCCAAAAATCGCTGCTATATTCGTGACTCACACGACCGGATACAACCCCGGTCCAAGTTTCGTCGACCAACAAAAATCCGTCATAATTAAAACTGAGGATATTGTTGTCAGAGGTTTCAATATGGGTCAATTGACCCGAACTATGATCGTAACCATAGTTAATCGCAACAGGGTTTGTATCCATTGCTGCCAATCTACCGGCATCGTCATAGATAAAGTCCACGGATTGCCCGTCAGGTCGCATGATTTGGGTCAGTTGTTTATCCAAATCATAGAAATACTGCGTAGGGGTAAAGCCATTAATAAGTTTCGGTGGATCATAGTCTGTTGTTTGATTGATGGCATCATAATGGAAAATATGTGCATCACGTCCCGGTGGCGTCAAACTCGTCAAATTGCCATTGGCGTCATAACTGAATTGAATGGCACGTCCATCAGGGAAACTTTGTTGTGTCATGCGCCCAAGCTGATCGCGTTCAAAGCGGATGGCTCTGCCCAGCGCATCAGTCACACTATTTATGTAACCATCACTATTGTAAGTACCCTAATTTGCCCCTATTTTTACTCACTACATTTATGAGCGAGTACCGAATAGCTGTTTTATACTTGTATGATAGAATATCAAGTTTTCAAAGCTCCAAAAAAACTTCTTCTACCTTCAGCTGTAGTGGGTAATATACTCACTACAAACTTCATGTCAAAATTCAATAAAATATCAATTAACCTATAATAGTAGTGTTTGTAGCTTCTATCAGGCTGTAGTGAGTAAAAATAGGGGCAAATTAGGGTAAGTATAATGGGTGATACGAGTCTCTGTGTTAGCTTCGTGTGATATCGTCTTTAAACGACCCCGCTCGTCATAGTCAAAGAGCATCGAAGCAAAATCAGCGTAGTCACGTTGGATTAATTTTCCAAAAAGATCAAAAGAGTCGACTTGCTCTCTTCCTTCGGCGGATCGACTTATTAGAACGTTGTCCGCTTTATTAAATGTCGAGGTAAAGATACGTCCATTGATTGTTGTGGTATTGATCTCTTCATCATAGATCAACGAATTCACTGGCGAAAGACCGGTCACAGAACGCATGGTTTGCTTAAAAAGCTGTAATCCTTGAGGGGTACTAATTTGTTCTGAAGAACGATATTCTGTACTCAGCCCAAGGCGGGGATCAGGTGAATCCGTCCAATGGTATTGGGTTCCATTGGCGTTATATTGGATTCCCTGACCATCTGGAAATTCAAGGGTTTCTGTGATGGTTCCGTCTGGCATTTCATCCAGGTACTGGGTACCGCCATCCGCGAGGTAATTCACAGTATAAGTTTTTATACGATTTAAGGCCGATGAAATACTTGCCACATAACCATTATTTTTTTCTTCACGTGTCAAGGACCAGAAGCCACCGGCGGCATTGGTATCTTTTAATAAACGACCCTTCTCATCATACTCGATGGTAGCCGTATTTCCGTTGGCATCGGAAAAACGAGTCATTAACCCGTTATCCAGGTAAGTCATCGAAACGACATCCTTGTTAGGATTGACAATCTCGCTAATGTACCCATTATCATTGACTGTCAATGTTGTTCTCAGTCCATCAGGCGAGACTATTGCAGTAAGTTCATTATTCGGATCGCGTTCGATTTGCGTGATATTCCCATCCGCATCGATTATCGCCTTGAGATTACCTTGTTGATCATAAGAAAACGCATATAGAATTTCGGCTGTCACTGCATTTTTGGTTCGCAAATGACGACCATTTTTGTCAAATTCATAGAGTGCCTGACCATGACTAGAAGGAATTACGATTTCTTGTCCCGTATAGCCTGGCAATGCCAAGGAAATTCGACGAATCGCATGACTACCCTCTTCAACGATGAGCAAGCCGCCATTGTGATCAAAGGCAATACCGTGCGGTCTTGCTAAGTTGATTTTTGCCGCCGCGATACCTTCAATGTCAACACCGTATTGCCCCGTTCCTGCCATGGTTTGAATGATACCATCTTGGGTCACTCGTTTGACTTTATGACCGGAGTATTCGGTAAAATATAGCGCACCATCAGGACCTAGGGCTAAATGGGGAGGCCTATTTATGGAAGCCTCAATAGCGGGACCACCATTACCGGAATCCCCCGAAAGACCATTACCCGCAACAAGACTAATGATCCCTCCTGGCGAGACTTTACGGATTTTGTTTGCACCAAATTCAGAGATATACAGAGAACCATCGTTACCAATGGCAATGCCTGACGGAAACATCAAGGAGGCTTGTGTAGCCGATCCATTATCGCCATTTGAGTCATAGATTCCATTACCAGCCACAGTGGTAATAATACCGTTACAATCAATCCGTCTCACCACGTTATTACTAAAGTCAGTAACATAAATATTACAATTCTCGTCAATGGCAATCGCATGAGGAGAGTTGAGCTGTGCTTCAACCGCCAATCCACCATCACCACTATAACCATAGGTGCCATTGCCCGCAACGACCTTAAGAACACCGTCAGTTGTCACACGCATCACCCGATTTCCCCGATATTCGGCATAAACAATACTGCCGTCTTTATCGATAGCCAGACTCATGATATAGGCTAGGGGGGATTCAAGGGCGTTAGAACCGTCAGGGGCCTGTCCCTGCTGACCATTCCCAGCGATGGTTGTGATAGTGCCATCTAAATTTATTTTTCTAATTTTATAGTTGATAGCATCGACAAAAATGAGATTACCTTCTGGGTCAGTGACCGCCACCGTGGGTCCATTCAAGGTGGCATCTCTTGCTAATGTGCTATCAGGTGAAAAACCCGAAACGCCTGTTCCGGCGATGGTTTCAATTCGAAGGTTTAAATTATCAGCAGAAACTCGACGACCGTTACCTTTAAACAATACCTTTTGAATCGGATCATATTGATGATGAATATTGGCCGTCCACCCCCCCAACCCTGGTCCTCTGGCATTCCAAACGCCGAGTGTTTTTTCATAGCTTTGCCATGCAATGACTGGAGTTCGTGTGGGTACATTCAATGACTCACCCGAGGCCAGACCAAAACTCATGCCACCTTCAACCGGTGCCTGATAACTGGATTCATACACATAACCAATACGGATGGTGGCACGTTGAGCACCTTGTACCACTCGGCCATAGGCATCCAATCCATCCCAAGTGAACGGGACTACCAGATTCGCTTCAGGGGTAAAGCTCTGTTGATAGGTTTTACCCGCAATGCCTACTTCAAGATCAATACGTTGAATATAAGGAGGCAATGTTTCATCCATGAGAGGAATACGCAGGGTTTTGGCGGCCATGCGTCCCGGTACACGATCACTTCGATAATTTAGAGAAAAATTCGTCCCCGCAATGCTTATGACTTCACCCAGCACTTGATTGCGACAGTCAATAATTGAACCACATTCCTCTTTGGTTTGATCGGAATACTCTTCATCACTCGTTTCTTCATTATCGGGCGTTTCGATCCCTTCGGGAAAATCTTGTGGATAATTGTAATCAACGGTTGAAAAATGCTGCAACCGTACCCGCCATAAACGCTGTCCGGGGGTATATAGGGTCGCCAACTCTTGACGTTCGGCATCATCCATCCCCAGGGCAAGTCGTTCGCTTGCGCTGGCAGAAATGCCAAGTCCATTAATGTCGATATCCGCTAAGCCGTTGTTAATCGATAAAATTCTAATGACGCGACCATCCTGGGAGGCTTCCCAACCACAGTTTTCTGGCTCATAGTATCCAACGGGAATAGGAAGACCCACAGGGAAACCGATAAAATCTTCAACATAATTAATAACAGGCTTATCGAATGTTACCATTTTAGCGCCCGCAGCGATGGCTTCATCAATACTGAGTTCTGCCGCATAGGTGTACGCACTGGAGGCCGGTAAAACACCGGGCATGGACGCCGGGCCATGGGGACCGACTGTGTATTCAGTGGCACGCACATTGAATTGTGTCAATGGCGTTGTTGAACCACCAGGAAATACCATGGTGGCTTTCGTTCCACTGGCAAATAAGAGTGTCGATTGGCGTTGACCGATTTCATCAACAACAACCGTCGATTGAGCCACCTGCTTTCCCACTGATGTGTCGCTGAGGTCAATCGTTGTGACTTTGGCGTCAAGTCTCACTAAGACAACGTCGGGTAAAACAACGAAATCTCGCCAGGGGGCATAGACTTTTCGTTGCACAGGTAAAAACCCTTCTTTAGAATAATTAACTGTGACGCTTTCACCACCATTGACCACTAAATCAAACCAACCATCGAGTCGACTCAACGTTTGACCATAGGCGGTTTCGTCCTTTATTGTTATAGTCACACCTGATAAAGGGCTATTATCTCGGTCTTTGACTAGACCACGTAAAACGGCGACTCGTTTTTCATCAATCGCATTTTGGCTGACATGAGTTTGAATAGGATTATCGCCCGTATAGAGGAATGAGGCGGCCTGATGTAAATTAGTCATTTCCGATAGACTTAATGGTGGTGCCACGGTGCTTGGATCGGGGGGAAGATCGATGAGGGGTGATACGGTTACATCGGTGGTCACACCATTGTTGTTGGCGGCATCTATTGAGACAATCGATAAACTGTCACCATACTCGGCGGAAATGATCGCTTCAAAACTGCCGTCTGCTTGAGCAAAAACCTCCACCACTTCGCCGGTACGCAAGTTTGTGAGAGTAATACGTGATCCGGATTCCACACTGCCCGCTTGACCGGTAACCGTCACCGTGCCCGCAATAACATCACTGATATTAATCGTATCAACAACAATCGCCGCTGGAGGAATAGTGTCAAGTCGTACGCTGCGAATCGCCGTATGTGTGTTACCGGCTAAATCGGTTGCAACCAGAGTCAACATATTTACCCCTTCTTGGAGGGCGACGGGACCATGGTTAAATGCATGGGATAAGTCAAGCACAACAGGATGGTTATTCAGGGTAAGCGTAGCGGCTTCATTAATTTTCCCCAATATCATTAATGAGGGTTGATTGGTGATTAAATTCTCCTCTGGGGCTGTGATTGTGATTTGAGGAGAAATTGTATCGACGGTGAAATGAACCAAGTGAGGCTCAGCGATATTGTCTGCCAGATCGTTGATGATAACGCTTAAGGTGATATCACCTTCGGGTAGTGGTGTGTTTAACGTACATTCAGCGGTACTCTCTAATAGAATACAGTTGTGAGATGCGATCGTCCCATTAACGTGAAATTGTATCGTGCTGGTATCGACCCCGTCCCCTTCATCGCTATAGATCACGGAGAGCAGAGGTGACTTTGTGTTAATGTAGTCGCCCGTCGATGGATAATTCACGTGAATTACGGGTGGTGTTTTATCACGAGGTTTAATGTATAGCGCTAAGGCTTCAATTTCATCATCTAACCAGAGAGCAGGGCGGTGGTGACCTTCTTCGCTGAACGATCCAACCAACGTATTATTCGCGACCCACGCTTCGGCTTCCTCAACATTAACCACCAGATGTTTTAATGGACTTTGATTATAGTTGGCAAAGGGTTCGACATCCCATAAAATGGAACCGTTGTGATCGACTTCTAATAAATGATTATGATTCGTAACCCATACGTTGCCGTTGCCATTGATGGCTATGTGCTTGGGTTTTTTAATATCGATATTGAGCGTTTGTGTACCCAAAGGATCATAACGGCGTAATTGTTTGTGAGTGACAACCCAGAGCTGATCTAAGAAGGGATCATAGGTAAGATCATTGATTTTGACTTTCTTTTCCAAAGCGATGGCTAAGACGATATCTATCGTATGGAAGGCATAAGCCACAATAGATTGTTTAGTGGCAACCCATAATCGGGATCGACTGACATCCAGTGACAGTGCCCTGGCTTTTCCCTTCATCATCGTTCCGGCAATGAATTGTCCATTGACATCATAGTGCATCAGCCAATGATGATCGTCATCGTCTTCATTTTCGAGGCTTAACCAGACACTGCCATCCTCCGGGTTAACCTCCAATTGGGAATCGTCAATGTGGACCCGGCCTGAGTGCTTATCATCGGATTCATGTCCATCATGATCAGTCTCTTTTTTGTCGTCTTCATCATCGTCATGATCTTCGTTTTCATTTTTTTCTTTCTTATTTTTTTTCCTATGATTAGCTTTTTTATGACGATTAGGTAGAGTGGGTAACACAATGATTTCCGTTTGTTTTAGTGTACCCTCTAAATCATACCGATAGAGTTGTGTTTCACCAACGGCCCAAACAAAACCGCGATCATTATCAACGCCGATGGCCTTGATCTCTTCAATCGTTGGGATCTGCTTAAGCAGTTGGGGGGGCTCAGCATTGCTTGTCTGGCTAGCATCGTATTTGAGAATGACATTTTCTTTAACCACCCATAGTGAATCGACATTGTTTTGCCCTGCGATGGCAATTTGCATGGCTATATTGATCAATAGCATCAGAGCAATGATGATAACTCGTGGATGGAAAAAGGAAGATAACGAAACAGGGGAGAAATTAATCAATGAACTAGCTCCAAGCAATTCGGATGATAAAACATTCAATAACAGGAGAGTGTCCGATACTCGAAAAAATTTCCTAGCTGACTTGTGATGAAGATCAACGCAAGTGAACCATTCACAGTTTTGACGTGTGAATGACATTTTAAATGTATCTTGTGACAAGCCTCACAAAACGAGGGGCTAGTTATAGCGAAAAGGGGTTTGAATGACAATCCAATGAAAGGGGAACTGTGATGGAATTGGCAGTTTTTGCCTGATGGGTATTAAATTTCTATGTTCATATCAATGTAAAATTTTTTATGCATCGCTATATCATTAATCACATCAGGTAGGCTTTGTTGATGCCGAAAGGGACCGTAATTTAAAAGATGGGGTGGCACTCGTTTAGTGGCAACTAATAACTCTTGAGCCACGAGTGATTGACTATTTTCTTATTCAATTGATGCCCAAAGTGCACCTATTGGGACGGCGAAAAGATTTTCGCCAAAGGCCGTTGTATGATCGCCATCATATAATAATACCCCGATGTGAAAATCATTACCCGCCGTGCGCTGTAGTCTCTGCAGCCCTTGGAAGTCTTTTGTACTCAGCGTTGCCGCCGCTTTGACTTCGATACCCATCACTTCTTGGCTGGCGGTTTCTAAGACAAGATCGACTTCGACCTTGTCTTTATCGCGATAGTGTGAAAAATGCAGAGATTCATCTTGCCAAGAGGCCTGCTTTTTTAATTCGCAATACACGTAGTTTTCTAATAGATGTCCAAATATTTGTGGATTTTTAATGAGCTTTTCAGCATTGAGTTGTTTTAAAGCGGCTAGCAAACCCGAATCGACAAGGTGTATTTTTGGTGCTTTGACTAGACGCTTATTTTCGTTTCGATGCCACGCCGGTAACTCGCTGACCAGGAATAGTTGTTCTAATAAACGCAGATAACGCGAAACCGTTTGTCGTGATAGACCTATTTGAGCACCGATTTCTGAAAAATTGGTCAGTTGCCCAACATGATTAGCGAGGAGTTTCATAAAGCGTGGAATCACATCGGCATTTTCTATTTGGGCAAGATCTTTGATATCGCGCTGTACCAAACTATTGAGATATTGAGTGTACCAAGCACGACGACGTGACGCTATATTCCTCGCTAAAGGTTCAGGGAATCCGCCAGCCAATATTTTTTCAATTAATGTATCCCGAATTCTAATGTCTTTTGCTCTCGGTGCCGTTTGATTCATGAGGTTTGCTAAGAAAGTCGGTGGCGTGCCTTGAATTTCACATTCGCTAAGAGGCATTAACGGAATGACTTCCATTCTGCCGGCTAGCGAGTCCGATAGCTGAGGAATAAGCAAAGCATTGGCCGAACCTGTTAATAAAAATCGGCCTGGATAACGGTCTTCGTCCACCGCTTGTTTCATACAAACAAATAGCTCGGGGACACGTTGCACCTCATCAAGGACGGTATGACGATTAGGTAAATTTCGAATAAAGCCAACGGGATCATGTCGGGCGATATTGAGTTGAGCGGGGTCGTCGAAAGTTAGATAAGACCAATCATCGGTAATGATTTTTTTGGCGAGAGTTGTTTTACCGCATTGCCTTGGGCCAGCGATCATCACGACCGGCGTATCCATCAGCGCCATTTCTACTCGCTGTTTGATGTATCGGTTATACATGTGTTTGCTGTCAGTGTGACCAAGATGCTTTTATGCTCAATTTATGCCCTCTAAATCATTCGGTGTACGGGATTTTTTCAGTGAATTTATCTGGTTGAAAAACACATGTGTCCTCGGTATTTATTCCAACGTATCATGTCGTGAAAAACCCTCCCTTATAAAACTAGATTGAGATTAAAAGAGCCCAATCGTGCTTTTAGTTGTCCTACTTAAAAATATTCAATTTATTGAAAAAAAAGGAAATAAACCCCGAACCCTTATGGGTCCAAACGTCCATATAGTATCGTCTATTTGTCCCTATCATAGCAGCTAAATGGGATACAATAAAGAATATTTTAAATAGATAACAATGAATTAAAGCTTCCTGATGGGTGTAAATCGACCATTTAGCCAACGCTTTAGAGGGTAGCGCAAATTAATATGTCGACGCCAAGGGCGTTTGGCGTTGGAGGATCATTTCTTACTGTGGTACGTAGCTTGTATATACATAATACTTATCGTTACCAACATGGTCGGATTATGCACAATCAAGCCCTGCGATAATACAACCTTAGCCCCGGAGAGATGGTTTTTTGATCGGATCAAGTCAATCACTACCCCCTCCTTATCAACAACACGCCGCGATAAGGAAAAAGAACCCTCGGATCGTGGGGAAGGGGATTTTGATAGAAAAGGGATCCTATGGATGATCAAGCATTCAACGATCGGGCGAATCGTATAGGAGATGAAATAATTTAGCGAAGTTAACACGACACAGGGAGAGAAGTGATGTTAACTGAGTGTCCATTATACGGGGGGATGGCCACGCAATCTTTGCACAAAGAATGTTGACTGCCGCTCACATTCTTTCCATTTTTAGCGATATGCTGACTTTGGCATTTTCGACAGGCATAAATTTTAGTCTCAATAATCATCTCAATCCTTCCCTTTGTGACTAGGCTTCATCGGTTGAGCATGAATTGTACAGAATCATTTAGGATTTAGCCATTACTAAATTGTGGTTTATCTATCTAATTTGTCCAACAATCTGTTGGACTTTCTTTATTTATAGCGCCTTTTATACAAGTTAAGGTCACAATTAATTGACAATCAACTGCTTGTGTGTTAACAATAACATATATGTTATTAACATCTCTAACGTTACTATTTGTCTAAATTATAAAGTTAAAAACATGATTATTAAAAGCTTTGAGGATGGAGTCTTGCCAGCTGGCGACTATGAATTAACTTTTGAGCAAATAAGAAGCTCCATCTTGGTAAATGGTTGTGGTGATGCAGATCAAGCAAGCTGGGATAGAGACTGGAGAAGTAAATTAGTTAGTAATCTGGAAATAATGGTTAAACAACTTTGGCAGGTTGGTATCAAAAATATCTTTATTGATGGTTCATTTGTTGAGGATAAAGATCACCCGAATGATATTGATGGGTATTTTGAATGTGATATGCGCTTATTGGCTTCCGGTAATTTGCAGAAAGAGCTGAATCTATTGGATGAAAATAAGATTTGGACTTGGGATCCTCATTCTAGAAAATCTTATCCCGGCTATCCCAAAAAACAATTACCAATGTGGCACAAATATAGGGTTGAAATGTATCCTCATGTAGCGGGGCATAGCTCTGGTATCAGAGATCGTTTTGGTAACGAGTTAGAGTTTCCTGCAGCTTTTCGTCTTTCACGTAGAGATGATAAGCCGAAGGGAATTATCAAGATTAAGAAAGCAGAGGTTTAAAATGATAAGAAATGAGAATGAATATCAAAAAGCGGTGAATCGTATTAATGAAGAAAATAAAAGATTTGAAGAAACAATCAGTCGTTTAAAAAAGGAAGGGCTTAATAAGAAAGAAATTACGCGAGTGATGGAGCCGATAGAATCCTTTCACCTTCAACTAAAAGAGGAGGTTGAGAGCTATGAAAGGCTAAAACGTGGAGAATTTCAGGAAATGGTTAATCTTCGTGGTTTTGGACATTTACTTGTTTGCCTGAGAATTGCTAAAGGCTTATCACAAGCAGAGTTAGCTCAAAAGCTTGGGGTAAGTAGTTCTCAAATTTCCAGAGACGAACGCAATGAATATCATGGCATCACATTAGATCGAGCAAATAAAATCTTGGAAGTATTAGGGGTGCAAATTTTTTCTAAGATCGAGATAGCTAATAATGTAGCTGCGTGATAATTAACCGTAGTCATATTAATTCTAGATTTCTGTTGGGTAATCCCTCACTCAAACAAATCGCCAATATTGCATTTAAGCGCCTTCGTTATGGCCTTTGAACCCCAACGGTACGGAAACGTACGGTAAGGGAAATTTAGCGGATTAAATCGTCTACTAAATCGATTAGTAGACACCAACGTCTATTAATTGCCGTTTCACGATTTAAAAGACAAGATTTAGAGGTAAAATTTGGCGTCTGTTAAGTTATAACTTAATAGACAGAAGATATTAGGTTCATTGGTAAATTGAACGATGAGAGTATCACGGTTGAACAAGTCGCCCAACATTTAGGCGTGGCTTCCTCCACTCTCTACCGCCACATCCCCGGTGGCCGGAGTAATATATCTGAAGAGTAAAAACATCCTTTCCTTTACCCTGTGTATGTATGAGTGCATATAATAGCTAATCGTGCTACACGTTTCTAACCTTCTTTTTTGACTAGGTTGTAATCATTATGCTACCTTGTTGCCAAAGATTTAAAGTAACTTTTTGTTGTCCGTATATCATCAGATTAATATAAAAATTTCATGTTAAAAGGACTTTCACTGTGGAAACAATATTTTGGGTTTTGTGTTTTTTACTCGGCTGCTATTTTCTTGTTAGAATGCCTCTGTACGTTTTTATGCCATATTCGATTGTTCCTGTTGTTTTCTTCACTTGGGTTGCGTTTGAGTTTGGAAATCAATTAGTAAGTCAAGCAATTCATTTTCATTTGGCCGATATAATCGGTGCGAAACGTGGTGAACTACATTGGGGGTTTAATCAGTACGCCCTAAATATAGTTAGTCTCATTATTGGTGCAATTATTGCCGTCTCAATAGTTGAGATATTCCATTTTTTTATGTCTAAACTTCTTGGTAAGAGGAAAGGATCATGGTTTGATGATTACGATAGAATACTCAGAGAAAACGGATTAAATAGGGAGAGGGATAGAGATTGGGAAAAGGCTAGTGGTAGTATGATTTATGATAATAGGCATGAGAAAAAAGCACTTAAAGATGAATGGATGCGTGAGTGGGATATAAAACATCGTTACAACAATGATAACTAAAACCTAACCTTTCTGCTATAACGGGGTTAAGCCAAAATTTGTCCGTGAGCATCTAGAACGAGGAGGAAAAATTGAGGAGTTGAAGATATAGTGTTTTTCATTTTCAATAATTATGCGTCAAGCATCGTCTCATGTAGTTTTTCTACACTTCGCCTTGCTTTCCTATAATTATTACAAAAGCAAAAACACTATAGAAAAGAGCTGAGTTTTACAGTGCTTTTAACTTGATTAGCCTCAGATAGCAGCTTAGTTTGTTGTCACCTCGCAATATCGCGGGGCAACTTAGTCAAGGAGACTTAGAATTGAAAAATTCTACCTTGAAAAAGTTGCAGGCGAGTATAAAACTCAAATTAAAGTGTTTTGTACTGGTTGTTTCCATTAAATGGAAACGATAAAGCCTTAAGCTTCTGGCGGTGATTCAGATTTCGCGATCAATCACCGCCAGTTTTAACTTAGCCAGGAGAAGAATCTAAAATTCTCACCCGTTCTTCATTGATAAAGCAAAATCGGGCATTTGTAAAGCAAAAATAAGATTTGGGCCTTGGATGAGGTGGTTAAATAATGGAATGTTATTTTAAATAAGAGCCGCCACACCGTCATTGAAATATTTATAAAATAGCTCGCTATCGCTGTCTTTTGCTGTTAAGTGATGGCAGTTTA
>Ga0316205_10001883_pt1 | contig 23886 bp, 22 predicted proteins | sample 3monthpyrite_MG_FD_204941 | JGI IMG/M metagenome (GOLD analysis project Ga0316205, IMG submission 204941) | Microbial mat bacterial communities from mineral coupon in-situ incubated in ocean water Damariscotta River, Maine, United States -... | ecosystem: Environmental > Aquatic > Marine >... | reverse complement strand
GAGCGTATTGGCGCTGTAACGGCTATTATAAAACAGGAGTTTAAAGGAGAAAAAGCGATAAAAAAATCCATGGTTTTAGATAATCATGCATCTGCACTTAAAATGGTGATGGAATTACTGATTAGTGCAGATAATGACTATCTACATTCTTTGGATGAAATTGAAGCCGTTGGCCACCGAGTAGTGCATGGTGGGGAAACTTTTAAAGACTCTGTATTAATTGATGAGGACGTTGAAGATGCAATTCAAGCCGCTTTTGATATTGCGCCTTTGCATAATCCACCAAATTTGCAGGGAATCAGAGCTGCGAAAAAGCACCTACCGAACGTTCCTCACGTTGCGGTATTTGATACAGCTTTTCACCATTCGATTCCGCAGCACGCCTACTTATACGGAATTCCAAACCGATTATATCGACGTTATAAAATTCGTAGGTACGGATTTCACGGAACTTCGCATTATTACGTGAGTCGCCAATATTACAAGTTGACCGGAAAACCAAAAATCGGATCAAAAATAATTACCTGTCATCTTGGTAATGGTGGTTCTATTACCGCTATTAAAGATGGAAATTCTTATGATACAAGCATGGGTTTTACACCTCTCGAAGGACTTGTTATGGGGACAAGAAGTGGAGACATTGATCCGTCTATCATGTTCTACCTCATTGAGAAAGAGGAGTTATCTTTGGCTAATGTTCATGCATTATTGAACAAGCACTCCGGCTTACTGGGGTTAAGTGGGTATGCGGGAGATATGCGTGATTTATTAGCTGAAGCGGAAAATGGAGATAGACGTTGTAAGGAAGCAATTGATGTATTTTGCTACCGAGCAAAGAAATATATTGGCTCCTATATTGCTGCATTAAATGGGGTTGATGCCATTATATTTACTGGCGGCATCGGCGAAAATGCAGCTAAAATCCGCTCTTTAATTTTACAAGACATGGAGTTTGCGGGAGTAATTATGAATGAAGAATTGAATCTTGATCGTCGCGGTGGTTATGATATTCACCATCAAGACTCAAAAGTTGACGTTATGGTTATTCCTACAAATGAAGAACTCGTTATTGCCATCGATGCCTCAAAAATTGCGATTGCTTCTAAACAAACCCCTTGGGCATGATTCGTAACTTTGGATTCATATTAATTCTGATTCTAATGTCTGCGTGTTCTAGTTCAAAATGGGTGGTTGAAAATCAATTTGAAGTAGACCGAAATGACTTCGAACTTCTTGAGTCTAAAAAGTTTTTGAAAAAAGCCGGTAACATTACTCCGGAAAGCCCAATTATTCAGTTTGAAATACTATCAGCAAATACATTCGAGTATACGCAAAGAGTACGCACTGATAGATATATTCAAAGATACCGACCTTCGTTTAAATCAGTTTTTATAGGATTAGCAGGAGCTGGATTAGCCACTGCAGCAGCTCTTTCGGCAGGTGATGATAGTGGCAGAGAGCTTAATCAATCTAAGTCGACATTAAACACAACTCAGCAGTTACTTCTTGGTGCAGGCGGTCTCATTTCATTGACCTCATTTTTAAATATGAAACCCTCAGGCGACCCAAATCCTACAGGGGAAGTTAGGTTACTAAGAAAAACCGGATCTATTACAGAAACTGACACGGTTAGCGCGCGCCCACTTTCAAATGCTGATGTATCGTACACCATCTATTTCGACGGTGATATTATTGCCTTTGGTGGCGATTTAGAATACCGGAACAACAGATATACCATAAATCTATTGGAAAGCTTCAATCCGGATCACGCAGAATATACTCGCGACGATGTAATTACTGTAGAACTATATTTTGAAAATGATATTTATGTAAATACGATACCCGTTACATCATTTCTTGAGCAATTTGTGGTGATATCAACAGAAATAACTGCTTTAAGGGATGAACCATTGTTAGATTCCCGTTCGATTCTTACTGATTTAGCAAGAGGCAGTCAATTAAAATATGTAGCGGAAGAAGATAACTGGTATAAAGTTTTATACGGGATATCAGAAACATACATCGCAAAAACGGATGCTAACTTAATCTGGAGACCTTCAGAATTTGCCTCACAATTGTCAATAATTACGGTTCCAAATATGCCGTTTGGTAATATTGATGTAGAGTCGGATATACCACAATTAGCTGAACGAACAGAAAACTCTTACGGATTTGTAGTTGCAAATAGAGAATATCAAGGTGCAGTTTCTGAGAGAATTTACGCTGAAAGAGATGCAGAGTTAATTATTACCTACATAAATGAGGCACTTGGATATCGCAGCGATAATATTATATCTGCAATAAATATTGAAAACCAGCAACAATTAGTATTAGCCTATAATCGCCTAGCTAATGATATACGCCGCGATCAAAAAAGACTGATTGTGTACGTCTCAGGATATGTAGAAAGTGGGGGAGATGATCAATTAATGATGTTAGGAACTGGCGGAACTGTGTCATCTAGTATAAACCTCAACTCCTTTTTAAGTGGAATATCAAGATTGCCGGTTGAAGAGTTAATCATCCTACTCGATATTGATAATATTGAAAATGATCAATCTAATATTATTGCACCATTAGCTGAACAAATAATTGCAAACAATTCAAAAACCGCAATAATTGTTAGTTCAACAGAAACCCAACGTTCAAGAGATTATTCAGGCGCTTCCGGTGAGCAAAAGCGACATAGTATATTCACATATTTTATTGCGGATGCCTTTAAAAATGGTGCATCAAGTGTTTCTGATGTGCTTAACCATCTTCAAAGAAACGTTGACTACACCTCTAGAAGGTTACACAATCAACCACAGCATATCCTTTTCTTTGGAGATTCTGAGTTAAGCTTCATTGACTGATGGGCCTTCTTTACATCGGTTTAAGTGTAGTTTTTTCTCTTAGTATTGCACACTTGTTGAAAATAGTTCGGAAAAAGGAAATGCCGATAGTTCCGGTTCTTGTCGTTAATTATTTCACTGCTTCTTTAATAAGTTTTGCACAATCTGATGCATACGAAGTATTAAAAGACGTGGAGCAGACAACCTATTTCTTTGCAATTGGCACCGGTTGTCTGTTTATCATCAACTTTTTTCTTTACAGCTATTCTTTATATAAGAATGGTGTTGGTGTAAGCATAGCTGCAATGCGTTTATCATTGGTTTTTCCTGTATTGATTAGCCTGTTTATTTACAATGAATACCTAGAGTTGAGCAACTATGTAGGTATAGCATTGGTTTTCCTGTCACTTTTATTGCTTATTCCTTTTGCTAAATCTAAAAGTCGCTTAACATTTTCTGCTACGTTGCTACTTATTTTCTTTTTAAATGGATTGGTAGATGTATTGCTAAAAGTTTATGATCGGGAGCTTGCTGCAGCACTTCCGAAAGAACTTTTTCTATTCTTAATTTTTATTTCATCTGCTCTTATTGGAGTTTCGTATTTGATTATTAAAAAGGCATTAAAATTTGATAGGCATATAGTTTTTTATGGAATTTTAATAGGAATAGTCAATCTATACTCATCCTTTTTCTTACTTTTAGCACTCGAAAACCTATCAGGTGCAATGGTTTTTTCAGCAACTAATTTGTTGAATGTATTCTTTGGAACATTGCTAGGAGTTTTTTACTGGAAAGATCATCTAAAACCAAATCAATATTGGGGATTAGGCCTCGCCATTATTGCAATCTTATTATTAATATTTTGATATGAATATCATCGAGAGTATTCGAAATAAAGCTGCTGAAAATTTAAAAACTATTGTTTTTCCACGATCTTCCGATTCAAGAGTGGTGAAAGCAGCAGAATACCTACAAAAACATACCTTGTGTATTCCGGTTTTATTAAAAAACGGTGATCATATTAAAACCGATGTTGAAGTAATTGAGATCGAAAGTCATCCTAATCTCGAAGAATATGCCCACTCGTTTTATGAGAAAAGAAAGCATAAAGGCATTACATACGCTCAAGCTTTAGAAACTATTAAAGACCCGCTATTTTTTGCCTCATCGATGCTTGTTCATGGCGATGCAGATGGTAGTGTGGCGGGCTCCATTTCTAGTACAGGTGATGTACTTCGAGCAGCAATTCAAACTATTGGACTGAAGGAGGGATCGAAAGTTGTATCATCTATATTTTTGATGAGTTTTGATGATGGTCGCGTTTTCACTTACGGCGATTGTGGAGTTGTTCCGTACCCAAATTCAGAACAATTAGCGTCAATAGCTATAGATTCTGCAAGTACTCATCAGGTTTTAACTGGTATTGGCCCTAAAGTTGCGATGCTGAGTTTTTCATCAAAAGGGAGCGCTAAACACGAAAGAGTTGATTTAGTAACTGAAGCGTTAAAACTTGCGAAATCACAAAATCCTGAATTATCAATAGACGGCGAACTTCAATTTGATGCTGCATACGTTGAAAGTGTTGGCCGGCGAAAAGCTCCCGCATCAAATGTAGCTGGCAAAGCGAATGTTTTTATCTTCCCAAATCTTGATGCCGGTAATATCAGCTATAAAATTACCGAGAGAGTTGGTGGAGCAACGGCCACCGGACCAATTATTCAAGGGCTTGCAAAACCGATGATGGATTTATCGCGTGGTTGCAGTTGGGAAGATATTGTGAACGAAGCATGTGTGGCTGCTTTGCTAAGTAATTAAACTATCATCACAGAAGCATAATGAATTTATATCCGTTAAAATTTACACCGATCATCAAAGACAAAATTTGGGGTGGCACCAAGTTAAAGTCAGTTTTAGATAAACCAACTGCCGGTTCAAATAAAGCAGGAGAATCATGGGAAATTTCCGGAGTTGATGGAAATATTTCAATGGTTTCGGAGGGCGAGTTATCAGGAAAATCACTTGTCAACTTGATTGATGACTTTAAAGGTGAATTGATTGGTGAAAAAGTGTATCAAATTTTTGGAAACAAATTTCCATTGCTCATTAAATTCATCGACGCGAATGATGATTTGAGTATTCAAGTGCATCCCAACGATGAATTAGGAAGGAAAAGGCACAATTCCTTTGGTAAAACCGAAATGTGGTATGTGGTTTCTGCAGATGAAGATGCTACATTGATTTCAGGTTTCAACAAACAAACATCGAAAAAAGAATATCTCGAATATTTTGAATCAGGAAAATTAATTGAACTACTAAACCGAGAAAATGTACTGAACGATGATGTGTTTTTTTTGCCTGCCGGTCGTGTGCATACTATTGGAAAAGGACTGTTAATTGCAGAAATCCAACAAACATCTGATATCACTTATCGCATTTATGATTTTGATCGCATTGATGCACACGGAAATGGGAGAGAGCTGCACGTAGAAGAAGCAATAGATGCCATTGATTATGATTATTACCGTGATTACAAATCATCCTACGATAAATCATCATCAGAAGTAGAAATTGGAAGCAGTCAGTATTTTGTGACCAATCGGCTTAGTGTAAACGATGCTATAGAAAGAGATTACAGCTCGTTCGATTCTTGCATCATTTTGATGTGCTTGCAAGGCAAAGGCAGTATAGAATTTGAAAGTGGCTCAATCAATTATAAATTGGGTGATTCAATTTTGATTCCGAATGTTGTAACTAACATTTCTATCAAACCAAGCTCAACATCAAAAATACTGGAAGTTCGAATTCCTTGATATTGATTTTTAATGACTTCCATTATAAATCTGATTTAGAATTAAAGGGCACAAATCCACTTTTAATGCCACGCGAGGAAGTTAGAGATGAAGCTCTTACCCTAAATTTATGCATTGCAAAATGGGCTGGATGAACCGGAATTCGATCAGATTTAGGGTTTTTAAAGTTTCTATAAATTGATCCCGAATTTTTCCTCTTGCCGGATTCGCTAATTCTTATCGCAAAGTTTGATACTTAGTCTTCTATTTGCCCAATAAGTTTTCTCAATGAATTCTGAGACTGGGATTTTGTATCTTTGGACAGAATCTAAATAAGCGAGTTTTATATGAACGCCAGCTTATAAGTGATGGTTAGTTCAGCAGAGTTAAACTATTAAATTCCCCTATAGATGAGTGAAGAATTAAGTGATGAGGTAAAGGCATTAGAGTCAATGATCGGTGAGGAGTACAAATATGGCTTCTCAACGGATGTTGAATATGAAGAATTTCCGAAGGGTATTAGTGAGGAAATAGTTCGGGAATTATCAGCCAGAAAAAATGAACCTGAATGGATGACCGATTTCCGTGTGAAAGCATATTACGCGTGGAGAGAAATGAAAGAACCAACTTGGTTCAATGCTACCTATAAGAAGCCGGACTACGAAAATTTGCTGTATTACTCTGCTCCAAAGCAAAAACCTCAACTGGATAGTATCGATGATGTGGATCCAAATATTCGTGAGACTTATGAAAAGTTGGGTATCCCATTAGAAGAACAAAAAATGCTGGCGAATGTGGCAGTTGATGCCGTTTTCGATAGTGTTTCAGTTTTTACTTCATTCAAAGAAAAGCTTGCCGAAGCAGGAGTAATTTTCTGTCCAATATCTGAGGCTATTCAGAAACATCCCGAACTAGTTAAGAAATATATGGCATCTGTAGTTCCTGTTCGCGATAACTACTTTTCTGCTTTAAACTCAGCTGTTTTCTCGGATGGATCTTTTTGCTACATCCCAAAAGACACTGTATGTCCGATGGAGTTAAGTACCTATTTCCGCATCAATAACATGGAATCGGGTCAGTTTGAACGAACATTGATTGTTGCTGAAGAAGGCTCAAGTGTAAGTTATCTGGAAGGGTGTACTGCTCCGATGTATGATGAGAACCAGCTACACGCCGCCGTGGTTGAATTAGTGGCTCTTGATTATGCAGAAATTAAATACTCAACTATTCAAAACTGGTATTCCGGTGATGAAAATGGAAAAGGTGGTATTTACAACTTTGTTACTAAGCGTGGAATTTGCAAAGGTAGAAATTCAAAAATCAGCTGGACACAGTTAGAAACTGGATCTGCGGTAACTTTGAAATATCCAAGTGTAATTCTTCAAGGTGATAATTCAATTGGGGAGTTTTACTCTGTGGCCGTGACTACAAAAATGCAACAAGCGGATACAGGAACAAAGATGATTCATCTTGGTAAAAACACGCGTAGCACTATTATTTCAAAAGGTATTTCAGCAGGGAGATCACAAAACAGCTACCGTGGCGAAGTTAAGATCGGCAAGAAAGCACATGGATCGAAAAATTACTCGGTTTGTGATTCTATGCTAATCGGACAAGAGTGTGGCGCACATACATTCCCATACATTTCAAGTGAAAATCCAAGTAGTAGTGTTGAGCACGAAGCAACTACCTCACGAGTTGGCGAAGAACAAATCTTCTATTTAATGCAGCGTGGAATTAGTGAACAGGATGCTATCTCCATGATTATTAATGGATTTGTAAAAGAAGTTTTAAAAGAGCTGCCATTGGAATTCGCGGTGGAAGCCAATAAACTACTGGATGTGAAATTAGAAGGAAGCGTTGGGTAACCAATCACATCGCAAAACGAAATTAAATAACTAAAAAGCAAAAAGTTAGAACTGTGTTAGAGATCAAAAATTTACATGCCAAAGTTGATGGCGAAGATATTGCAATCCTGAAAGGCGTAAACCTGAAAGTAAACGCCGGAGAAATCCATGCTATTATGGGACCAAATGGCAGCGGAAAAAGCACTCTTTCTAAAGTAGTTTCAGGTCACCCTGAATATGAAGTGACTGAAGGAGAAATATTATTTAATGGGGAAGACATCACCGAAATGGATGCGGATGAACGTGCTCACTTAGGTTTATTCCTGGCATTTCAATATCCGGTTGAAGTTCCCGGTATCACCAATCGAACTCTCCTTCGCGAAGCTTTTAACACAATTGCTCGGGCTAATGATCGTGAAGAATTGGATCCATTAGAATTTGAAGATTACATCGAAAGTAAATTGGAAGTAATCGACATGAAAGACGAATTTCTGAATCGCTCAATAAACACTGGTTTTTCAGGTGGTGAGAAGAAAAAGAATGAAATTTTCCAGATGGCAGTATTAAACCCGGTTTTATCGTTCCTTGATGAAACAGATTCCGGTTTGGATATCGATGCTTTGAAAGTTGTTTCTGATGGTGTAAATAAGATTGCAAGCGCAGACAATGCAATTGTGATGATAACTCACTACCAACGTCTTTTAAACTACATTAAACCACATTTTGTGCATGTGATGATGAATGGCAAGATCATTAAATCTGGTGATATTGCCCTTGCCGAAGCGTTAGAAGCTAATGGTTATGATCAGTATGAAAAAGAACTAGCCGTAGACGGTGAGGCTTAAGATGAGTGAAGTTGCTCAAAAAGAAACAATGTTATCTTTTATTGATGGTGAGATTATCAGCAATGCCAAAACCGTTGCGATAAAAGCTATTAATGTACGGGGACAAGTTGCTCTAGAAGAAACTCCATTTCCTACCCGAAAAGATGAGGATTGGAGATTTATCGACATGAGTGCGATTAAAAAAAATAAATTTTCTTCTGTAAACGATTCTAATGCTGCAAAGATTGGCGATATCTCGAAGCATTTTTTACCGGAAGCCTTAAACACTCGTTTAGTTTTTGTAAATGGAATCTACAACGAAGAATTATCTTCGATTAGTGAACTCCCTCATCATGTGATAGTCGGGAATATGACTGAATTTGGTGATCATGATGCTGTTAAAGAGCATTTGGGTAATATCACAAATTTCGAAGATGATGTGTTTGCCCCGTTTAATGATGCGGCTTTCGAAGATGCGGCTTTTATTTATTTGCCGGAAGAAACATCCGTCGATGCTCCAATTCACATTCTAAATTTATTCACAGACGCTGAAAATGCATTTTATGCAACACCTCGATTACTTTTTGTAGGCGAGATGTATTCAAAGGCTACCATCATTGAGGAACATATTGGCCTAGCTGATAATGTGTATCTAAATGTTCCTGTTACCGAATTTAGGTTATTTACCGGTGCACATGTTCATCATGCTAGAATTCAACGCGACTCAAAAAGTGCTATTCATGTATCACGACCAATAGCAATGCTGGATCGTAACGCAGAATATCACTCATACACCATTTGTCTTGGAGCGAAACTGTTTAGAAATGACCCAAGAGTAATTCAGAATGATGCTGAAGTTGACTTTACAGTTGATGGATTAGTTTTAATTGATGGCGATCAGATAGCGGACACACATTCAATCTTGGACCACCGTTTTCCTCATGGAAATAGTCACCAATTGCACAAAGTTGTTGTGAATGATAATGCCCATTCTATCTTCAACGGAAAGATTTTTGTAGCAAAAGATGCTCAAAAAATTGACTCCTTTCAGGAAAACAGAAACCTGTTACTTTCAGACAATGGTACTGTTCATACAAAACCTCAGTTAGAAATATTTGCTGATGATGTTCGATGCTCTCATGGGGCAACGATCGGTCATTTGAATAATGATGAAGTGTTTTATCTGCATTCTCGTGGATTGACAGAGCAGAAATCACGCGAATTACTGGTTTATGCTTTTGCATTAGAAAGCGTTGAAAGCATGGAAGTAAAATCAGTTGAAAAACTGCTCTTAAACGAAGTAATTAAATACACGACTAGAGATTAAAAAAACATAGTCAGACCGGACATGATCGATATCATAAATGGATCAAACAATTAAAGACATATCAACAACCATTAACTGGGAAGTAATAAGATCCCAATTTCCGGTGCTTAAACAGGAAATAAATGGCAAGCCATTGGTTTATCTTGATAATGGTGCCTCTAGTCAGATGCCACAGCTGGTTATTGATCGTTTGAATACATATCACAGTAAAGAGCATGCGAATGTGCATCGTGGTATTCATTTTTTGAGTCAGTCTGCAACCGACGAATATGAAGCTACTCGTGAAAAGGTTCGTGCATTAATTAATGCTGAATCGTTGGAAGAAGTTATTTTCACAACCGGAACTACAGACTCGATTAATCTGGTAGCAAGCAGTTTTGGTCGATCATTTTTGAAAGAAGGAGATGAAATCATCCTTTCTCAGATGGAACATCATGCGAACATTGTTCCATGGCAGATGGTTACTGAGCAAACCGGGGCAGTTCTACGTGTTATTCCTATGAATGAAAAAGGCGAACTGATCATGGATCGCTTTCATGAACTTCTTACTGAGCGAACGAAAATAGTAGCGGTTATTCATGTTTCAAATGCTCTTGGAACAATTAATCCGGTTGAAAAAATAATAAAAGCAGCGCATCAAAAAGGTGCGGTAGTTTTGATTGACGGAGCTCAGGCAGTTCCACATTCAAAAGTTGATGTTCAGGCTTTAGATGCAGATTTTTATACGTTTTCAGCTCATAAAATGTGTGGACCAACAGGTTTTGGTATCCTCTACGGAAAGAAAGAATTACTTGATAAAATGCCCCCATACCGTGGTGGTGGGGATATGATAGATAAAGTAACGTTCGAAAAAACGACCTACAACGATTTGCCTCATAAGTTTGAAGCCGGAACTCCACCCATTGCCGCCGGAATTGGATTGGGAACAGCAATCGACTACCTGAATGAAATTGGTATGGAAAATATTGCTACTCGAGAAACTGAATTGCTTGAATATGCTACTGCAAAACTGAGTGATATAAACGGATTAAAAATCATTGGTAATGCAGCAAAAAAAGCGAGTGTTATTTCTTTTTTATTGGATGGAATTCATCCGACAGATGCCGGAACAATTATGGATAAAGAAGGAATTGCAGTAAGAACGGGGCACCACTGTGCCCAACCTGTCATGGAATTCTTTGCAATTCCAGGCACATTACGAGCGTCCATTTCTTTTTACAACAATGAAGACGATATTAACCGCCTGATAGAGGCAATTAAGTACACCCAAGAATTTTTTGCATAAACGGAATAAATGATGGCTAAAATTAAAGAGATAGAACGTACCCCAAACCCAGACGCAATGCGATTTGTACTGGCAGAACCACTTACAAACGGAGTTACTCGTTCGTTTGAAAATAGTGTGGAAGCCGAACACGATGAACTAGCAAAGGCATTATTTGATATTGAAAACGTAATTAATGTGTATTACGTGGATAAATACATCACCATTACCCAAGATGGAAAAGCAGTGTGGTCAGAACTACTTCGAAAATTGGCTCCACCAATTCGCGAAGCACAACCACAAATGAACCTAGAAGCAGATAATGCAGTTCATGTAAGCGAAGAAGCTGCAAATTCTGATGATCCACGTTTGCAAGAAATTAATCGTATGCTGGATGATCAAGTTCGTCCATATTTGCTAGCAGATGGGGGTGGATTAAAAGTTCTTGGCTTAGATGAAAACCGATTAAAAGTACATTATCAGGGCGCATGTGGCACTTGCCCTACAGCAACTTCAGGAACATTATACGCCATCGAAAGCATGGTAAAGCGTATAGATCCTGAAATTCAGGTTATTTCAGTATAAAGGAGACTTTGATGGGCGATATAACCATTAGTAAACGCGCTCATAAACGGATTGAAGAAATTCGGACGGAAAAAAGTGTACCCGAGAATGCCTTTCTTAAAGTTGGTGTAGAATCTGGTGGATGTTCTGGTCTAACTTATAACCTTGACTTTTCTTCGGATTCTCAGCCCACAGACCAAGATCAAGTCTTCGAATTAGCAGGATTAAAAGTTCTCGTGGATATGCGGAGTTTCCTTTATCTAGCTGGAACAGAACTAGATTATACCGACGGATTAGAAGGGCAAGGTTTTCATTTTCACAACCCAAATGCCAACCGAACTTGCTCTTGTGGGGAGTCATTCTCGGTTTAACCACCAAATCATCCTGAAGATTATTCCGAAGGATCTTGCTGAATATCCAACAAGATTTTTCGCTTACACTCAGAATGAACTATAATTATGATGTCAGACCCAATCATCAACAAAGTTAAAGCGAATTCAAAGCTGATCACACTTGATCTAGCCAAGTTGTTCCATGATGAAACTCCAATTGCTGAATTGGACATTAAAAACTTTCTACACATGGGATTGCTCCTTAAAGAAGCAGATTTCAGAACTCATCTTGAAACTTATGATTGGTCGCAGTTTAACGGGCAATATCTTTCAGTTGTTTGTACAACAGATGCAATTATTGCTCCGTGGGCCTGGATGTTGATCTCGACTCATGCATCAAAATTTGCCAAGGAAGTATTTCATTTGTCAAGAGTTGCTATAATACATGAGTTATTCCAACGTAACATCGAAAAGCACGATTGGAGTCAATATCAGGACAAATTTATACTCCTAAAAGGTTGTGGTGACATTCTTGTACCTGACTCAATTTATTTATTGGCTACCAACAAGTTACAAGGAACAGTAAAAAAAATTATGTATGGCGAAGCATGCAGTTTTGTACCAGTATATTCTCGCTAAAAGTTATGCGTTGATGCGTTATCGATATTTACGCAAAAGCCTTCAAGAGTTGTTTTCAATTTCATCTAATGTATCAATGAAAATTTGATTCAATTTTTCGGTATCAGGTTGTATTCTTATGTCAAAATCTTTCATAAAGGTTTGGAAATATTCAATTTTCTGTTTCAAAAAATCATTTAGAATTTCAATCCTTGGCTCTAAGTCTAATTCTTCACCTGCTTTTTTTCTATCAAGTAGAGTCTCTATTTGTTGAAAAATGCTAGCATCCTGAATCTCATTATTAAGAAGTACCTCAAATTCCATCGGAGCCATAGTATTTGTTCTCTTGATCCAACTGCACGCTAGAATGGGTCTTAAAACATAAAAATATTTCTTGATTCGAACGAGATCACCTTGTAAATACTCTCTAAAATTACTTACAGCCATACTTAGATAATGATACATACATCCTTTAGGATTGAAGAATTCAAATCTTACTTCCCTCAGTTTTTTTATTGTCGAGTAGTTCTCTTTATAAATAATGGGGCTATCTAACCATTCCATAAAAGGAGGATTTGATTTTCTAAATAGTTTTAGTGTTTTCTTTAATTCCCATCCACTTAAATCGATTTCATTTGGGAGAATCTTATTATAACTGTCTTTTTGTTCATCAATAGATAAATACCATTTTCTTTTATGCACATAAATAAATCTTACATCCCAATCACTATTTGTTGATGCAAATCCCCAAGCTCTACTACCTGATTCAACCGCATACAGAATAATAATGTCTAATTGAATTTCTAGTTTATTAAGTTCTACAATTATTTCTTGACGCATAAAATGTGATTTAAATACACTTATAATAAGTAAAAAATGAAATCAATAATAACAGGCTCTTCACGCGGAATAGGTAAAGCAATTGCAAGTTTACTTTTACAATCCAATCATTCAGTAATTGGTACTTCAACTAAGTCGATTAACGAAACCACGAATAACGAATACCACCATATCGTTTGCAATCTTGCCAATCAACAGGAACTCCAAAATTTGAAAAAAGTCTTTAGTGGAAATGAAATTCCAGAAGTTCTCATCAACAATGCAGGAATGTTTCGGGATGCAGATTTTGGAGTTACAGATGAGGAATTCTTAGAGACATGGGATATAACCCAACAAGTGAATCTTCGATCTGCAGCACTGTTGTGTAAATGGGCAATCAATGCGTGGACAGAAAAAGGGATTGAGGGAAGAATCATCAATATTTCGAGTCGGGCAGGAATGCGTGGAGATACTCAAGAATACGCCGCTTATGCCGCTAGCAAAGCCGGGCTGATTGGTTTGACTAAAAGCATCGCTAGGAGTTTCGGGAAGCAGGGTATTACCGCTTATACCATTGCACCGGGATTTGTGGAGACAGATATGGCGATTGGTTCCATTGAAGTGTATGGAAAAGAATATCTCACTCAGGGATTGGCCCTGAATGATATCGCTCCACCGGAAGAAATTGCAAATCTTGCATTGTTCTTAGCAGAAGGCAAGTTAACCCACGCCACAGGTCAGACTTTCCATGTGAATTCCGGCTCATATCTAATTTAATGGTCATTCCGGACTTGATTTGGAATCTAGATAGCTACCTACGCAGGAATGACTTTTTTTAAAATCAATAATTCAAACTAATTGGTTCATTGACCCAAATACCGAAGGATCTAATCGAAAATTAAACAAGATTCTTCGCTTTTGCTCTGATTGTTTTAGTATATGGATTTTGACAAATGATATACTGAACTTCTCGACATGTCAGATATCTCGCAACGAAAGAAAGATCACGTCGAATTAACGGTCACTGATCAGACCCAATACCATGCTAACACCGGATTTGAGAAGTATTACTTTCAGCATGATGCGTTACCGGAAGTAAATTTCGATGAGATTTCTACAGAAGCTTCCTTGCTTGGTAGAACTTTTTCATTTCCAATGATGATTTCTTCAATGACCGGTGGTTACGCAGATGCCGGTTCTGTTAATGCAATTATCGCTGAATTTTGTGAAGATCAGAATTTACCCTTTGGAGTTGGAAGTCAGCGGGCAATGTTGGAAGATGACACCCAAATTGATTCATTCGCTGTAGCAAGGAAAAATGCTCCCAATGCATTTATAGCGGCTAATATTGGTGGGGTTCAATTAATTGAAGCTTGGTCTATTGATAAAACCAGAAAGCTCATTGATTCCATAGAAGCAGATGCAATAATTGTACATCTGAATCCTCTACAGGAATTAATGCAACCGGAGGGTGATCGCAATTTTAAAGGGGTTTTATCAGGAATAGAGAGACTAGTTAAAGATGTTAGTTTACCAATTATCGCTAAAGAAACAGGTGCCGGAATTTCTGCTTATTCTGCTAAACGGTTGCTCAATGTTGGCGTGCAAGTGATTGATGTAGCTGGAGCCGGTGGTACTAGCTGGGCAAAAGTTGAAAATCAAAGATCCGGTAATCCATCCCCTCAAAATGATTTTGATAATTGGGGAATTCCAACCAGTGAATGTTTAAGGCAAATATCTTCATTACAATGGGAGAGAAGTTTTGAATTAATTTCATCCGGCGGCATCAGATCAGCTTCAGATATTGCTAAATCGTTGTGTTTGGGAGCAAATTTTACAGCAACTGCTCAGCCGATAATCAAAACTATAAAATTGCATGGAGCAAAAGGACTCGTAAATTATTTTACACAACTCAAAACCAGTTTCAGAACTACTCTATTGTTACTTGGTTGTAGCTCGCCGTTTGACTTGAATAGGGCACATCTTTTAAAAAAATAAAAATCTTACCTGCTTATTAATTATGTATCTTTGCAGGCTATCAATAATATGACTGAATTGGAAGAAACGGACCTACGAAAAGATTTACTAATGCGCATCGAATGTGCAATTGAAGATCTCAATTTCCCCAATATACCCACATCATTATATCAACCATACAGTTATGCAATGTCGGTTGGCGGAAAAAGAATTCGGCCACTTATGACACTTTTGGCTTGTGGAATGAATAGTCGACCCATTGATAAAGCGATTCCTGCTGCTCTTTCGGTCGAGGTACTTCATAATTTCACTCTTGTACATGATGATATCATGGATTCGGCAGATACTCGCCGTGGAAAGCCAAGTGTTTACAAAAAATGGGATGAAAACACCGCAATTCTAAGTGGTGATCTAATGTTCGCTGATGCTTTTCGTTTTTTGGATTACTATGGGAAGTCAGATATTTATTCGAAATCAGATTATTTCTTGATGATTTCCAGTTTTAATGAAGCGATTATTAAGGTGTGTGAAGGGCAAGCTTATGATATGGAATTTGTTGATCGTACTGACGTTACAATTGATGAGTACATCCAAATGATATCAGGGAAAACAGGTGCATTAATTGCTGCTGCCTTAAAAATGGGGGGAATTGCAGCAAAATCATCTAATGAAAAACTTGATACTCTTTTCAAATTGGGGATAGAAATGGGAATCGCATTTCAGATTCAAGATGATTTACTAGATGCAACCGCCGATCCGGAAAAATTCGGTAAAAGACCGGGCGGAGATATTATCGAAGGCAAGAAAACATATTTGACTATGCTTGCGTTAGAGCGAGCAGACAAAGAACAACAAAAAATTATAACACGTATTCTGGAAGAAACTGAAGCCTTACAAGATGAAGTGGAACAAGTTCTTGAAATCATGCATGGATTGGGTGTGATTTCTGATGTTAGCGAAATTGTTCAAAATCATTATAAAAAATGCTATTCCTACATTGATAAATTTGATGCAACTCCATTCAGGCAAGAACTCAAAAATCTACTTATCTTCCTCCAAAATCGTGATCACTAAAGAGCTTAAAACATTTACTATGCGTTCAATATTCATTACGCTATTTTCAATTCTGATTGTAACAAGTGCATGCCGCAATAAAGATATAATACGGCCAGGGGATCCATTAAACGTAGCCTACGACAAGTCGGTTGCCTTGTTTGAAGAAGGTAAATACGGCGATGCTGCTTATGGATTTGATCTAGTTACAAGAATGGGTCGCGGAACTAATTTTTCTAAAGACGCACAATATTATTTAGGTGAAAGTTATTACAATAATAAACAGTACATCATTGCTGCAGCCGAATATGAGCGATTTATTAGTTATTACCCATTGGATGAAAAAAGAGAAGAAGTTGAGTACAAATTGGCTTTATGCTTTTACGAACAAAGTCCGAGATACCGCTTAGATCAAACACCGACAATAAGAGCTATTCAATTATTCCAGCTATTTAATACAAAATACCCTGATAGTGAGTACGTGGTTGAGTCGGCTACAAGAATTGATGAACTTCGAAATAAATTAGCTAGAAAAGCCTTTGAGTCTGGTGAGTTTTATTTACGAACAAATAGATATTTAGCAGCTTCTATTTATTATGATCAGGTAATTGATCAGTTTCCTGAATCAAAATGGGCTGAATCTTCTCTATTGAAACAAATCGAGACATATATTGACTACGCAGATAATAGTGTTGTAGAAAAACAAGTTGAACGATATACAATGGCAGTTGATAACTACGAAAAATTTATTCAGCTTTTTCCACAAAGTTTAAGAAGGGGCGATGCTGAATCAATGTATTCTGATGCTATCAAAAAAATTGACGCTGTTAACGTAATTACTTCAGAAAATACATTAGGTAGTAATTAATGTTACATAGAATTGGATTGTTTGGGGGAACCTTCGATCCGGTTCATGTTGGGCATAGAGCACTTGTAAATTCATTTCTAAACTCTGGTAAAATTGATGAGTTATGGATTATTCTGTCGCCTGATCCACCTCATAAAGCCGATGTAAATCCAACTGAATTTCTGCACCGTTTCAAAATGTTGCACTTGGCTTTTGATAATTTTGATAAGATTCAAATACTATCAATAGAAAATAAATTACCTAAACCATCATACACCTACCGAACTATTCAATTTTTGAGAAAGAAATATCCAGACCAAAGTTTCTATTATTGCATGGGTGAAGATAGTCTTGCCAATTTTCATTCATGGAAGAAGCCAGAGACCATTCTCAAAGAAACTGACTTATTAGTAGCTCATCGTCCAGGTGCTGAACACAAAAATGTTGATGAATATACACTTAGAAAAAGTGATTTTGTTGATCATGTGCCTATTGATATTTCATCTACACAAATAAAAGCAGCAATTACTAGAAACAATTCTATAGCAGGATTGGTGGATACGAAAGTGGAAACTTATATTCGAACCCACAAATTGTATCTCTCTAACTAAATTAACATGGCTCTTTCACGTAAATCCTTTTTATCGACAACATCTTTAGGATTTACCTCACTTTTTATAGCTGATTGGAACGTATTCTATTCAAGATATGAATCAACTGAGATCATCAAGCCAAAAAGACTGCCGAAAGGGGCAACTTTAGGTTTGATTGCACCAGCAAGTCCAATTTACCTGCAATCCGACTTTGAGTTCATGATTAAAGCTTTAACTGATTTGGGTTATAAGTTAGTTTTAGGCGATCACGTGAAAGACAGAAATGGATATTTAGCAGGTAGTGATGAAGATAGGGCAGCCGATTTACATAAGATGTTTATCAATCCAAATATAGATGGAATACTTTGTATACGAGGTGGTTATGGGAGTAACCGTATATTAGATTTAATTGATTTTGAAGTCATTAAAAATAATCCAAAACCATTTATTGGCTTTAGTGACATTACAAGTCTGCACTTGGCTATTTTTAAAAACACTGGCCTAATAACTTTTCATGGGCCTGTGGGTAAATCTCAATGGAATAACTTTACGGTAAACTCCTGGAATTCAGTGTTACATCTTGCCGAGGCACCTAGTTATACAATACCGGAAGATCAGACTGACGCTTTTGTTATTAAGTCCGGTTCTGCGGAGGGCACATTATTAGGCGGTAATTTAACCGTTTTAACTTCGCTGTTGGGTTCTAATTATCTTCCGGATTTTGATGGGGCAATACTTTTTTTAGAGGATATTGGAGAAGATATTTATCGAATTGATAGAATGTTATCTCAACTGAAATTAAATGGTATATTGAATAAAATTAATGGCTTTGTATTCGGTAAATGCACAGACTGTTCTGAGTCTTCAAATAGTCTGACATTGAAGCAAGTTTTAGATGATTACATTTTACCACTAAATATTCCGGCATTTTATGGAGCAATGATCAGCCACGAAGAACAAAATCTGACTATTCCCGTAGGGCTTCCAGCATCTATTGATGCAGACTTAAAAACTATAAATATTCTAGAGCCAGCAGTACTCTAACTTCTAGTAATTACTAACTATTCATTGAATCGATTTAGATTAAATACGTGGGTTCTGTTCTTAGGATTGATTTTTCTCTGTGGTAAAAATATATCACTATCAGCGCAGAATTCAGGTATCCAAGGTGTAATTACAGACGCTTCATCAGGGGAGACGCTGCCATTAGTTAATATCATTAAAATTGGTACTACAATAGGTACAAATAGCGATGAATTTGGAAATTTTGAATTAAGCCTTCCGGTGGGAACTCATAAAATACGATTTTCATCACTGGCTCATATCGACACATTAATTCAAGTAAGAATTACCTCAAATCATTTTTTAAACCTTGATATCGCATTAAAAGAAGATCAGCTTCTATTAGGCGAGATTGTTGTGAGTGCAGATAGGGCAACGCGAATGGTGCAGCAACTTGCAATTTTTCGCGAAAAACAAAATAGAGGATTAGAATCCTATATCGCAGAAGTTTATAAATTAGCAATTCTAGGGAAGGAAAATACAAACTCAGACACCGTGTTTACTCCTTTAGCATATTCTGAAAGAGTTTCTGAAGTGAAACATATTATTTCTCCAGAACGATTTTCAGAATCAGTAACAGCAAACCGTTCTAGTAAAAACTTTTTTAGTGAATATGATTTTTTCTCGACAGGTGGACCACCATTGAACTTAAATCAAGAAACGGTGCCTCTAAGTATTCTTTCTGAAGATATAACAGTGATTGGGCCAATTTCTAAGCGAGCCGGTCGATTTTATATAATCGATGATATAGAAGCAAGCGAGGAATGGCCGGATGGTACAAGGGAAATAACGTTCTCGCCTCGGCAAAATAACAGACCACTTTTTGAAGGCAGTGTCTGGTTCAATCAAATTACGTCAACTATTTTAGGCATTGATGTTACATTAAATGACTACGCTTCTACTAATACCGGGCTATTTAGTATTTCTGACTTACGATATCAGCAATCGTATATAAATTTAGGTGACTACTGGCTTCCTGATAATACGAAGCTATCCGCTACTTTAAATTTTCTTGCTTCAGCAAAGCCTATCACTTACTTAGATGAATGGTCCTGGAGCAATCATCAAATTAATCATTCAAAACTCCAATCAGACGACATTACCTTAAATACTTTGGTAATCGAAGCCGGGTCAAATCGTAAAAGAGTAACATATTGGGATAGTGTATCATCTAATTCTGCCAACGATAATCTTACCTTTTTAGAGGATGCACAATCGTATAACGAAAAGAATAGAACCTTAAGAATGGGTATGAGCATGATGAGTAATTTTTTCCGGTTACCTTATCAACTTGAACGATTTTATTTAACTAATATCAGTGATATTTATCACTATAACCGAGTTGAAGGTCATACCCTTGGGCTAGGGATACGAACACCAATTCATGCTAATTATGAGTACCGGTCTATATTTGGATATGGGTTTTCAAGCAAAGAATGGACGTATCAATTTCGCGGATACCATTATTTAAAAGGAACTGCATTTGCCCCGGAATTAATTATTCAAAAAGATGTAGTCCAACAATATCAGGATTATGAATATAACCGAACACCACTAGACTTTTTTGAATTCAGGCATAGTATGGCTGCACTTATTAATGGCAGTCCGATTAATAATTATTTTGTTCGACAGGGAATAGAGACTGGATTTAGATACCGTTTTGACATTGAATCTTTTCTACGCGTTTTATTTGTAGATGAAAGTCATGAATCACTAATTACAAATACTGATTTTACATTTTTTGGGGATGGTCCTGAAATCAGACTAACACCAAATACAGATTTTAGAAATCCGATGCAAAATGGACGATCCACAGGAATGTCGATTCAATTGCATCATGACACTAGAAAATATTTGCGAACACAATTTCTAAGAGATTATAACATTCGAGATTTCGGATGGCTAATGGATGCAACATTAGAAAAAGGAATAGATGAGTGGGGAAGTGATTTTGATTATAACAGATATAGAATTGCATTTAAATTTAATGTACCCGTTTTCAGTTCTCACTTTATACAAACGGATCTAATCATAGGTGCTTCAGATTTTGGCACACCGGCTCAAAGGCAGTTTAACTATAATGGTTTTGTACTGGACGATTATGTTAGAGAACGACCATTTAATACCGTTTCTTTTAAAGAACCTACTGGGTATCGTGTTTCTATCTTAAAGGTGAAATATAAATTCGGAAGTTCAATAACACGAAAAGCCCCTATCAATTTTATTCAAAAAAGTGGAATTCACTTAGCAACGTTTATTACGCTGGGTACCGTTGATCAGGTGGCAAGTCTTGAACCTATTTTACCGTATTCAAAATCGGAAACTCAGGCTGAAATTGGTTTTGCAGCCTTTAAAATTTTTGGATTTATCTATGCAGAATTTAGTCAACGCATTGCGGGAGACTATGGGAATTCTGTGGGATTTCAGATATTATTTTAAGCATTATAAGGTGTTCCTGAAGTGAAATGCTTAATAAATTCACCTTTCGTAGTGCTGTAACCCTGCATTAAATTTGCAGTCAGGCAGGAATGAATCGGGTAGACTTCAACGACATCGCCAATATTCAACTTATTAAAAAATGAAGGGCTACAAGAGATAATTCCGTGTTCTTGTGAAACCGATTTTAAATAATTAGACCAATCACTTGATTCGTCAGAATTTATTACCTGCCCATAATTTCTACTATTATCATCATTCAAGATAAATTCTTTAGAGAAATGAACAGCTCCACCATGTATTAATATTTCCTGCCTTTCCTGGTATTTTGAAACTACAGAACAGTTCATTTTTAATGCAATATCATTGGGCGTACAGGAACCAATTAAGACCTGCATCCAATCATAAAAAACGAAATTTCCTGGGCTAATTTGATCAACATCTCCAAATTGATTTAATACCGAACATGAGGGAGTATCGCCCCAACAAAGTTTAGTTCCATATTTCGCTTTAATCATTGAAAATTGATCAATTAATGGTTTTGATAATTCCTTGATTTCATTAATGCCTTTACACTTATAAGAATGACCGGCATGAGCATAGAAGCCGGTAAGATTGAGAGTTTTTGAAGAGTCTATTTCTTTTACCAGTACTTCAATCATCTCAAGGTTTGAAAAAGGAATACCACTTCTTCCATAATTTGGATCAATTTCTATATAAGTAGACAGGTTATTTGTAAGGTTATTATTGAAAAATTCAACGGCTTCAAGATCATTCACCAAAATATGCAGATCAATTTGAGAAGTTAATTTATCAATTCTGCGTAAATCTAAAATGCTTACCGGAAAGGCAACAGTAATGTCTAACCAGCCTTGCGATGCAAAATATTCTGCCATCGATAATGACGATACAGTAATCGCATTTACCCCAACATCACGAAACCATTCACCAATTTTACCGCTTTGATGTGTTTTAAAATGTGGCCGAAATTCGAGATTCAAATCTCTAGCTTTACAAGCCATTTTGCGAATATTATTCTTGGTTACAGTCTCTTCAAGTTTTAAGAATGGATATCTCATTTATAAGCGATGATTTAATTCAATGGGTACATAATGAGATCAATCTTATTATTGTGTATTATCATTCGACAGATGAAATTATCTCCTAAAAAAATAATTGGCCGAATAGAGCGTGTAGATTTACCGTTATGGGATATAAGCGACATTGAAGCAAAAATTGATACTGGTGCATTTACTTCCAGTGTACATTGTAACAAAATAGAAGAAATAATAATCAATGGTCAGCCATACGTCCATTTTAACTTACTAGATTCTAAACACCCCAGTTATAATGACCAAATTATTGAACTTCCAATTCATGACAAAAGAGATGTAAAAAGTTCAAATGGTTATTCATCGTTACGTATTTTTATACAAACTGAAATTCGAATATTTGACCAAAATTATATAATTCAATTATCATTAACGAATCGGTCTGAAATGAAATTCCCACTATTAATTGGACGGAAATTTTTAAAGAAAAGATTCGTAGTCGATGTATCGGAAAAAAATTTATCACAAAAACATAAAAGAAAATAGAGTGCCATTAACAATAGGAATATTATCAAGAAATGCAGCTTTGTATTCAACAAAGCGTCTTGTCGAAGCTATAGAAAACGCTGGGCATATACCAAAAGTTATAGATCACCTAAAATGTGATATTGTAATTGAACAAGATAGTCCAACAATATATTATGACAAACAAAAGCTAGATTATATCGATGCAGTAATCCCTAGAATTGGAGCATCGGTTACTTTTTATGGCGCTGCAGTTGTACGGCAATTTGAGATGATGAAAAAATTTACAGCTGTTGAATCACAAGCTTTAGTACGGTCACGAGATAAATTAAGAAGCCTGCAAATTCTTGCGAGCTCTGGTGTGGGATTACCAAAGACAGTGTTTACAAATTATTCTAAAGAGGTAGATAAATTAATAGATACGGTTGGAGGTGCTCCTTTAATTGTTAAACTACTTGAAGGTACACAGGGTTATGGCGTAGTTTTGGCACCCACAAAAAAAGCTGCCCAGTCAATCATTGAAGCATTTCACAGTATGAAAGCCAGAGTAATTGTTCAAGAATTCATTTCAGAATCAAAAGGTGCAGATATTAGGGCATTTGTTGTAGATGGCAAGGTAGTTGGCGCAATGAAACGACAAGGAAAAGAAGGGGAGTTTAGATCAAATCTGCATCAAGGAGGAAGTGGAGCTCTAATTAAGTTATCAAAAAATGAAAGGGAATCGGTTCTTACGGCAGCGAAAGCTATGGGGCTTCCAATTGCAGGAGTTGATTTATTACAATCAGAACGAGGCCCCTTAATCCTAGAAGTAAACTCATCACCTGGTTTGCAAGGTATCGAATCTACTACTAAAAAAGATATCGCAAGTACAATTATATCATTTGTAGTAAAACAAACTGAAGCCAACTTAAATAAACCAAATACCAGACGAAAGATTAAAAGTAATGCCTAAAGAAATTATCATAAACGAAATTTCAGTTAAACCTGGTGAAAAAAAAATAATAAATTTTAGTATAGCTCGGTTACCAACGTATACAGAAATAAATTTAGCCGTTCATGTTTATAGAGGTAAGGAAGAAGGTCCTGTTTTATTGTTAACTGGAGGTTTGCATGGTGATGAGTC
>Ga0316205_10001882_pt1 | contig 23897 bp, 23 predicted proteins | sample 3monthpyrite_MG_FD_204941 | JGI IMG/M metagenome (GOLD analysis project Ga0316205, IMG submission 204941) | Microbial mat bacterial communities from mineral coupon in-situ incubated in ocean water Damariscotta River, Maine, United States -... | ecosystem: Environmental > Aquatic > Marine >... | reverse complement strand
TTATTTAAAAGTACCTTTTCACTATCATGAGTTAACCTATTTAGTCATCTGAAACTAATGAAAAAACCTCATTTTCAATTTCATAAACTTTAATAATGAACTCTTCAATTAAATCATCATTGTTATTATTAAAAGCATCTACTGCTTCTGATAATACAGCTAACCAACGCTGTTTTGATTCTTCAAATGTTTTCTTATCGAAATTTTCCTCCAGAGCAATATTAGCTTCTATTTGTTTATCTTTATGCTTGATGTAAATAAGCATGTCTTTTGCAATAAACTGATAGTCACTTAACTCAGTGTTTAAATTTTTTTTCATATTTACCCTTATTAATAATTATTGTTTTACTGTTGGAGTTCTTAATAGCCACTCGTTCTCTTCTAACCAATCCAACATTTCATCTTGAGCTTGGTTGCTAAAGTCATCTTGTTTAGTTATATCTAGAAGCTCTAAAACAAGTTGTTTATTCGAGTAGTCTAATCCTGTTGATATTCTTAAAAGGCTAACCCCATAATTCTGACTACAAGCTGCTGCAGAGGCATGAGCTAGAGTTCCTGCCGCTTTACATCTCCCAAGTCTAATAATTGTTTTTTGTACATTTTCTAGTAATTCCATTTTTGATCCTCATTATCTGTTTGTTTTAAGCTTATTCCTTACTGCTGACGGAACATATAATTCCAGATGAACAAACAAAAATCAATGGTTTATTTTGTTGTAAGTACCTGTAATTAAAGTAAAAGTTAGTAAACGATGTTGTCTAACTACTGGAGTAAAAATGGTAAAATATATAATGATATAAAGGGGGCTTAAAATTGATTTTTGTTTTTCATATATTTAGTTTTTTTTAGCAAAAAAATGTTTGTCACATATAATTTAGAATCAGTTATTTTGGTTATAACTAAAGTGGCCTTTGTTTTGTTTTTATATTTCAAATTAGTATATTAATTAATTCTTATTTTGAAGCTTGATTATAAGAAATTGCAATTATTCTTATGCCTTTCACGTTTTTGTTGCTGTATTTATGTCATTTTTATTTAAATCAATTAGGACTTCTCAGTCTAATTCAAGAAGGATGGAGCGCAGAGAAATGCATCTTTAGCTGATAAAAGCACTACCTTTATTAGCTAAAGACCCTATCTTGAACATTCTTCCTTTTGTGTCGCTGTTACATCTTAATTTCTTGTTTTTAAATTTATGTGTTACTCATTAACTATAGAACTAAATTAAATACCGATGATTAAGAATTGGACAGTTAAAGTAAGACAGATCCGTAACCGTGGTTTTAAGAAAAAATACAAGAAGGTTATAAATAAAGATGGATCAGTAAAATACAAAGTAATAAACGGAAAAGGTCGAAAGGTAGTTGATGGATTCATTAATCACGTTAATTATTTAAAAGACGAAACCAGACCATCACATAACAATACTAAAATAACAGTACTTTTAAATAACGCGCATAATATATTAAATGCTATTGAAGATAGAAAAAATTACCGAAAGTCAAAAGGGCTTGTAGGGGGCGGGGTACGTAATTTCGCGACCTCAATCGTCTGCGTAATCCCAAATTCTATCAATCAACCAAAAAACATCAGTGAGTGGTCAAAAATTAGTTTAAGGGTAATATTTGATATAGCAAAGGCAACAAATCTTCCCTTTGATCTTATTAAAAAGCATACACATATAGTGTTACATGATGAATCATCCTCACCAGATAAACATTCTCATATACATGTTCTTGTAAGCAATGTGATCAATAATGAGGTTGTTAAAGCAATTTCTCAGCGTAAAACCGTCCATGCGATAAAGATGGGCTTTAACAAGTCTGTAAAAGTTGTTTTAAATGAAGACCATAAAAATTATGTTCCTAAAACCCCAAAAAATTTTGATAAACCTCTTTGGTTAGCAAGACAAGACAAGAATCTTCAGCTTGAGAATGATGCTAAAGAGATTGAAGAAGAAATAAATCAAAAGAAACTCAAACTATCAAAAATTAATAAAGCGATAGCTTTGTTAGCTAAAAAGCTACTTAATGTAAGAAATGAAATATCAGAATGGGCAGATGACTTCTTGAATAGTTATTTTGCAAAGGCAGAAGTAAAAGCTAATTCGGTAGCGTCCTTAATTGATAATCTTGAACCAATAGCAGAAAAAGAAGTAAGTGAATTTGATCAAACAATAAAGAATATTGAAGCTAAAAATATTTCAGCACCTGAAAAAGCTAAAATTTCACCTAAACGTAAAAGCAGACGGAGAAAAAATAAAAACAGATAAATAAACCATTAGCTAATGAACTTTCTTCAAATGCGTATATTTTTACTTCTGCTTTTCAGCTTCATAGCATTCTTCAATGTTATAATTAAAGTATCTAAATAATTAAATACTATGAAAAAAACAATAGAAGATGCTGAATATATAGAAAAAGAGCTAAGAGCAAAAATAAGTACCATAACAGGATTAAAGTTAACAAAAATTAATCATTGGTACATAGATATTATTCAAATGTTGCTTAACAGTTATCCTATTTTACGGAAGTTTTATCACGAAAGTATGGGCTTAGAAGAGCTTCAATTACTAATTGTTCAATTAACTGAATATTTAGAGATGCAGTATTCAGAAAGTGATGAGTTGATTTTTGTTGATTTAACAAAAATGACAACATTAATACCATGTAAAGAATTAATGATATGGGTACTTTTAGCGTTATTAAAAGATAAAACTCATGTGAATTTAAAATTCAATGAAGATATTTTTGATGATACAAAAGTGATCAAGTCTGATGCTATTGACTATCTTTGCGATAACTCATATTTTTTAAAAAATTCAGCTAAAAAAGAATATCATTTTACTCTTTCAGTAGCTGCAATTTTAAGCTGTGATTATTATAACAAAGATTCAATTATCAGCTCATTAGAGACAATTCAGCGGTATTATAAGAAAGATTTATCATTAAAAGCATATCTTGATTACAGAAAAAAAGGCCAGAATATTAATAATCAGCCAAAACTTAAAAAGCAGTCTAGAAGTATCAAAATCAATCTCTAAAAGTCCCTTATCTCTTTACAACAGAAGTGTCTTTAATGATTTGAATATGTGACTAGCTATGCTTACCAAGACTGCTAATCGAAGTTAATAACATTTATATCAAGTTGTTTAACTTGTAGCAGGTTAACTTTATTTCATATGGATTAACGAAGGTTAATTGAACAACTTCTGATTACGGAGTACAAGCAGTTGGGTAGGATCACACTTTGGGGCTAACAATTTTTACGGAGTAACAAATTTTAGACCCCCAATTAAAAGTAAGTAGAAAACATTTAAATAATCCACAACCCAATAAAAACATGACTCAGAAGGAATTATCGTAAGCTGAAAACACTCCGTTGTAAGCCGATAACACCATGTTGTAAGCCCGATACACCATTTCTCTACTCAATTTAGTAAGCCCAAAACACCTTTTTAATAAATATTTTAATCTATAAAAATTAATTTAAATTTATTTTTAGTTTTGTTGTTGTTTTATTTTTTACATATGCATAAATGAATAAGAGGTGTGCAATGACAAAAATAAATAACGTATATATAAATAACGAAGAATGTGTGATGCCTAGTGTATTAACGCAATCGCCAATTTTTCAAGTGATACCACAAAATAGTCCAGTTGAAAGAAAAGAGCGTATTGAATATATAGGGAAACAACGAACTAGAGATGAAGCCCATTCATTTAGCGGGTACAGACTTGATCTTATTAGAGATTATCCTTTATTCCATATTCTTTTAATGGAAAAACAAAAACAAAAAACTGACCTCATTAAAATTAATTTAGATTCAGTATTAAAGCAGCTAGGTGTGAAAAAACCTAGAAAACAGAATAGAGAAAATACGCTTTATCGAATATGGAGGCTCGGTGAATGTGTTATTACAGTTCTTAAAACTAAAGGAAATAAATCTACTAAGATTAGTGAGTTACCTGATGTCATAACTCGTTTGATTTTGGAAATAAACAAAGTAGATGATAAAAATAATTTTACTGTTCTTTTTCCTGAAAGAATTAATAAACTAATTGAGTTATTTCAATACCAAAAAGTTGACTTAGCTGAATATAGACAGTTGTCATTACAGCCATCAATGGCTATTTATCTAGCGATTAGATCACATGCTTTTATTTCAAAAAAATCACTAAACCTGACCTTAAAAACGTTAAAAGTACACTATAAAGAATCAAACGAAGATAAACACACAATGCAAGATTTAGATAAAGGGTTTCAGGAATTGATTGAAAAACAATTCATTAAGTCTTATTTGGAAACAAAAACTGCAAAAGGAAATGTAACTTATGAAATTAAAATTAGTTAAATTGTTTAACAGCATTTTGTACGTTGCAAGTAAGTTATAGGATAACAACCTATAACTAAAGTTAAATTTCAGAGTAAGCAGCCATTACTCCTTACATATTATTTAAAATTGAATTTAAGCCACTTACAGAAATATCATATTTTCCACCTTTCAGCATTTTCTCCGCATCACTCAAACAGAAATACAAGCCAGCATCAATCAAATAACCTTGTCTTGTTACCGATAAATTACCAAATGGAATATTAACTTTTTTGTTGCTACGGGGTTTACGCTTATTATCGTTAATTTTAACCGTTGTTGGTGGATCAACTAGAATAATGCCGTTACAAATATTGTGATGACTATCAGAACCATCTTCATCTATATAGCGTAAACGGTAAGATTGTGAAGAAAAGATATTTCTAAAAAATGGCAGTAAAACACCCGTTGGATCAATTGACTTTAAATTCAGCACTAATTGTTTAGCTTGCATTTGATGCTCAACAAACACGCCAACAGAAGAGGGGGCTTTATCTTCTAAAATCTTTTTACCATTTTCTAGACTTTCATCTAATGAACTAAGCAAGCATTTATATGATGAAAATATCAGCTTACGGACACTTTTTGATTCACTTACGTTAACTGTAATTGTTGTATCATTATGAAAATTAATGAGTAATTCAGGGGGCTTTATCGACCTTAACTTTTCTAATTCAGAATCATTGTTATCACAATTAATGTTGTTAACTGCCATATCATGTATTTTTTCTAGAAGAGAAACCAAAGCTTTTACATTAGTGTATTTTTCTTTGTCTTTACTTTGAACGGTATAAACGTATTTATTAGCATGATATTGGCTAGCAACAGGGATCAGTAAAGAGCCATCTTTTAATTCTGTATGTAATAAAGCCAACGTTTCAAAGAATAATTTATACAGAGGTCTTATCGGTTTATCATTTTTTAGTAAAATATCGATAATTTGTTGATCAAAGCTTTCAACCTTATCAAGTATTGAATTATTGCTTTGAGTAATTGTTTCTCCTAAACGGTTTGTTTTTCTTCTTTCTAATTTCATATTTTTCTCTATATAATAGTATGTTATAGGTTGTTAACCCATAACATCAATAGAACATAGAAAAGAATTTATTCAATAGGTATCACCTAAATTAATGGTTGAATCATGAATAAAAATTTGGAAGTGTTTGAAAAATAGAAGTTAATAAAAAGAATAAATTTGAAATTTTTTTCCTACTTATTTGGAATCGCTGTGCTTGCAATCATTTAAAATAAATAACGTATTTATATTGGTTAATAACCTATAACTGGAGACCATATAAAGATTGTTTTATAAAAACTTTAAAAGGGTAAAGGTAATCATGATCAAAGTTTAATTCTTTAGCTTTTGGTATGGTTATATATGTTATATGATGGATAATTATCTATTAAATACTTAATAAACAAGCTTATTATAATGTTATAAACATTGTTAGTGCCTATGTTAGGGAAGATTCATGGCTAGAGAAAAAAAGTTAATTGTTGGTGCTATCAATATCACCATACAACCTCATACACCTCAAAAATATTTAGACCTTTTTAAAGACACCTATAAACTTAAAAATACTGTTAATATCTCAGGTGATCAATATGGCTTGTTGGCTAACATGCACAAAGTCGATAGAGATCAGGATGAACCAGGGCCGATAACAGGTGACATTTTCAAATTCACTAATATTGATAAGAATGCACAATGGTTTAATGTTTCAACAAACGATTTTGCCAGTGATGACGATGTTGAGACAGTAAATATTCCTGAAAATTTAAAGCCAAATTCATCTCGCTTTTCATACATATTCTTTCCTGAACAACACCTACTTTTTTATGAAGGGTATTATGATGGTAATTCTTTTGGCCCATCTAACGCTGAACGCTTTATCGCTCGGTTATTCAATGTAGATTCTATTGTTGAGAAATATGGCAAAGTTGACGTTACCCATGTACCAGAGGCTGATGCACTTTCTGAAGCTTTAAAGTTACCATTCAAAGAACGAATTGAAATGGTAGTAAAGACACCAAACCCTGATAATCATGCTGATGCAGAGCGTAGGGTAATGCGAAGAATGCGTGCTCAAAATGTTGAAGTTTTTGAACAGAAATTTAAAGCTGTTCAAGGTGAGTCTATCGAAATGGATAGTGACCTTGAAACAATGGCTCATATATCAGCTAAAAATGGCAGCTTTTTTATAAAAGGTAAAGATCAAAACTTTAAACCAGTAGAGTTTTCTACGATTAAACATCCTTTAAAAATTACTGAATATTATGACCCTGATATTGAATCGGCTTTTGAATTGTTTTTAAGAACAGCTTCTTCCATGAAAGATATAATCACAACATGGTTTAGACGATGAATACTAATGTTTTCCAAAGGTACTGGCAAATTTATGGCGGCTTTACTGCGCTAATTAAAAGTCCTTACCTTTGGATTTCTATAGCTATCACAGCATTATTATTCCCTCATTGGTCAACTACTAATTGGTGGGATGATGTTCTATCAATAATGCCAAATTTGCTTGGTTTTTCACTTGGTGGTTATGCCATGTGGATTGCTATTGGCGATGATAATTTTAGAAAATTGATTAGTGGTGAAGATGAAGATGGTACTGCTTCACCGTACATGGAAGTTAATGCTGCATTCGTACATTTTATTGTCCTACAAATTTTATCAATGTTAGTGGCTTTAACGGCAAAAGCTTATTCATTTCCTGTTAGTGCTGATAATAAAATTGTTCTTTTCTTTGGTGAATATTATAAATTCACTTGTCTTGTTGGTTATGGCTTTTCATACCTATTATTTATTTATGCTCTACTTTCGGCACTAGCAGCAACCTTAGCATTATTGAGAGTGTCTTCATGGTATGACACTTTTCATACTCACCAGAAAGAAATTGAAGTGCCAGCAACAGATAACGAACAAATACTTAAAGAATTACAACGAATTTCCAAAAATATTGAGAATATTGCTAATAAAAAATAAGCAATATCATTTATGTAATAGAGAATTATATGAAAATTACTTACACCGAAGTAGAACAGAATTTACGTGACCTATCTAAAAATATTAACAATGAATCTTATATCTATGATTTTCTTTCATGCTTCGGTACTGCTAAAGCAACTATTACCAGATTAAAGAATAAATTTAGTAACACTGATGAGCTTGTATCTAATGGTCAGGTACATTTTAAATATGCTGAAAGTAATCTCGAAGAACAGCTTGAAGAGCTATCTAGCTCAAAGTCTTTAAAGAAAAATAAGATTCGTTTTGTGGCAGTTACTGATTACAAAACTGTTTTTGCTTATGACATTAAATTAGATGAAACGATTCAAGTAGCAATCAATGAGTTGCATTATGAATTTGAGTTTTTCCTACCTATAGCAGGTATGGAAAGAGCAAGTTTAGCCACAGAGTCACCTGCTGATGCAAAAGCTGCGGATAAAATGGCTAGACTTTTTGATGTATTAAAAGGTGAAAATGCAACAGAAACGGAAGAACAAATTCATGCCATGAATGTTTTTCTTTCTCGTCTATTATTTTGTTTTTTTGCAGAAGATACGGGGATCTATGAAAAAGATCAGTTCACCAAAACTCTAGGTGCTTTAACTCAAGATAATGGAAGCGATGTTCATATATTCCTTGAAGAGTTATTTGAGGTTTTAAATAGTAAAGAAAGAACTCAATGCTCTAATAATTTAGCATCATTTCCTTTTGTTAATGGTGGTTTGTTTGCAGATAAATACGATGCCCCAAAATTCAACACAAGAGCAAGACGAGCTTTATTAGAATGTGGCTCACTTGACTGGTCAGAAATAAACCCCGATATATTCGGATCGATGATCCAAGCGGTTGTTGATAACCAGTATCGTTCACACATGGGGATGCATTACACATCTGTAACCAATATTATGAAGGTGCTTGAGCCTTTATTCTTAACTAAACTTACAGAAGCTTTTCTAAATATTTTAAGTTCGGATGTTAAAGATGAAACTAAGCTCAAAAACCTTAAATATTTGGTTGAGCGTATATCAAAAATAAAAATAGGCGATATGGCTTGTGGTTCGGGTAATTTTTTAATCATTGCCTATAAAGAACTTAGACAATTAGAGATGAAAATCATTAAAGAGATTCGAAAACTCGAAGGTTTTGAAGATCAACTTAATTTACTCATGGGTGCTCCAGAGTCATCTATTTCATTGGGACAGTTTTACGGAATAGAGTATGACGATTTTGCTTGTGGAATAGCTATTTTATCTTTGTGGTTAGTCGAGCATCAAATGAACCAGCAGTTTAATGAGGAATTTGGAGCTAGTGAAGCAACTTTACCATTAAAGTCCTTTAATAATATTCGACATGGAAATGCTTTAAGGCTTGAATGGAGTTCTATTTTGCCTAATAACGGTGAAGTTTATGTTATTGGTAATCCGCCTTTTTACGGCTATAAAATGCAAACCAAAGAGCAAAAAGAAGATTTAAAGATTGCATTTACTGACTTTATTCAAGCTAAAAATTTAGATTATGTTTGTGGTTGGTATGCGAAGGCCGCTTTATTCTTAGAGAAAAATCAAGAAGCTATGTGTTCTTTGGTTTCAACCAACTCTATCTGCCAAGGCGAGTCTGTGGCTATATTATGGAAACCTATACTGGAAAAAAGAAGCTTAGAAATAGGTTTTGCTCATACCTCTTTTAAATGGAGAAACAGCGCGAAAGATAACGCAGGTGTCACATGTTGTATTATTGGATTGCGCCATAAGTCTAATGAGCCAAAATTTATATTTAAAGAAGGTATAAAAAATGAGGTTGAAAATATAAATGGTTATCTTGTTGATTCAGAAAATGTGTTTGTTGATAGTAGCCGAAAACCACTAAATGATTTATCTCCAATTTGCAAAGGAAATGCTGGTTACGATAATAACAATTTAATATTAGAGGCAAATGAAAGAGAAGAGCTATTAGAAAAACATCCAGAGTCATCAAAGTTCATAAGAAAATATGTAGGTTCTAAGGAGTTAATTCACTCGTTATCTAGATGGTGTATATGGATAGAAGATGATGAAGTTGATGAAGCAATGAATATAGAGTTTATCCGCCAAAGATTAATAAAAATTAAAGAATACCGACTTGCTAGTTCAAGAGCAGGAACAATAAAAGCAGCAGAAAAGTTTCATTCTTTTGCTGAAAACAGACACCAGAATAAACCTAGTTTAGTGATACCTGTAATATCTTCAGAAAGAAGAGAATATTTACCAATTGAAATATGTGATAAAAATACGGTTTCAGGTTATGCCAACTTTATGATTTATGATTTTGATGATAGCCTTTTTGCAATTTTGCTTTCAAAAATGCATATGGTGTGGATAAAAGCGGTTTGTGGGAGCCTTGAAACACGTATTAGATATTCAAATACCTTGTGCTATAACACATTACCTTTACCATTCTTTACTGAATTAGATATAGCTACGTTGAAAGATTTTACAAATAAAATTGTTAAGCAGCGAATTCTTTCTGGTAAAACGTTAGCTGAATTATACGATCCAGAAAAAATGCCAGATGACATTAAAGGTATTCACAGTCAACTTGATAAATATATTGATACTATATATCAAAAGTCTATTAACCGCTCAAAACCTATTTTAAATGACTCTCAGAGATTAGAAGTTCTTTTTAAAATGTATGCTGACATGAAGGAAGCCAGCTAATGACCACTAATTTTGTTGAAGTAAATTATCAAACAAGCTCCACAAGTGTTAACACTAACGCTATGGGAATGCGAGAAATGCAGGAACGAGCTTTTGAAGCACGACATTCTCAATATTTGTTGCTTAAATCACCACCTGCGTCAGGGAAATCAAGAGCACTAATGTTTATTGCCCTTGATAAAATGAAATCTCAAAATATCAAAAAAACTATTATTGCAGTACCTGAAAAGTCTATAGCTGGATCTTTCCTCGATACTGATTTAACCACTTATGGTTTTTATTGTGATTGGCAAGTTAAGCCTGAAAATAATCTATGTATTGATGCAAACAATACCGCTGTTGAATTTAAACGTTTTCTTAAATCTGATGATTCAGTTTTAGTATGTACTCACTCAACATTACGAAACTCATTCAATTCCTTAACAGCTAGTGATTTTAACAATTGTTTAATTGCCATAGATGAATTTCATCATGTTTCATCAAGTGATGAAAGTAGATTAGGCTCATTGCTTGAAAGTGTTATGGATGGATCCAATGCTCACGTTTTAGCAATGACAGGATCATACTTTAGAGGTGATTCTGAAGCAGTTTTAAAGCCTGAATATGAAAACCAATTTGATAAAGTTACGTACAATTATTATGAGCAACTGAATGGTTATAAACACCTTAAATCATTAGGCATTGGCTACCATTTTTATCAAGGAACTTATGTTGATCAACTTGAAGAAGTTTTAGATACCGATAAAAAAACTATACTGCATATTCCGCACAGAGGAAGTAGGGAAGCTTTGCCTAATAAATATGATGAAGTGAACCAAATTATCGACTCATTTGGTGAAATTGTTCATATTGATGATGAAACAACCGTTATTCATGTAAAAAGGAAAGTTGACGGTAAAATTATTAAAGTTGCAGATTTGGTTGATGACTTAATTGATGACAAAAATGGTGGTAAAAAAAGAGATAAGATCCAAGCATATTTAAGAGATATTGACCATGTGGATGATATTGATCTCATCATTGCTTTAGGTACTGCTAAAGAAGGCTTTGATTGGGCTTATTGTGAACATTCATTAACTATTGGTTATCGAGGCTCTTTAACTGAAATAATTCAAATAATTGGTCGCTGTACACGCGATTCAGACAATAAAACACATGCACAGTTTACCAATCTTATAATCAATCCTGATGTTGCTGATATATTAATAAAAGACTCTGTGAACAATATGCTTAAGGCTATTACTTGTTCATTGTTGATGGAACAAATACTTGAGCCACGCTTGAGTTTTCGCTCCCCTCAACCTAAAGATGATGCAGATGGAGATATAAATACAGGTGAATTTGATTCTGAATTTGATAAAGAACAAGCTGAACTAAGAAAAAAAGAAGCAAAGAAAAAGAAAGCTGGTACTGTTGAAATTAAAGGTTTTTCGGAACCAAGCACTGAAAAAGTAAAAAAAATAATTCAAGAAGACATGACCGAGCTGCAAGCTGCTGTTCTGCAAGATAATATAATGCAAAAAGCGATGGCTGGTTCAATAGATGCAGAGGTTGCCAATACTGTTTACTTACCTAAAATAATTGAAGAAAAATTTGCAGGTGCTGGTTTAACTGAACAAGAGATTGAAGAAATTCGTCAACACTTCGTAGCTGAGGCATTAATTAAGCCTTCTAGAATTGAAGAAAAGAAAAATGCTGATGGTACTGTTTCTCGTTTTATCATTATGGCTAATACTCAATTTGATTTAGATAATCTAAGTGTTGATTTAATTGATACTTGTAATATTTATGAGAATGCTTTTGATGTATTGTCAAAGTCAGTTGATGCCCCTGTTCTTAAAGCAATTAAAAATGAAATTGATTATCAAAAGATAAATATTACTCAAGAAGAAGTCTTAATTTTATTTAAAGACGGTAAGGTTGAAGACTTTTATGCAAAAAACAATGGCAAACATCCTTCAAGGGATTCTAATGATCCATTAGAGCGCAGGTTAGCTGAAGCAATTGTATTTGTAGAGAAAATGCGTCAACAGCAAGGTAGGTGATTATGGATGATCTAGATTTTTTGGATACAGTATTAAAAGCAGATAAATATGGCTGGATTTCTAAACCAAAAACAAAAACAAAAGCAGTTGTATCTTCATTATTAGATGATTTTAATGAAATAAAGGATTTTTACCGTGAATTTAAACGCATCCCACAAGAATCAGGAGATATGATTGAGTTTAAATTAGCGATAAAGCTTGAAAAGATTCAATCTGACTCTTCTCAAGTTAACGATTTGAAAGAATATGATGAATTCAATTTATTAGCTGAACATATTGAAGAGTCGAATGTTGAAGCAGAGGAAATTAATTCATTGGAAGATGTTTTAAACTCTAGTTTCTTTAATAGCATTTCACCAACAGAAAATAGTGCTTCAAATATTTTTAATATTAAAAATGTTACTGATCCTGAAGTTATCAAAGAACGCAAAAAAGCAGTGGAAATTGGCAAGACAATGGCTTGTAATAATTTTCATGCTTTTGAACCATTATTTAAAAACATACAACACGAGTTATCTAAATCCACAAAGTTACTAGGAGCTATTTCTGAAACGGAATTATCTGTATCTGAGTTCAATGTAGGAAATTTTTACTTGCTTAAAGGAATGCTGTTATACATTGATCATATGAGTGAAATATTTCGAGGAACTGACCGAGATGATTGTAGGTTGGTTATTATCTTCGAAAATGGTACTCAATCAACCATGCTTTTACGTTCATTAACCAAGCGTATACGTGAAGATGCAGGAGCCAAAAGAATACTTAATATTGATGGTTCAGTATTTAATGCAAAACGTGTTCGCTCGAAAGATGAGTTAGACTTTGATCAATATGTCATCAAAGAAAACAAGGCAAATGGTTATATATACATAGCCAAAACGATGAAACCAGATTTAAAGCATAGCTATAAGCATTTATACAAAATTGGTTTAACAAAACGTGATGTGTCGACAAGGTTTAAGGAGGCACCAAAAGACCCTGCATTTTTAATGTATGAAGCAGAGCAAATTAAAATTATCCCGTTACATGGATTAAATTTAAATTCAGTTGAAGGAGCTGTTCACTCGTTATTTGGCAGTTGTCGATTAGATATAGATGTAACAGGTGTCGATGGTAAAAATCATAAACCTAAAGAATGGTTTAATGTACCAATTGAAGCAATCAATGATGCTGTAACATTAATTGAAAAGCAGACCATACATTTGTATCGCTATGATAGTGATTTACAAAAGCTAGTTAAGCGTTAATCTAATGAATATAAGTACTTTAAAAATTAATATGAGCAGCCCTATTAGTATATTAATAGGAGAAAATGGTTGTGGAAAAAGTACTGTGTTATCAGAACTTGCTCGAACCTCTGTGCATGAAAAGAATAGCGTTATAGCTATTGCTACATCAGTATATGATAAGTTCCCAAGACGAAATTTCAATAGAAATTTTCATTATATGGGGGGAAGATTAGGAAGATATATACCTCGTGAAGCTATTAAACAGGCTATATCTAAAATTGATTCAGTTCACTCTAAAGACTTTTCAGCAATTTTCAGGATACTAGATTATGTTGGCTATAGCCAAACTATTGGTTTTAAAGTATCAGGACTTGAACATTTATATGACGATATACTTGATGATATCTCTGAGTTGAATGATGCTCAGAAGGAGCTTGTTGATAGAGTCTTGTATAAATTAACGAACAAGCTGGATTACGTTGAGCGAAGTGTGATTTGGTTCAATAGAGAGCATCAATATGATGATGTTTCTGGTGAATTTCTTATTGAACTGTTGTCATTAGAAGTGGTTCTGAAAAAGTATAAGTTAATTAAATCTATTGATATATATTTATCTAAACAAGGTCAAATATTTCCTCTAACTAGTGCTAGTTCAGGTGAACTTTCCTTAATTTCTACTCTGGTTTTTATATCTTCTTTCATAGAAGATGATACGTTAATCTTAATTGATGAGCCTGAAAATAGTCTTCACCCTAAATGGCAAAAGGAATATATCAGTATGATTATGGATGTTTTTTCCTATTATAATCCATCAATCGTTGCCGCTACACATTCACCAATGGTTATTTCTGGTTTACATAAAGAGTCAGATGTAGACATACACAAATATACAAAAAGTGGCTTTATTAAAGTAAGTCAAAATTCTAAAAGTGCTGAAGGTATTTATGAAGCGTTGTTTGATATTATAACTCCCGCTAGTCGGGAACTTTCAAATCAATGTGCAGAAATTCTTAATTCATTCTCGGATTATAATACTTCGTTGGAGGATGCTTATCTAACTCTAAACGAATATATTGATAAATCTTACGATGAACAACAAATTACATTCATTAATGGTGTCAAAGACTTATTAATACAGATTAATAACAAAAGAGTTGCTTAGTTATGGCAAGGTTAACTTTTACTGCTGCTGACATTACCAAAATGAAGTTATCATCTGGTTTAGGTCATTTATCATGGTCTAATGCAAGATTGGAAACCGTAAAACGTAAAATAAAAGATCATCACCTAGAAAGGCAGGAAGATTGTTGCTGTTACTGTAATCGAAACTTCTATGGTGAATTTAGAATGGTAATTGATATTGAACATATAATTCCAAAATCTGAATGTTTGCCACATATTTTTACTCAAAAGAATCTTAGTGTTGCATGTAAGCGTTGCAATATGAATATAAAAAAAGCAGATTTAAGATTTTTAACAACAGCACTCAACTTATTGCCAAACCGATTATTTAAGTCAAAATATTATAAGTTTATCCATCCAAATTTAGATAATTATGATTCCCATCTTATGTTGTATAGCGTGCAACAAGGAAGAAAGAAGTTAATCAAATATAATGTGGTGAATGAAAGTGCTAAAGGAAAGTTCACATTTGAATATTTTAAATTGAGGAGGCTGGAGCTGAATTCTTTTGACTTAGCACAAGATGCAACAGAAAGAGTTGAAGTTAACGAGCCAGATATAGGAGTGCAATTTGATCACTTGGTCAGTTTGCTTAATTCATAATGGTTTAGTAATATTTTTGTACTTTTAAATAGATTCTCACAGTCCCTCTATCTGTGAATTGAGGCACTATTTATCGACTTACTTCCTCTGGAGTTTAATTATGTAGATTAAACTAAGGAATACAGAGGGAATAAATTTTCAGTGTTTATAGTTAATGATGATTATACGAAAAAAGTTAAATATATAATAATAAAAGACTTTTTGATGGTGGTTAATCATGGTTAATGCCCAATTATCAGGTGTGAAAATGCCGTTTTAATTGTTAACCTCAATAAATAGGCACTTACTAGGTGCCTTTATATATGGAGGAGTTTGGAATGTACATATTTCAAATTAAATTTGGATTAATGTAGTCAATTAGATCTTTGTTATACCCATCCATCATTACAGATGGATACCAAGAGCTATGACCTTCAACTCGAAATTTCCCCTTTTTATCAACTAAACAGAAAAGGTTAGGGCCATTTAAAGTCAACGTTATTTCGTACAAGAAATTAGCGTTATCACTTGTGCCTATATGAAGAAAAGGCTGTTCTTCTTGAATCAGTTCAGTCAATGTTACTCTGCTCAAATGATCAAATTGATTTTTAGTATCTTTCTCTAATTCAGTAGTAAATTGATCCGCTTCCTGTTTTTCATTATTTTTCATTATTTTTTCCTAATTTGTTAAGCAATAATAAGCATCGAATACTTCTTTAAGTAACGTTTTTATGTGCTTCTGCCCATGCTCTTTAGCTTGAATAGAGTTTTGTTGTATATTCCAACGCCAAGATTTTATAAAAAACTCATCTTTGCCCTGATTAGCAAACTCATTTATAAAATTGTTATATAACTCAAGTTCATAATAATGATTACCAGCGTTGTTCTTTACTTTATTTCTAGCTTTTTCGTAATAAGTGTTAAATTTCATTTTTTATTTACCTAACTATTAATTTGTTTTTTTTGAGTGAATAAAGCCCTTCAGCAGTTCCCTGAATTATTTTATTTACAGTTGTAATAAATGGGTTGGTAAACCAACCCCAAATGCCGAATTAGGCTAAATTATTGGTAGGTAATTAATCGAAATATTGTTAACATTATCTTATCCTCTAAATCGGTACGGTTTTGTAGGTAAGCCAATATCTAGGTGCAACTAGGTATTGGCTCTTTATTAATCGATGTAATAAACGTCTTTGTTAGGACAAACAATATGTCTTTCACCAAGTTTATATGAAAGATTTGTGCTGACTTCAATAATATTTAAAGGTACTAGAGAATAATCTATGCGATTATTTTCAATTGAAATTAGAACATTTTCATCTTCGTAATACGTCCAATCTTGAACTGCTTTAATAGCTCTATAACCTTCCTTATCTGATTCATCTTTTAAAAATTCAGAAAATGTTAGCTCTGAGTTTGCTGATTTTTTATCTAAAAATTTTTCAAATCTCCAAGGATGAAGATTAAAAGGTAAAGTATTACTGCTTTTAAAAAGTTCTTTTATTTTTGGATCTATTTTATTTAAGTTGTTTATATTCATATTTTCTCCGTTTATTTAGTTTGTTGAATATTTTGTACGGAATAATGATAAAAAATAATTATAAGATTTGCAACTCGATGTGCTGTTATTTGTTGATAAATAAGGGGTTTTTCGATATTATGATATAATTTACATCTTGTACTATTATAAATATACTTGCTGAGAACCATGTATACATTACATATGTGTTTTGTTTATTTTCACTATAGAAATAAATGATGTTGAATGTGTTTGACATAACGTTTATTGAGCTTTTACTGTGGCTAAAGTAGCGGATATGTATGTTTTGAAGTTTTTAAAGCTAAATTTTAGCTATGAAAAAAGCCACTTTAAAGCAGCCTTTCATGAGCTAAATTGGAAATTAAACTCTGTTTAAGTTGTTGTGAAGGCAGAAAGGTTTGTAGCTTTCGCTAATTCTTGTAATTTCAAAGCCAAGACCTAATATGCCTGCTCTGTTAGTGATTTTTTCTCATTTAAAATTCCTTTCTTCTTTTATTACTTAGATAAACTATTTTGTTGTATAATCCCGAACAAATGAGATCGGTTGAGATGTGATGATTTTTTCACTGGTATCCCCGATGGTATCCCTAACCATAAGATCTAAGTAATGATCAAGAGAAAAAACCAATAAAATGAAGAACATAAGAAACTTTTCAATCATCGCCCATATCGATCATGGTAAATCGACCCTTTCTGATCGTTTAATTCAACATTGTGGAGGTTTGCAGGAACGTGAAATGGAAGCGCAAGTGCTTGATTCAATGGATATTGAACGTGAGCGCGGTATTACCATTAAAGCGCAAAGTGTTACTTTAGATTATAAAGCGAGTGATGGTGAAGTATATCAATTAAACTTTATTGATACCCCTGGCCATGTTGATTTTTCATATGAAGTATCACGTTCGTTAGCTTCTTGTGAAGGTGCTTTATTAGTAGTTGATGCCGGTCAAGGGGTTGAAGCGCAAACAGTAGCCAACTGTTACACCGCCATTGAAATGGATTTAGAAGTATTACCTATTTTAAATAAAATAGACTTGCCACAAGCTGATCCTGATAGAGTTTGCGAAGAAATCGAGCACATAATTGGTATTGATGCTACCGATGCGGTGACTTGCTCCGCAAAAACTGGCTTAGGTATTGAAGGTGTGCTTGAAACCATTGTTGCCAATATTCCGCCACCGGAAGGTGATGTCAACGAACCTTTGCAAGCCCTGATTGTTGATTCTTGGTTTGATAATTACCAAGGTGTTGTTTCTCTTGTGCGTATTATTAATGGCCAAGTGAAAAAGGGTGATAGAATGCTCGTTATGTCGACAGGTGAAGTACACCAAATAGACAAGGTCGGCATTTTTACACCAAAGCAAACGGATACTGGTATTTTGAACGCTGGCGAAGTAGGTTATATCATTGCTGGCATTAAAGAAATTCATGGTGCGCCTGTTGGTGACACTGTTACCATCAGTAAAAAAGAAACAGCAGCAGCTTTACCTGGCTTTAAAAAAGCACAGCCGCAGGTTTATGCTGGTATTTTTCCGATCAGCTCAGATGATTATGAAAACTTTCGAGATGCTTTGAATAAACTTAGTCTTAATGATGCTTCCTTGTTTTTTGAACCTGAAAATTCGTCAGCATTAGGTTTTGGTTTCCGTATCGGTTTCCTCGGTATGTTACATATGGAAATTATTCAAGAGCGTTTATCACGTGAATATGACCTTGATTTAATTACCACTGCGCCCACGGTAAACTATGAAATAGCTTGTACTAATGGTGAAGTATTATCTATTGATAATCCGGCTGATTTACCAGCAATTAATAATATTGATGAAATTCGCGAGCCAATTGTTCAAGCAAATATTTTAGTACCGCAAGAATATTTAGGCAGTGTTATTACACTATGTATTGAAAAGCGTGGAGTGCAAAAAGATCTTATTTATCACGGAAATCAAGTCGCAGTAACTTATGAATTACCCATGGCTGAAGTAGTGATGGACTTTTTTGATAAACTTAAATCAACTAGCCGTGGCTATGCGTCGCTTGATTATCACTTTATTCGTTTTGAACCAGCAGATATGGTTCGAGTTGATGTGATGATCAATGGTGATAGAGTGGACGCACTAGCGATGATCACACATAGAAGTAATTCGGTATCACGTGGTCGCATGTTGGTTGATAAACTAAAAGAGCTTATTCATCGTCAAATGTTTGATATTGCCATACAAGCTGCCATTGGTAATAACGTGATTGCGCGAACTACAGTAAAGCAATTGCGTAAAAATGTAACCGCTAAGTGTTATGGCGGTGATATTAGCCGTAAGAAAAAATTACTGCAAAAACAAAAAGAAGGTAAAAAGCGCATGAAACAAGTAGGTAATGTAGAAGTACCTCAAGAAGCCTTTTTAGCAGTACTTAAATTAGAAAATTAATAACACAAGCTAGAAAACTATACAGTAGTAGCAAGCTAGTATAGTTAAATAGCTTGTAGTTTAAACTTGTAACTTTTCAAAGGAACAATATGGCCGTTTATTTTTCAATCATCTTAGTGGCAATCACTGTTATAACAGGTATCGTGTGGTTTGCAGATAAATTTTATTTAGCACCACAACGCAAATTGAATGCCTTGTCAGCGCAAGAGCAAAGTGCGGTTGAATTACCAAAAGAAACTATTGCTACCTTAATGGAGCCGTCACCTTTGGTTGATACTTCGGTGCAAATTTTTCCAGTTATCGCCTTTGTTTTAGTTTTGCGTTCATTTATTTACGAACCTTTTCAAATTCCATCAGGCTCAATGATGCCAACATTGCTTGATGGCGACTTTATCTTAGTGAACAAGTTTAATTATGGTTTAAAAGATCCGGTAGCACGCAATAAATTTTTTGAGGTTGGTTTACCTGAGCGTGGCGATGTTGTGGTTTTTAAATACCCACGTGATCCTCGTGTAGATTATATTAAACGTGTTATTGGTTTACCCGGCGATCGTATTATTTATCGCAATAAATCTTTGTATATCAAGCAAGCGTGTCAAGAGTCAGATGCTAAATGCCCTGACTTTGTTCAAGTTGTTAATACCTTTACCAATAAGTATCAAGGCCCTGATGCAGTAGAAGGGATGAATCAGTTTGAAGCGGTAATGTTAAATAAAACCCATAATATTTTAAATGATCAATATACCATGCCAAGAAAGAGTCATTATTTTGTGCAATCAGGCACAGCTCAAGATGAATTTTTGGTACCAGCGGGTCATTACTTTGTTATGGGGGATAATCGAGATAATTCTCTAGATGGGCGTTTTTGGGGCTTCGTACCTGAAGAAAACCTAGTGGGTCAAGCAGTTGCTATTTGGATGAGTTTCGATTTTGAGCGCACTGAAGATGATATTTTACCCCATTGGGTGCCAACTAATGTTCGTTTTGAGCGTATTGGCGCAATTAACTAATGACGAATAAACTTAAAGCTAGCTCTATAACGATTAACCGCTTATCTAAAAAAATTGGTTATAGTTTTACACAGCCAGAGCTACTGATCCAAGCATTAACTCATCGAAGCGCTAAGGGGCAGCACAATGAGCGCTTGGAGTTTTTAGGCGATTCAATTTTAGGGTTTGTTATAGCCGAAGCTTTATTTGACAAGTTTCCCACACACGACGAAGGTGATTTAACGCGAATGCGCTCTAGTTTAGTTAAAGGGGTTACGTTAGCTGAGCTAGGAAGAGATTTTAGTTTGGGTGAACACCTTATCTTAGGGCCGGGTGAATTAAAAAGTGGCGGTCATAGGCGAGAGTCTATTTTAGAAGATGCCATTGAAGCTATCATTGGTGCGGTATATTTAGACTCAGATATTGGGCGATGTAAGCAGTTAATTTTAACTTGGTTTGCCCAGCGCCTTAATGCAATTAAACCCGGTAATGAGCAAAAAGATCCGAAAACTCGTTTACAAGAATACCTTCAAGGGCGAAAAATTCCTTTACCTGTTTATGATGTTATAGACACTACTGGGCAATCTCACAATCAGCAGTTTACTGTTCGTTGTGTTACTGAAGTTATCGATACTGAAGTTGTTGCCAAAGGCACTAGTAGACGAAAAGCTGAGCAATCTGCAGCACAACAAGTGTTAGCGCTATTAGAAAAAATTAACCAGTCAAAACAAAAGAAAAAAGAAAAAAAGCAAAGCCATAAGGTAAAAAATCAATGAGCCATGAATCTACCCATGCGGGATTAATCGCTATAGTCGGTCGACCAAATGTTGGTAAATCAACCTTACTTAACGCTTTGCTTGGTCAAAAAATTAGTATAACTTCTCGTAAGCCGCAAACCACACGTCATCGTATTTTAGGTATTCTTACCCAAGAAAATAAACAAGCTATATTAGTAGATACACCCGGCTTACATTCAGATGAGAAGCGCGCTATTAACCGATTAATGAATCGTGCTGCTGCTAGCTCAATAGCTGAAGTTGCACTTGTTGTTTTTGTGGTTGAAGGTACACTTTGGACCGAAGATGATGATTTAGTCCTTAATAAAATCAAAAAAAGTGGCTCACCTTGTATATTAGTAGTTAATAAAATAGATAATATTACTGATAAAGATGCGTTATTACCGCACTTGCAAACATTAGGTGAAAAGCATAGTTTTAGCGATATTGTGCCCATTTCCGCCAGCAAGGGTAATGGTGTTGATACCATTAGTAAACTTTGTTTGACTAGCTTGCCGGAAAGTGATTTTTGGTTCCCAGAAGATCATATCACCGACCGAAGTAGCCGCTTTATGGCTTCAGAAATTATTAGAGAAAAGCTTATTCGTTTTACCGGCGATGAATTGCCATATTCCACTACCGTAGAAATTGAACAGTTTAAAATGGATGATAAAGGCATTATCCATATTAACGCCTTAATACTAGTTGAACGCGACAGCCAAAAGCGCATGGTTATTGGTAATAAAGGTGAGCGCTTGAAAACTATTGGTCAAGAATCACGTCGAGATATGGAAAACTTGTTCGATAGTAAAGTGTTTCTAGAAACATGGGTCAAAGTTAAATCTGGTTGGGCCGATGATGAACGTGCTTTACGAAGCTTAGGCTATGGCGATGATTATTCAGGCTAACCATGTAGGTGAAGCTTGCTCTATGCTTGACCAAAGTCGAGCCAGTTAATATGTCCAATAGCTTGGTAGAGCAAAATGCCTTTGTCCTTCATTCTAGACCTTTTCAAGAAAACCAGCAGTTAATTGAATTATTAACTGAGCACGAGGGTAAAATTTCTGCACTTGTTTATGTTGGTCAATCAAAACGCTCTATCAAAAAAGGCATGATACAAGCTTTTCTACCTTTAAAGTTTACCTTCAAAGATAATAATACTGGTTTAAAAAGGATCACTCAGGTTGACGCTATCGCTAATGCTTATTCGTTAAAAAAAGACTATCTATATTGCGGCTTTTATATAAACGAACTCTTAGTTCGATTATTAAATGACGATATAGTCTGTGCTGATTTATTTAAACAATATCAAAGCACGTTATTAGCACTTTCTGAAAGCTTACCGGCTGCGCCACAGTTAAGACAATTTGAATTGTCGTTATTATCAGAGCTTGGCTTATCATTTGATTTTGAACCAGTCTTTAATGAAAATAGTGACAATGTCGTTGGCTTTTATTACTTAGCTGAGCAAGGCTTTATACCCGCGTATAAGTACTCAGTTGCCACTATCAAAACACCTTGGTTTAAGACAGAACATTTACAAGCTATTGCGCAGTATATTCACCATGATAAAGTGCTTAAAGATAAAGGCATAGAGCATACGTTTAAATTATTAATGCGTGATGTTATTAATCATTTACTTGATGGTAAACCCCTTAACAGTCGTAAACTTTTTGCAAAAAGATAAATAAGAGAGAAAAACATGAATGAATTACTTTTAGGTGTCAATGTTGATCATATTGCAACCTTACGCCAAGCTCGCGGTACTAACTACCCTGATCCTGTTTATGCAGCAAGTGTTGCTGAACATGCTGGTGCAGATGGTATTACCGTGCACTTACGAGAAGATAGACGTCATATTCAAGACCGTGATATTCATGTGTTAAAACAAACATTGCATACCCGCATGAATTTTGAAATGGCCGTTACCGATGAAATGGTTGCTATTGCCTGTGATGTAAAACCTGCATTTTGCTGTTTAGTTCCTGAAAAAAGAGAAGAATTAACTACTGAAGGTGGCTTAGATGTTGTTGGCCAATTAAGTAAAGTTTCTGCGGCGGTAGAAAAATTAGCAGCTGTTGGCACCCAAGTTAGTTTATTTATTGATGCAGATAATGCGCAAATTGATGCTGCTTTAGCAAGTGGCGCTCCTTATATTGAAATTCATACGGGTCATTACGCTGATGCTACCAGCGAAGATGCACAGCAAGCTGAGCTTGAACGTCTAACTCAAGGCATTAAATATGCGCATAGTATTGGTTTGAAAGTGAATGCTGGTCATGGTTTGAATTATTTTAACGTTAAACCTATTGCTGCTATAGAGGAAATCATTGAGTTAAATATTGGCCATGCCATTATTGCCCGTGCAGTTATTGATGGGTTAGATAAAGCAGTACGTGATATGAAAGCCTTGATGTTAGCAGCGAGAAGTTAGAAGTTCACATCAATCAAGGAGTAAATATGCCTATAGTTGGCATTGGCACAGATATTATTGAAATCAGCCGTATTTCTACGATGAAAGAGGCGAGCCGTGAACGTTTGGCAAAACGGGTTCTCACTTTGGCTGAATATCAATTTTACTGTCAAACTAAACATTCGGATCGATACTTAGCTAAGCGTTGGGCCGGTAAAGAGGCTGCAGCAAAGGCATTAGGGACGGGAATCGCGGATGGGGTTTCCTTCCAGCATATCCACATTAAATCACTTACTAGCGGCCAGCCAGTTTTAGAATTGTCTGATAGAGCGTTAGAAATAGCACTATCAATGAAGGCAAGTCATTGGCACATTTCTCTTGCCGATGAAAAACAATACGCTACCGCTTTTGTTACGCTTTCATAGTGTTAGTGAATAGCCGCACTGAAAATAGATAATTATTTTCGTTTGCTTGTTTTTTGTACTACACTTAAAGCAGAGTATTTTTTAATATTCTGCCTTTAGTGGTGGTTATTTATACTTAATAACAAGTTGGTTTAACTGCTAGTAGTATAAAGAAATTTAGTAAGGAGATTCCATGCAAGCACAAGAAAAGCCAATGCTTGAAAGGCGTC
>Ga0316205_10001881_pt1 | contig 23915 bp, 12 predicted proteins | sample 3monthpyrite_MG_FD_204941 | JGI IMG/M metagenome (GOLD analysis project Ga0316205, IMG submission 204941) | Microbial mat bacterial communities from mineral coupon in-situ incubated in ocean water Damariscotta River, Maine, United States -... | ecosystem: Environmental > Aquatic > Marine >... | reverse complement strand
ACGCGCACAGGCAGGGGTAAGCACAGCAGGTATTGAACATGCGTGCGCAGGTTTTCCAGTGTTGTGGGTAAGGTTTGGGTTGTGAAGATTGAAAGGTTTAGCTCGGGCGGGGGTGCGATGGGTGTTTTCGGTTTAGGTGATACACCGGCTGATACATCGGTTGATGTAGCGGGTATCACACTAAACGTGACACTTCTCACGTCCCGCCTGGCTATGGGCCGGGTCGCTGAGGGTTCGCTGGATGGCGGGGTTTTAAGCCCTGCATCATCCACTAACCTCGTGTCGGTTTGGGGTTTTTGTGCGTTTGCTGTGAAATTTATTTGGGCAAAGCGGGTTCGTAGCGTAGAATCTAGTTCAGCCATTATGACCTCGTTTACAGGTTATTGTGGTTAGCTGGCTTTTGGTGTTGAATCCACCTTAGGTCAGCGATTTTATTTAATCTTGGTTTAGGTTATTGTTTTTTCGATAGTCTTCTCCTTGTTTTCAGGTACCGCATAAAATAGTAATAGCTCGATAACGGTGACGCGATTATTATTGGTGGTGAGGTTGCTTTCACCTTGCTAAGGCACATTGTTAAAGCACGTTGTTAATGCGTTAACGTACTTACCAACAAAAATAATCAGCACAAACTCTAGCATGGGGTTTGTTTAGTTGGCAAAGGCTTTTTTGAAATAAAAATAAACAATAAATTGCTTACTTAATGACACCTGTAATGGATGAGGTGGGCGCCGATATTACCTTTCATGATGTAAACCGCTTCATATCAATACACGTCTAATAATAAGAAAAGAAGGGTTGTTGTATTGTGTGGGGTTTTGTTGTTTTCTGCGGGGTGATTTTATGTGTATTAATACTGCGGTTTTATTTAGCCACTAAACCGAATAATAAAGCGTTATGTTTTAGCAGAAGAAAAATCACACCCCTCACCTTTGCAAACAATGTCGCAAGCCGATTTAAAGCTAAACCTGATTGGGTTAAAAAAGAGATCATCCAGCTTAAAGCATTAATGAGAAATGAGGGTTGCCGTAAAATTGCCGGTGCATTTAACCGGCAGTTTGAGTTTTCAAAACAGATGACGGTGGGTAAAACCTTTGTGGCGAAGGTTATTCGTGAGCATCAGTACGAAATTCAGGTACTGCATAAAAAAATAAAACAGGCCCCACCTAAATCAGTTGCCAGGCAATTAATCTGGGGCGTGGATTTAACCTTTAAGCAAACATCAGATAAAAACATGTTGCCGATATTGGGGCTTGTGGAGCATCATTCACGTAAAAGCCTAACCTTATCAGCGCTTAAAGATAAATCCACAATCACCCTGCTCGGTTATCTTTTTAAATCGATAGAAAAATACGGTAAACCTAAAATTATTCGTACTGATAATGAGGCGGTGTTTACTTCTAAGTTATTTACCCTGTCGTTATGGTTACTTGGCATTAAACACCAAACGACGGATTTACACAGCCCCTGGCAGAATGGGCGGGTTGAACGGTTTTTTGGAACGTTAAAAGAGAAACTTAATCAGTGGTCGGTGGATTCGCTGGAACAGTTTAATCAGGATTTACACCTGTTTCAGTTTTGGTATAACAAAGTTAGAACCCATAATAATTTGAACGGTAAAACACCGGAAGAAGTCTGGGCGAATATAAACACCCAGCATTACTCGTCTGAAAATGCATTTTATTTTAATGAATGGGAAGGCCTGTTAAGCGGGTTTTATCATCCGCCTTGATATTATAATTAGGGCTTAAACAGATGTACCCATAAATTAACAGGCCGCTTAACAACCGTCCGCGGGTAAGCATGGCTAAATTTTAATATGGTTATAATTCATAGCATTTAGGCTGTGATTTTTTCAATTCATTGAAAGATAGTTTTAAATTTTATAGAAAATTAACGGACTATTGTGTTAATTTTTAAAAAATGACAGGGTTTTAGCTACAAGATAATCCCGCCGGACAGGCGGACGGGACACCTTCTAAAACACACTCTTAGACTGGAGGTATCACTTTAAAATGATATTTTGACCCTTTAAACAACCACAGGAGTGCAGCTATATGAGCGTCATTTGTTCAGCGTGTAATACAGAAGTTGTTTTTGATACATCTTGCAGCCATTGCGGCCATTCTTTTACGTCACCCGATAACGGCAACCAGTTAGATCAGACATTTAATGGAGATGGTAATCAGGGAGTTCAAGCTGGGCGGGATATTAATGGGACAGTGATAATTAATCCTGCCGAACCAGAAGAGGAAAAAACATTAATCTATCGCAGTTTTATTAAACCTTTAACCATTGCAGATCAACAAATAAAAACCTGGTGGTTCTTTATCCCAGGTGCATTGGGATTTTTAGGTAGTATTGCTAGTATTGTTGGTACATGGATGACATTAGCTTCCAACACAGACAGCTTATCTACTCCGCCCTCTCACTCGATGTTTTATATTATTGCTATCAGTATGCTACTACTAGTCTTGGGTTTTATACTGCAACGCTCTAAATATCTGACACTTCTATTTTTTAATAAGACCATTGAAGCTGACCGAGGTGGCAATTTATTTATCACTCAAATTACAGGAACATGCTGCCTCTGTAAGAGTCCTGTAAAAATTAAAACGATTGGGCCAAAAGAAAACCGGCAAACAATGGTTATTTGCACCAACAATCCAGATCAGCATTTATGGTATTTTGATCGTACTGTGTTGCCTGATGTGGGTGATGACTATAGAAGCAATCTATAAAAAGAAAAAATCCAGCTAGAGGTTTAGCTGGATTTTTATCTGGCATTTTATGCCTAACCCTTAACATTTATTTATCTTCCCGCTTTTTTAGCCGCCGCTTCAATCCAGTCACCCATGTTTTTGTAACCATCATTCTTATTCCATAAGTAAAAATCATAACCTTTTGGGATTTCACCGCAGCGCTCTGAAGTATTGCCTTGCAAGTCATTAATTTTACTTACATCAATACCCAACAAACCGTTACCGCGCTCAATACTCTTTTCTATTTCATATTTCACCCATCTACTACTACAAGTTTTTTCACCCACCAACACCACAGTAACAGATGTACCTTCTAACTGTTTGTCAATCCAGTTTTGGATAGCCCTGTCGCCCTGCCGCTTAACCTCTTCAAAATCAGCGGCATCAATAAACCCAGCGGCTTGTTTACCCTGAGTCACCCAACTATTCCTAACAACCATTGCGCGTGAAACATCTTTATATTTAAAACTGAAAAATACTTGCCTAGCCATTTCATCACTCCCTTAAATTAACAGTATTGAAAATAAACAAATAAAAAAACCAGTATTAATGTAATAGATAAATACATTTTTAATATCGTGACGGATGAAAACGAACTCCAAAACGAATATTTACCCCCTACATATAAATCAGGGCGCATCTCAAATAATTTAATTTCTTTTGGATCAGCAGATATACCGGCCACATCGTTGTATAGCCCTCGAAATTTTCTTTCCTGCATTAAATAATATGAATCGAGAAGCCAGAATATCAATATTGGAAACACGCCAACAACAATAAAATAATTATTCTTAGTTGACGCATATATGGCCAATAGCGCAGAAACAATCGTAATTGCCCAGCCTTTAATCTGGAAGGAGTTAGAATTCATTCTTGTAATAACATTTTGAATAAACTCAAGATGCTTTAGGTTTTCTTCAGTCATTTACACCCTCCTTCTCTATTACAATATGGCTTTATGCAATCAAACTTTGAGCCACTTTTATCAGTCTTTCTTCGGTGGAGTTGGTTTATTACCTGGATTATCACCTGTACTTGTTGGTTGATGACCGCCACCAATACTTGGCCTTTTAGGATCAGATGGCCTTGGTTGATGCCCCCTATTCTCTGTCTGTGACCCATCTTTAATTATCTTTTTACTCATCAGTCGTCTCTCCATAAAGTTTCATTAATTCAATATAAGAAATTTCACTCCCTAACACAATAACTCCCGCAGTTTGATTCTTCGGCCTTTCAAACGAACCATCAGAATTCAAAACCCATGTTTCTTCCAAATAAATCTGATCTTCCGCTGGTGCACTAGAAGCAAAAGACTTATCAGAATACAAACCGCCTATTCTCTCTCCATTTTTCAGCGTTATCCGCATCCAATAAGATTCACGCTGACCAAACACATAATCCCAAGGCTTCTCTATTGGATGGGTCGCATGATCTTGAAAAAACTGCTTAGTCCGAAGATATTTCCATATTAACACCAGGACAACTGGTGTAATCAATAATGCGACTACATAAAACAACATATACAAACTGGGAGATGAGTGCCGTATATCTGCATTTTCAATGAAGGTAATTGGCCCTATTAAAAAAGCATAGTTAATACAGCTATAAGCAACTGCATCAATAATCTGTTTTGATGTATCTTTTGGTGAACCCGGTATTAATAATGCATATGTCTTAAGAGCTATAAACCCTGGAATTACAAATGCAATAAATAATATTAGCTTGTCTAATTCCCAAATATTCATTTTATCTTTTTATAATTAAATTATTTATCAAGAACCTCAGCCACTTAGAAAGTTTAGCTAACCTACGTTACCTCTTCAAACGAAACATCCCAGCCAATAGGAATATTAAATTTTGCTAGCTCTAGAATTTGTTTCGTTTCCAGTATTGGCCCTCCACGTCCATTTTTAGACAACCAGAAACTTCCTATGGCCACTCTACATCCTTTGGATTGAAGCTCCTTTACAACATCCTCTTTATTCTTCAACTTATCAAACAACCAGTCGATATGATCACAAGTATTTGTTGATGACAATTCATTCTCAGATGATAAATACCAGCCATTTTTTTCAACTTTAATACTTTTAAACATCTCACCTTTTACTTTTGAACTTGTAGGTGCAATCGATAATATTTTACTTATTTCATCTGGTTCCACACTATCCGATACTATCGAAAGTGTAGAATATGTACGTTCACATAACGCATTACTGTAATCAGAGTTTTTCATATTTTATAATTCATACTTTTCTTACTTTCAATTAGCCAAGCATTCTAACCGGGTGGTATTTTATCAATAAAATCTTCTACTGATTCATCCCCTTCGAGGAAACCACAAGTAAATCCATACATGCCTTTTAGCTTTCTTAACGCGTCATCTAAAATACGAATCCTTTCTTCATGACCAGCATCTCTATTTTTCCACTTCATTCTATGTGTAATAGATTGAACTAAAATAGTAATTGCATACTTAATCTCTTCACACGTACCACCTTCTTCTGATGTTTTTATCGCATCATCTTCCTCTGGATGCGCTGCCAAATCCCCCTCGGCATTTGAAGACATTAACGCGCCCCACTTGCCTCTACTAGCAAGCATCAACAAACCTTGTGCTACATGACTTTGTCCATAATAATTTTTATCTGAGTCCCAAGTTGCTAATTGAATTCTTGGATTAGCAATTGTAGTCAGAATCCCAAGACCAGCTACACCAGCCATCAGGCTTCCGATATTAGAAAACTTACCTGTTGGATCAGTGTAATAAACCGGATTAGCATTCGCATACAAATATTTATTCAGAGTAACAGGATCATCATCATTACCCATCCAAGTATCTTGCTGAGTAAATCTTCCGACACTTTGATCGTAGTATCTAGCTCGCAAATAATAATTATCTAAATTAGCATCGTACTGCTCGCCTACGAACAAGTAATCATTGTCAGTTATCCCTAAAGTATTGAGAACATCCCCAAACGCCTCATAATCATAACTATCAGTTACAACACCTGTATCATTTGTAAGCGCTCTGGTAGAACCCAACCCATCATACACATAATAACTGGCAGCCGCATTTCGGTGTTGAGATATTAAATCATCACCATAGGTGTAGTCAGTTACGTTTGAGCCGGTGGTTTCTTTTAACACCTGCCCATAATCCCGATTTAAATCGGTAAGGTAGTTTGTAAGCGTCCCGTTTTCAGTTTTCTGGTTTCTAATCCCATCCACATCATACGCATAGCTGCTGGTGACTGCGCCATTAACACTGCCAGTTAACTGGTTCTTGGCATCATAGCTAAAGGTTTTGGTGTTCAGATCCAGTGTTTCGGTCAGGGTGTTGCCGTTCGCATCATAGCTATAACTCGTGCCGCCCTGCTGGGTTAATCGATCATTGTCATCGTAGGTAAACTGGGTTTGTACACCATCAACCGTGCTGTAGGTGCGGTTACCGACTTTGTCGTAGATATAGGTTGCGCTGTAATTGCCGTTTGTGGCATCGGTAATATTTTCCGTTAATAAACGATACAGGTCATCGTAGGTGTAGTCGGTCACGCGGCCACTGGCTTCGGTGATTTGGGTTCGGTGCCCGCTGGCATCTAACCCGTACACGAAGTCGGTGAGGGTTGTTACACCGGATGTTGTGCTTTGTTGTGTGAGTCGGTTTAGGGTGTCGTACACATAACTTGTCACATTGGCATTGGGGTAAGTGACGCTGGCGCGGTTACCGACATTGTCGTAGGTGTAGCTCGTCACTAGCGCACCCGGTGCGGTTACCGTGTCTAATCGGTTCAGGGTGTCAAAGCCATAGGTTGTTACTGCGGCGCTACCATTGAAGGGGGTTAGCGTTAATGTGGTGCGATTACCGGCATTGTCATAGCTATAGCTAATTTGATCGCCATTGGCTTTGGTATCGAGGGTTAATCGACCGCGGGTGTCATACGCCCAGCTTTGGGTATTGCCCTGTCGATCGGTGGCGCTGGTTCTTCTGCCTTCATTGTCGTAGGTGAAGGTTTCTGCGGTAAGATCGTTGTAGTCTATGCGGGTGACGCGGTTATTGTCGTCATACACATAGCTGGTGATCTGGCCATTGAAGTCGGTATGACTTAACAGGTTGCCGTGCACGTCATATTGACTGCTGTCACTTTGTTGCAGTGGCAGGGTGCGGGTGATTTCACGGCCTAATGCGTCGTAGGCCCAGTTTGTAGACCTTAGTTCTGCATCGGTTTGGGTGAGTTTGTTACCCACTTCATCGTAGCTGTAGGCGGTGATGCCGAGTAGCGCATCGGTGACCTGGCTTAGGCGACCCAGTGCATCGTAGGCATAGTGGGTTGTTATGCCATTTTGGTCAGTTCGGCTGAGCACTTGCCCCATGGCGTCATAGGTTTGGCTGCTGGTGCTTGCGTTCGGGTAGGTGGTGCTGATGCGGTTGTCCAGGGTGTCGTATTCAAACGTGGTGGTGTTTGTATTGGCGTCGGTCTGGCTGATGAGGTTACCTTCTTCGTCGTAGGCGAAGGTGGTTTCATTTAACAGGGCATCACGGGTGAGTGTGCGTCTGCCCGCGGCATCGTAGGTGAACTCGGTGCGGTTGTTGTTGGCATCGATTTCGGCGATGACGCGGCCTAGTGCATCGTATTCAATCTGCATGCTGCTGCCATCGGCATCGATGGTGCTGATTAGACGATTGAGTTCGTCATACACATAACTTGTTACATTGCCGGTGCGGTCGGTTTCGGTTAGCAGGCTGCCTTCGGCGTCGTAGGTGCTAGTGCTGATGCTGGTGTCAGGTAGAATATAGAATGGCTGCGTTAAATGCGGTTAAAGCCCCCTCATATCATGTGGAAGCACTTGCCGGTAGTGCATCACAGTCAGCACATCGATTTGATCAGATTTAATTTTGTATATAATTCGGTAAGGGTTTTCCAGTAACTCACGTACATCATTACGTACATATTCGGGTACTTGTCGCCCCGAATTAGGCAGCTCGGTCAGCTGCTGGCTTCTTCTGGTCAAACGATCAACAACCTTCAGCGCTGTCATTGGTGAGTCTTCTGCAATGAAATCATGGATGAGCTTTAATCGAGCTTTTGCACGATTCGTCCAGTGAACCTTCATTCCTCATCAAGGCCAAATTCTTTTCTTACATCTTCTACGGTGGTTGTACGACCTGCTTCACTGTCTTCCAGGCCCTGCTCTACTTCCCGGCGAACGACCATTTCATAAATGGCATCATTCCAGGTACTCCCTTCCGGCAGCTGATCGATGAGTTGATGAGCGGCCTGTTTAATATCGGCTGATTGCATGAGATTGATTTCCATCAGAGTTTTATTGCGCTTAAGCATATCACTTTTCCCATTGTTTTTTTACAGTTCCTACGTTATTTTTTTTGGTTTATTACGGAATGATGCCTACCCATTTCTATCCGGGCCTAATCAATCCAGGTCTAATCAGCTATATCTCTTTCTCCTTCCCAACCTCCTCACCATCCAGCCCTAAAAGTAAATCAGGATGCACCCGATACACACCTTTGCGTATTCGAAATAAAAACTTGGTGTGGCTCATGTCCATGCGCCCCGACTCTATGGTTGACGCGGGTAAAAAAGAATTAATGTAATCGGTTTTTATGGCTGAAAAATACAGTTTAAATTCTTTCAGGGTGAATGTGACCCCCTGCTCGTCTACTCGGCCTAATTCACCCGAGGCGATGGCGTTTATAAACCGACTTCTTAATGAGTTATTATTCTGCTGCATGCTATTCTCCGTATAAAATTTTTCGTTATTGTTTAGTTTTCGTTTCTATTTTTGTTTTTATATAAATTAAATTTTTGAATTAAATTAAAACCAATACCTAATAACAAACAAAGGAAAACCGGGCACCGCAATTGGTGCCCAGCGTCCAACCTAATGTCCACCAGTGATGCAACCACCGGCTGAGTGTTCTATTTAATCGCTTTGATTGGTTTCGCCCGACAGGTTCAAGTGGCTTAAATCAAATTCCGAAACATCAAAACAATTCGGATCAACACTTAATTTATCCACCCCGTCTAATTTCAACAGTTCACTCACGGCCTCAAGCCGACGCGACATGGCCCAGTATTTCAATCGCAACCGATTTTTTACGCGCACAGGCAGGGGTAAGCACAGCAGGTATTGAACATGCGTGCGCAGGTTTTCCAGTGTTGTGGGTAAGGTTTGGGTTGTGAAGATTGAAAGGTTTAGCTCGGGCGGGGGTGCGATGGGTGTTTTCGGTTTAGGTGATACACCGGCTGATACATCGGTTGATGTAGCGGGTATCACACTAAACGTGACACTTCTCACGTCCCGCCTGGCTATGGGCCGGGTCGCTGAGGGTTCGCTGGATGGCGGGGTTTTAAGCCCTGCATCATCCACTAACCTCGTGTCGGTTTGGGGTTTTTGTGCGTTTGCTGTGAAATTTATTTGGGCAAAGCGGGTTCGTAGCGTAGAATCTAGTTCAGCCATTATGACCTCGTTTACAGGTTATTGTGGTTAGCTGGCTTTTGGTGTTGAATCCACCTTAGGTCAGCGATTTTATTTAATCTTGGTTTAGGTTATTGTTTTTTCGATAGTCTTCTCCTTGTTTTCAGGTACCGCATAAAATAGTAATAGCTCGATAACGGTGACGCGATTATTATTGGTGGTGAGGTTGCTTTCACCTTGCTAAGGCACATTGTTAAAGCACGTTGTTAATGCGTTAACGTACTTACCAACAAAAATAATCAGCACAAACTCTAGCATGGGGTTTGTTTAGTTGGCAAAGGCTTTTTTGAAATAAAAATAAACAATAAATTGCTTACTTAATGACACCTGTAATGGATGAGGTGGGCGCCGATATTACCTTTCATGATGTAAACCGCTTCATATCAATACACGTCTAATAATAAGAAAAGAAGGGTTGTTGTATTGTGTGGGGTTTTGTTGTTTTCTGCGGGGTGATTTTATGTGTATTAATACTGCGGTTTTATTTAGCCACTAAACCGAATAATAAAGCGTTATGTTTTAGCAGAAGAAAAATCACACCCCTCACCTTTGCAAACAATGTCGCAAGCCGATTTAAAGCTAAACCTGATTGGGTTAAAAAAGAGATCATCCAGCTTAAAGCATTAATGAGAAATGAGGGTTGCCGTAAAATTGCCGGTGCATTTAACCGGCAGTTTGAGTTTTCAAAACAGATGACGGTGGGTAAAACCTTTGTGGCGAAGGTTATTCGTGAGCATCAGTACGAAATTCAGGTACTGCATAAAAAAATAAAACAGGCCCCACCTAAATCAGTTGCCAGGCAATTAATCTGGGGCGTGGATTTAACCTTTAAGCAAACATCAGATAAAAACATGTTGCCGATATTGGGGCTTGTGGAGCATCATTCACGTAAAAGCCTAACCTTATCAGCGCTTAAAGATAAATCCACAATCACCCTGCTCGGTTATCTTTTTAAATCGATAGAAAAATACGGTAAACCTAAAATTATTCGTACTGATAATGAGGCGGTGTTTACTTCTAAGTTATTTACCCTGTCGTTATGGTTACTTGGCATTAAACACCAAACGACGGATTTACACAGCCCCTGGCAGAATGGGCGGGTTGAACGGTTTTTTGGAACGTTAAAAGAGAAACTTAATCAGTGGTCGGTGGATTCGCTGGAACAGTTTAATCAGGATTTACACCTGTTTCAGTTTTGGTATAACAAAGTTAGAACCCATAATAATTTGAACGGTAAAACACCGGAAGAAGTCTGGGCGAATATAAACACCCAGCATTACTCGTCTGAAAATGCATTTTATTTTAATGAATGGGAAGGCCTGTTAAGCGGGTTTTATCATCCGCCTTGATATTATAATTAGGGCTTAAACAGATGTACCCATAAATTAACAGGCCGCTTAACAACCGTCCGCGGGTAAGCATGGCTAAATTTTAATATGGTTATAATTCATAGCATTTAGGCTGTGATTTTTTCAATTCATTGAAAGATAGTTTTAAATTTTATAGAAAATTAACGGACTATTGTGTTAATTTTTAAAAAATGACAGGGTTTTAGCTACAAGATAATCCCGCCGGACAGGCGGACGGGACACCTTCTAAAACACACTCTTAGACTGGAGGTATCACTTTAAAATGATATTTTGACCCTTTAAACAACCACAGGAGTGCAGCTATATGAGCGTCATTTGTTCAGCGTGTAATACAGAAGTTGTTTTTGATACATCTTGCAGCCATTGCGGCCATTCTTTTACGTCACCCGATAACGGCAACCAGTTAGATCAGACATTTAATGGAGATGGTAATCAGGGAGTTCAAGCTGGGCGGGATATTAATGGGACAGTGATAATTAATCCTGCCGAACCAGAAGAGGAAAAAACATTAATCTATCGCAGTTTTATTAAACCTTTAACCATTGCAGATCAACAAATAAAAACCTGGTGGTTCTTTATCCCAGGTGCATTGGGATTTTTAGGTAGTATTGCTAGTATTGTTGGTACATGGATGACATTAGCTTCCAACACAGACAGCTTATCTACTCCGCCCTCTCACTCGATGTTTTATATTATTGCTATCAGTATGCTACTACTAGTCTTGGGTTTTATACTGCAACGCTCTAAATATCTGACACTTCTATTTTTTAATAAGACCATTGAAGCTGACCGAGGTGGCAATTTATTTATCACTCAAATTACAGGAACATGCTGCCTCTGTAAGAGTCCTGTAAAAATTAAAACGATTGGGCCAAAAGAAAACCGGCAAACAATGGTTATTTGCACCAACAATCCAGATCAGCATTTATGGTATTTTGATCGTACTGTGTTGCCTGATGTGGGTGATGACTATAGAAGCAATCTATAAAAAGAAAAAATCCAGCTAGAGGTTTAGCTGGATTTTTATCTGGCATTTTATGCCTAACCCTTAACATTTATTTATCTTCCCGCTTTTTTAGCCGCCGCTTCAATCCAGTCACCCATGTTTTTGTAACCATCATTCTTATTCCATAAGTAAAAATCATAACCTTTTGGGATTTCACCGCAGCGCTCTGAAGTATTGCCTTGCAAGTCATTAATTTTACTTACATCAATACCCAACAAACCGTTACCGCGCTCAATACTCTTTTCTATTTCATATTTCACCCATCTACTACTACAAGTTTTTTCACCCACCAACACCACAGTAACAGATGTACCTTCTAACTGTTTGTCAATCCAGTTTTGGATAGCCCTGTCGCCCTGCCGCTTAACCTCTTCAAAATCAGCGGCATCAATAAACCCAGCGGCTTGTTTACCCTGAGTCACCCAACTATTCCTAACAACCATTGCGCGTGAAACATCTTTATATTTAAAACTGAAAAATACTTGCCTAGCCATTTCATCACTCCCTTAAATTAACAGTATTGAAAATAAACAAATAAAAAAACCAGTATTAATGTAATAGATAAATACATTTTTAATATCGTGACGGATGAAAACGAACTCCAAAACGAATATTTACCCCCTACATATAAATCAGGGCGCATCTCAAATAATTTAATTTCTTTTGGATCAGCAGATATACCGGCCACATCGTTGTATAGCCCTCGAAATTTTCTTTCCTGCATTAAATAATATGAATCGAGAAGCCAGAATATCAATATTGGAAACACGCCAACAACAATAAAATAATTATTCTTAGTTGACGCATATATGGCCAATAGCGCAGAAACAATCGTAATTGCCCAGCCTTTAATCTGGAAGGAGTTAGAATTCATTCTTGTAATAACATTTTGAATAAACTCAAGATGCTTTAGGTTTTCTTCAGTCATTTACACCCTCCTTCTCTATTACAATATGGCTTTATGCAATCAAACTTTGAGCCACTTTTATCAGTCTTTCTTCGGTGGAGTTGGTTTATTACCTGGATTATCACCTGTACTTGTTGGTTGATGACCGCCACCAATACTTGGCCTTTTAGGATCAGATGGCCTTGGTTGATGCCCCCTATTCTCTGTCTGTGACCCATCTTTAATTATCTTTTTACTCATCAGTCGTCTCTCCATAAAGTTTCATTAATTCAATATAAGAAATTTCACTCCCTAACACAATAACTCCCGCAGTTTGATTCTTCGGCCTTTCAAACGAACCATCAGAATTCAAAACCCATGTTTCTTCCAAATAAATCTGATCTTCCGCTGGTGCACTAGAAGCAAAAGACTTATCAGAATACAAACCGCCTATTCTCTCTCCATTTTTCAGCGTTATCCGCATCCAATAAGATTCACGCTGACCAAACACATAATCCCAAGGCTTCTCTATTGGATGGGTCGCATGATCTTGAAAAAACTGCTTAGTCCGAAGATATTTCCATATTAACACCAGGACAACTGGTGTAATCAATAATGCGACTACATAAAACAACATATACAAACTGGGAGATGAGTGCCGTATATCTGCATTTTCAATGAAGGTAATTGGCCCTATTAAAAAAGCATAGTTAATACAGCTATAAGCAACTGCATCAATAATCTGTTTTGATGTATCTTTTGGTGAACCCGGTATTAATAATGCATATGTCTTAAGAGCTATAAACCCTGGAATTACAAATGCAATAAATAATATTAGCTTGTCTAATTCCCAAATATTCATTTTATCTTTTTATAATTAAATTATTTATCAAGAACCTCAGCCACTTAGAAAGTTTAGCTAACCTACGTTACCTCTTCAAACGAAACATCCCAGCCAATAGGAATATTAAATTTTGCTAGCTCTAGAATTTGTTTCGTTTCCAGTATTGGCCCTCCACGTCCATTTTTAGACAACCAGAAACTTCCTATGGCCACTCTACATCCTTTGGATTGAAGCTCCTTTACAACATCCTCTTTATTCTTCAACTTATCAAACAACCAGTCGATATGATCACAAGTATTTGTTGATGACAATTCATTCTCAGATGATAAATACCAGCCATTTTTTTCAACTTTAATACTTTTAAACATCTCACCTTTTACTTTTGAACTTGTAGGTGCAATCGATAATATTTTACTTATTTCATCTGGTTCCACACTATCCGATACTATCGAAAGTGTAGAATATGTACGTTCACATAACGCATTACTGTAATCAGAGTTTTTCATATTTTATAATTCATACTTTTCTTACTTTCAATTAGCCAAGCATTCTAACCGGGTGGTATTTTATCAATAAAATCTTCTACTGATTCATCCCCTTCGAGGAAACCACAAGTAAATCCATACATGCCTTTTAGCTTTCTTAACGCGTCATCTAAAATACGAATCCTTTCTTCATGACCAGCATCTCTATTTTTCCACTTCATTCTATGTGTAATAGATTGAACTAAAATAGTAATTGCATACTTAATCTCTTCACACGTACCACCTTCTTCTGATGTTTTTATCGCATCATCTTCCTCTGGATGCGCTGCCAAATCCCCCTCGGCATTTGAAGACATTAACGCGCCCCACTTGCCTCTACTAGCAAGCATCAACAAACCTTGTGCTACATGACTTTGTCCATAATAATTTTTATCTGAGTCCCAAGTTGCTAATTGAATTCTTGGATTAGCAATTGTAGTCAGAATCCCAAGACCAGCTACACCAGCCATCAGGCTTCCGATATTAGAAAACTTACCTGTTGGATCAGTGTAATAAACCGGATTAGCATTCGCATACAAATATTTATTCAGAGTAACAGGATCATCATCATTACCCATCCAAGTATCTTGCTGAGTAAATCTTCCGACACTTTGATCGTAGTATCTAGCTCGCAAATAATAATTATCTAAATTAGCATCGTACTGCTCGCCTACGAACAAGTAATCATTGTCAGTTATCCCTAAAGTATTGAGAACATCCCCAAACGCCTCATAATCATAACTATCAGTTACAACACCTGTATCATTTGTAAGCGCTCTGGTAGAACCCAACCCATCATACACATAATAACTGGCAGCCGCATTTCGGTGTTGAGATATTAAATCATCACCATAGGTGTAGTCAGTTACGTTTGAGCCGGTGGTTTCTTTTAACACCTGCCCATAATCCCGATTTAAATCGGTAAGGTAGTTTGTAAGCGTCCCGTTTTCAGTTTTCTGGTTTCTAATCCCATCCACATCATACGCATAGCTGCTGGTGACTGCGCCATTAACACTGCCAGTTAACTGGTTCTTGGCATCATAGCTAAAGGTTTTGGTGTTCAGATCCAGTGTTTCGGTCAGGGTGTTGCCGTTCGCATCATAGCTATAACTCGTGCCGCCCTGCTGGGTTAATCGATCATTGTCATCGTAGGTAAACTGGGTTTGTACACCATCAACCGTGCTGTAGGTGCGGTTACCGACTTTGTCGTAGATATAGGTTGCGCTGTAATTGCCGTTTGTGGCATCGGTAATATTTTCCGTTAATAAACGATACAGGTCATCGTAGGTGTAGTCGGTCACGCGGCCACTGGCTTCGGTGATTTGGGTTCGGTGCCCGCTGGCATCTAACCCGTACACGAAGTCGGTGAGGGTTGTTACACCGGATGTTGTGCTTTGTTGTGTGAGTCGGTTTAGGGTGTCGTACACATAACTTGTCACATTGGCATTGGGGTAAGTGACGCTGGCGCGGTTACCGACATTATCGTAGGTGTAGCTCGTCACTAGCGCACCCGCTGCGGTGACCGTGTCTAATCGGTTTAGGGTGTCAAAGCCGTAGGTTGTTACTGTGGCGCTACCATTGAAGGGGGTTAGCGTTAATGTGGTGCGATTACCTGCATTGTCATAGCTATAGCTAATTTGATCGCCATTGGCTTTGGTGTCGAGGGTTAATCGACCGCGGGTGTCATACGCCCAGCTTTGGGTATTGCCCTGTCGATCGGTTGCGCTGGTTCTTCTGCCTTCATTATCGTAGGCAAACGTTTCTGCGCTGAGATCGTTGTAGTCGATGCGGGTGACGCGATTATTGTCGTCATACACATAACTGGTGATCTGGCCATTGAAGTCGGTGTGACTTAACAGGTTGCCGTGCACGTCGTAGCTTGAGCTGTCACTTTGTTGCAGTGGCAGAGTGCGGGTGGTTTCCCGGCCTAATGCGTCGTAGGCCCAGCTTGTGGTTCTGAGTTCGGCATCGGTTTGGGTGAGTTTGTTGCCGACTTCATCGTAGCTGTAGGCGGTGATGCCGAGTAGCGCATCGGTAACCTGGCTTAAGCGGCCCAGTGCATCGTAGGCATAGTGGGTTGTTATGCCATTTTGGTCAGTTCGGCTGAGCACTTGCCCCATGGCGTCATAGGTTTGGCTGCTGGTGCTTGCGTTCGGGTAGGTGGTGCTGATGCGGTTATCCAGTGCGTCGTATTCAAACGTGGTGGTGTTTGTATTAGCATCTGTCTGGCTAATGAGATTGCCTTCTTCATCGTAGGCGAAAGTAGTTTCATTAAGCAGTGCATCCCGTGTGAGTACACGTCTGCCCGCGGCATCATAGGCGAACTCGGTGCGGTTATTGTTGGCATCGATTTCGGCGATGACTCGGCCCAGTGCATCGTATTCAATCTGCGTGCTGGTACCGTCTGCATAGCTGGTGCTTACTAGTCGATTTAACGCATCGTACACGTAGTTTGTTACATTGGCGGTGCGGTCAGTTTCGGTTAGCAGGTTGCCTTCGGCGTCGTAGGTTTTGCTGCTGAAGCTGGCATCCGGGTAGGTGGTTTGGGTGATGCGTCTGTATGCATCATAGGTGTATTCGGTGATACGCCCTTGTGCGTCTATATCGCGCACTTTGTTGCCTACCGCATCATATTCCTGTGATGTGGTTTCATTGAGCGCATTGGTCGTTGTCAGTAAACGATCTAGCTCATCATAGGTGTAGGTGGTGGTTTCTGTTACCGCTGTGCCGTTAACGGTACGCGTGCGCGCTTCGCTGAGGACATTGTTATTGTCATCGTAGGTATAGGTGCTGACATTACCTAAGGCGTCGGTTTCGGTTAGCTTATTACCATTGACGTCATAAGTGTAGCTGGTTAGATACCCCAGTGTATTGGTGACGCTGGCCGGTAGGCCATAGTTACCAATGACATTGCTGGCTACATTGCCGGCAGGGTCGGTAATATTTAACAGGTTACCGTAGGTGTCATAGCTATTGGTAAACACATTGAGTTTGGCATCGGTAATGGTGAGTTCCTGGCCGCGTGTGTTGTAACTAAAGCTCACCGTATTACCCAGTGCATCGGTTTGGGTTAACTGGTCATCTTCTGCGTTATAGGTTGCGGTGGTGATATTGGCCAGCGCATCGGTTTTGCTGAGCTGGTTATCGTTCGCATCGAAGGTGTACTGGGTTGCGTTAGCCAGTGCATCAATTTCTGTGAGCACATTTCCTCTGTCATCATAGGCGTATTGCGTTGCAAAGCCACGGCGATTGGTGACGACTGATAAACGACCCGCGACATCATGATTAAAGTCGGTGCGATTGCCGTCATTGTCTTCCTGTGCAATTAAACGACCATCCAGGTCATAAATATTTCTGACTAAACGCCGGCCCAATGGATCAACAATTTCCTCTAATGCATGACCTTCGGCATAACTGTAGGTTGTTGCATTGGTTAATGCATCTGTCGATGAAGTTAAGTCACCCAGTGCGTTATATTCATACGTCACCAGTGTGCCACTGGCATCCGTAATAGTCAGAATACGGCCATCACGATCACGATTAAAGTCAATACTCTTTCCACCGGAGTGCGTAATACCGGTATCACTGTAAGTGAGGGTATTACCATTTGGATCGGCGATGGTTTCTATGCCGAAATTCTGATTGAGGTTGTAGATATAGCCTTCACGGGTGGTGAGGGTATAACGTGTGATTGGCACTGGCGTAGTATCACCAAGGGATGACAGGTTGCCGCCGGTTGTATCGGTTAAATACAGGCCTTGCGCATCTATTGAGCGCAGGGTTGAATGGGTGCCTGGCTCAGCGGTGAAATCCAGGCTAAAGAAGCGATCAGCAAGTAAGCGGCAATCCGGGTCTGCCGCGCTGGCCGGGCTACCGTTTGAAGGTGCGGCATGCACAGAGAATTTTTCTACATCTCCGTTGGGTAAAGTCACGGTGACTAATTTACCTGAAAGCGGATAGGTGCAGGTGGCCGCAAAACTTAATGTAGCACTATCTATCTTAAAGAGCAGGTTTCTGGTTTCCTGATACCAGCCATCTGTCGGCTCATTACTCTCTTCTACTTTTGCATTCTGATAATCAATACTCCAGCCATACCCGAAATCAAGCAGCTCATCTTTTTGACGGCTATCGTAAGTTCGCGTAACACGAATCGGTATACCCGCCAGTGGGATGTTTATATCTTCAAGCGTAATGCTGAAGTTACCGACTTTAAGGTCACCCTCAACAGTCACCGGAACTGCGGTGTTACTGACCTGCCCATTAATGTCCGTGGCCTGCAAAATGATATGATACATGCCATTCATTAACAGGGTTGGATCAAATGTGGCAATGACCTGATTGGTAAATAGATCGGTGCCTTTATACAGCTCTACAAACTCACTGCTACCGGCTCTGGTATAAGCTAATATGACTTCTGCAATATTATTATCTGCAACGTTTACGATAATATCGGTTGGCGCGGTGATAGTTGCACCACCTGCCGGGCTAATAATTTCTACGGTTGGCGGTGTAACATCGGTTGGGTCTGCCACACTGTAGTAGGTGGCATAACTTTCAGTATTCACACCATCCGTTGAAGTCACATCAACACTGTGACGACCTATAATGCTGCCATCTAAAATAGCCTGGCCCTGAGAGTCGAGTGCGATAGGTAAACCATCAACCAGTACGCTGATGTCTGGCTCGGCAATGCCCCCATTAGAAATGACGCTAAGGGTTGCGACCTCGCCTTGCTGAATAAACTGCGGCTCAACATTGACAAACAGGTCGATAGGCACCAGTGCATCATTAACGTTTATGGTCCATGAGACGGAGATAAAGGCTTCACCATCATCAACCTGTACGCTCACGATGTGCTCGCCTACCTGGTCTGATGAGGGTGTCCAGGTGATATAACCTGTCACACTATCGATTGCAAAACCAGTGGGTGGATTCAGCGCTACAAAGTTAAGTGCATCACCATCGGGGTCTGTAACAGCTAAGGTTAAATGGTATTCAAATGCAACCGCTGCAGAGGTTGCAGGTAATCCACTAACGACAGGCTTCTGATTTGCAGCCTGAACTGTCACTACAAAACTTTGTTCGCTGAAGCGTGTGCGCTCGTCTGTTACACGAACCGTAACTGCATGATCACCCACATCCGCCGAGGTTGGGGCCCAGCTAATTAAACCTGTAGTGGCATTAACTGTCATACCGGTCGGGGCTGGGTTTAAACTATATGAAATTGAGTGGTTTTCTGCATCACTGGCAATCACCGCATAAGCATATTGCGTATCAATCAACGCAGAGGTAACAGGCATACTTTCTATAACTGGTGCCTGATTGGTGTTTTCACTCACTTCTATGGTAAAGCTTGCTGAGTCAGTTTGACCCAATCCATCGGTTACCGTTGCGATTACGTTATGTACACCAATTTGTGCTGCAGTTGGTGTCCATGACAATACACCACTCGTTGCATCAACCGTTAAACCCGCAGGTGGCGTTGTTAATGCATAGGTCAGTGCTAAATCATCAGGATGAATTGCCTGCAAGGTAAAGTTATATAGTTCGTCATTGAATATAACCGGGTTATTGGGCACGCTGGTAAAGGCCAGTGCTGTATCAATGACGGTGATTTCAAATATCTGCTGAGTAATGCCATCTGCAGCATTCGTTGTATCACTGGCTTCTATCGTGACTGTATGTTTACCAACTTGGCTCGCATCAGGTGTCCAGCGAAAACCAGTATAGCCTATATAAGAAAATCCATCAGGGCCTGAAACAACTCTGTACCTTATGCCATCACTGTCCGCATCTGTTACAACAGCATCATAGGCATAGCGAATGCCAACTTTAGCACCGCTTGCAGGTATCGAAGTAAACACTGGAGCCGAATTTTTTGAAATAGCCAACTGGTAAGTTTGCTGCACAAATGCACCTTGAGGATCAGTCGCCTGAATTGTTACCAAATGATTTCCAGCCTGTTGATCTGTTGGTGTCCAGGTTAACTGGCCAGCATAATTCATTGTCATGCCTTCTGGGCCACCAACCAAACTGAAAGCACTGCCCGATGAGTTGCCGCTCTCAGGATCTGTTGCCGTTGGAATATAAACATATCGATGACTTGTAGTTCCGCTGGTGACTGGCGCAGAAGTAATCGTTGGCGCTTGATTTTGATCGACAAGAATTTCAAAACTGTAGGTTACCCAGGCTCCGAAACCATCATTCACTTCAACAACAGCCTGGTGTATTCCTGCCTGATTTTCTGTTGGTGTCCACCTTAATTCACCACCTAAACCATCAAGGGTTAAGGTCATACCCTGTGGGCCTGAAATAAGTGCATATTTTGAAATTAATGAATCACCATCAGGGTCTGATGCCTGAATACGGTATCTATAATTGAAACCTGTCTTCGCGGTTTGCAGTGGCTGCCCAGTAAATACTGGAGCCTGGTTAGCTGCAACGATTATTGTGAATTCCTGTGTGCTGATGCCACCAAAGGTGTCATCGGCCTGAACAACTACTCTATGAGCACCAGCCTGAACTGTACCTGGGGTCCATCTTAAATAAGTAGATGTCTGAAATAAAGCCATTCCATCGGGGCCTTCCAACAAGGTATAAACCAACGCATCACTGTTATCATCTACTGCGGTAAATGTATAGAAATAAGTATGTGCAGTGATCGCCGAAGTAATAGGCAAAGATGTAAACTCAGGCGGAAGATTTAATTCTACATTGAGTACAAATGTTTGTTGAGTGTAAGCACCCTGTGTATCTATTACCTGCACAGTCACTTCATGAGAACCGATATCGGTTTCTACAGGCGTCCAACTAAGGGTATTGAGCTCACCTCTTGAGTCATTAACTAACGCTATTCCTGGGGGTGCAGATATAATGCTGTAGGTTGGCTCATCCGTTTTACTATCATTATAAATCTCATTATCCATATCGCTCGATTTCATAACATATGTATACAAACGCCCTGTCATCAAGCGCGTTTCAGATGTCGATGTAAAGTTAGGGTAGCGATTTGACCCTGGCTCATTAATCAGACGATAACGCTGACGAGTCGTTGCACCCTGGGCATCAGTAACCTCTACTGTTATCCAGGTTTCTTCAAAACTATTAGACGTTAACCAGTTAATTTCACCGGTAAACATATCAATATTCATACCGAAAGGTGACTCTGTTAATGAGTACTGTAATGCATCCTGGTTCGGATCATTAGCAATCACCTGATATAGATAGGGTTGATTCGGGAGTGCTTTCATTACAGGGAGCGACAAAATAACAGGTGCTCTATTTTCAGCACCCGCATAAGCACTCCAGTTAACCGATATCGACTCGGTAATCGACTGAATATTTACATTAAAATTCTCAACACCCGCTTCACCCGCGGTGTAACATAATTCAGCTTTACCTGTTTTATCGGTTAAGTCCGTATAGCTACGGAAATTTGCACCGACCTGTCGATAGAATGTCACCTGTGTGTGTGTCACTGGCAGGTTATTTACATCAACCGCCTGGGCACTGATACAAAGTTCACCACCCGTGGCTGGTGTTAAATCACTAAGGGATAAGTGTAATGCCGTTGCCTGACGATTATTGGTAAATGACATGCCACCGGTATAGGCATATGACTCATAGTTGTATACAGGGTCACGTCCATAAACAAATACCCCCATATCCCCATCACCGCTTACATTATGTATTCCAGCATTAAGTGTGATTTGTTGACCATAATATTCTGTATCTGAAATCTGAACCCATGCATTATTGTCTACTGCTACGCCATCAAGATTGACACCCGCCAATGCAGAACTGTGAGTGATTATATTGACATAATTATAAAGATAGTCATTTAGATCTGTCGTGAAACTAACACTTGAAACATACTGCTCAACTGGCGTTACCACCGTCATTGATGGATCACCATTAGCACTAATATGCCGACTCCTTTCAAACTGAGTTACCGCAACGGGTTTTGTAGAGCGTATTTTAGTCGGTGATAAAATGATCGTTTCATAAAATTCACCTTTTGCCATACCTGCAACGATGTCGTCTTCTACCCAGACATGGGTATCATCATGGGCGGCATAAATACGAATAATATCGCCACCTACCTTATCAGCTAATGGCAAAATCAGGTACTCGGTAGCCCAGTTATTAATAGCGGGTATCTGTTCATATACGTGGTCACATGCTTGCGCGCCTGTTTGCATACACTGATCACCAGAGAATACGGCAACTGGGTGGTTAGCACTGATAGTAGTGCCTGATAATTCATATCCACCACCTGGTGTACCAAATTGATATACATCACCTCTGTTTAATTGAACATCAAAGCTGATACCTGCTAGTTTATTGTTGGTTTGCGTCAGGTCATCCACCACTTCAACTGTTGGCACGATAGTTACCACTGTATTATCTACGGTAGCAACAACTGCGGCTTCGTTTCTTATATTTGCCCGAGCAACCAGTTGAGTTGGCTGTAGAGCCCAACTCATCACCTGATGTTGAGTACCTAAAGCAGCTGTTGGATAGACAATGCTTGCGTCAGAGGTTGCACGTGCCAAATTCGCAGCTACAACATAGACGGGTGCATCTGCAATAATGTGTACGCCGTTATTATACGTACCATAGTCTGGCGCGATGAGAGAATCACCAGCACCCAGCATGTCAGTAACATCAATCGTGGTAACTGAATTAGCCGCGACAGTATGTTGGGTCGCATAAGAAAGGCCAGGTACCTCTACCGAAAAGTTAGCACCTACATCCGATGAAACAAAGATTTTTAATGCTTCAATACCATTGTTTGGCAAATAAGTTAGCCAGAAGTCAGTTCCCCGCGTTGTCACTTCTGACTTTTGTGATAGTACCTGTAACGTATAATTTTGCTGCGCACTTAAACCACCAGTATCAGTTACCGTTAAAGTAACAGAGTAACTACCTAATACCGGAGCATCCCATTTAACGGCGCCTGTTAGCGTATCGAATATTGCTCCAGTCGCATTACTGGTCATGTTCACTGTTAGTGAATCATTATTGGGATCAGATACTTGCAACTGATACGTATAGGGCTGGTTTTCAATCGCAAATAAAACGGGGCTCGACAATATTACAGGCGGTTCATTAACACCATTAACCGTGATATCAACAGTAACAATAGCTGAATCAAGCGCGCCATCATTTACGTTAAAAGTAAAACCGTCGGTTCCCGTGTAATTTAAATTTGGTGTGTAAATTAAATTTGGCGCTGTACCAGTTAATACACCATTAACAGGCGCACTGATGATTTGATACGTTAATGCATCATTATCGCCATCGCTTGCACTTAATGTAATCGGCGCGGCAGTACTGACATCCGTTATGATTACCTGAGCATTTGCTACAGGTGCAACATTAACTGAATTAACCGTAATATTTACAGTAACGGGCTGTGAATTATCTGTTCCATCATTGACTCTGAAATCAAAACTATCAGCACCGTAATAATTTGTATTGGGTGTGTAAGTAAGCGCAGGTGCAGTGCCGGTTAAGACACCATTAGCGGGTTGTGACATAACTTCATAGTTAAGTACATCACCTTCTATATCAGATCCTGATAAAGTAATTAGCGCCGAGATATTTTCATCGGTAATTACACTTTGTGTGTCGGCAACAGGTACGTCATTTACGGCTAATACATTAATATCAACCAGTGTGTTTGCAGAAGTCGCAGTGCCATCAGACACGGTAAAATAAAGCTCATCAATACCGTTAAAATTGGCTGCAGGCGTGTAGGTTAAATTAGGTGGCGTTCCCGTTATCACACCATTGGTGGGTGACTGCACTAGCAGATAAGTTAATGCATCTCCATCCAGGTCTGAACCCGTCAATGTAAACGCAATCGCCGAGTCTTCATTAACACTAATAAACTGTTCGTTTGCGATGGGTGTATCATTAGCAGCTGAAACATTAATTGATATTACGGCTGCGACTGAGTTTAAAGTTCCATCATTCGCGACAAAACTAAAGCTGTCTGTGCCATTGAAGTTAACGTTTGGTGTATA
>Ga0316205_10001879_pt1 | contig 23925 bp, 21 predicted proteins | sample 3monthpyrite_MG_FD_204941 | JGI IMG/M metagenome (GOLD analysis project Ga0316205, IMG submission 204941) | Microbial mat bacterial communities from mineral coupon in-situ incubated in ocean water Damariscotta River, Maine, United States -... | ecosystem: Environmental > Aquatic > Marine >... | reverse complement strand
GCCGGTGTTTCTGACCAATAATCCATGATCGGTTGGGCAATTCGCCATGCAGCTTCAACTAAGTCACCACGTGAGAACAACGTCGCATCACCATGGGTACAGGAATAAACCATGACCTCGTAACCCGTATAACGTGAAGCTTTAAAATTATCACCGTAGTTAAAGGCCATATCAACATTTTGCAGTTGCAGTGTTGGGCCCGGTATCTTAGCTTGGAATAATAACTCGATACCTTGGTATGGCTGAATATGAAATACCAAACGGTTTGCAGATAATTCCTCTACGCCGCTGCCTCTAAACATTTGTTTAGGTGGTTTTTTAAATTCAACAACGATCTCAGTACCGCGCTTCCACAAAGCTTTACCGGAGCGCAAATAGATAGGCACGCCTTCCCAACGCCAGTTATCAATCTGGAATTTAGCCGCAGTGAATGTTTCTGTACTGGATTCAGGGTTTACATCAGTAGACTGGCGGTAACCAGGTTTAACCACATTACCATCATCGTCATACGATGGGCCATATTGACCACGTACTACATAATCAGGCACTTCTTCTTTATCATAAATTCTTACTGACTCTAGTAGCTTGGCTTTTTCATTACGAATCGAATCAGGTTCAAACGATCCAGGCGTTTCCATACATAAGTAGGCAAGCATCTGGAACATATGATTTTGCATCATATCTCTTAACACGCCGGAGCTATCGTAATAACCGCCACGCTCGCCAACATCAACTGCCTCACAAACGTTAAACTGAATATTATCGATATTATTGTTGTTCCAAAGCGGTTCAAACATGCCATTTGAAAAACGGAATGCAAGTAAGTTCTGAACAGTTTCTTTACCAAGGTAATGATCAACTCGGAAAATTTGATCTTCACGCCAGTTAGCCAATACTGCTTTATTTAATTCCAGCGCAGATTCAAGATCAGTGCCAAACGGTTTTTCAACAATAATGCGTTTCCAACCTTCACCTTCTTGGAAGCCTGCTTTATACAAGTGATCACAGATCATGCCGAAGAAACGCGGTGCCATCGCAAAGTAAAATAAGACATTGCCGCCCGCTTGAAATTTCTCATTCAACTCAGCGACTTTGTTCATCATGTTCTGGTAATTTTGTGGATCATCCAGCCCACCAGGCAAGAAGTGGAAACGGCTCATCAATTCATCACAAGCCGGGGCATCAAATTCTTTTCGGGTATGGAAACCACGTAGCCCATTTTCTTCACTGGCCATGCTTTCACGAAACTCTTCGTCGGTAATTTCACTTCGACCGACACCTAATACAGCAAAATTATCGGACAACAACCCATCACATTTTAGATTGTATAAAGCGGGTACTAATAAGCGCTTGGTTAAATCACCTGACGCGCCAAAAATAACCATAATACAAGGTTCGCTTGGTGCACTGTCACCTTGTGACTCTATTCCCATTGAACCGATAACTTGTGAACTATCTGACATACTTCTTCCCCGTTTTTAATCTTCTATTTCTAATTCTAGTGATGCTGAATTAATACAATATCGTAGACCTGTTGGCTCCGGTCCATCTGGAAAAGCATGCCCCAAATGTGAACCACACTTTTCACAATGCACTTCCTCACGACGCATACCAAACTTATTATCTATATCGGACTCTATGACTGTTTCGTTAATGGGTTTCCAAAAGCTCGGCCAACCCGTGCCTGAATCAAACTTGGTAATCGAATCAAACAAGGGTTCACCACAACAGGCACATTTATAGATACCACGTGTTTTACAGTCATGATACTTACCTGTAAAGGCAGGCTCAGTACCCTGTTCGCGACATATATGAAATTGTTCTGGCGATAATTTATCGCGCCATAGTTCATCATCTTTTAACTTTGAGTCACTCATCGTTAATTATTTCCGATTCTTTTTATAATGATTTATCAAGCTATTCGTTGATACATCATGTGATGTTACATCATCATCACCTTTTAATTCTGGTTGAATTGATTGTGCCAGCTGTTTACCCAATTCTACACCCCACTGATCAAAGGAGTTTATACCCCAAACCATACCTTGAACAAATATCTTATGTTCATACATCGCAATTAACATCCCCAAACTACGTGGTGTTATTTTTTGTAGCATAATGGAATTGGTCGGTTTATTGCCTGGAAAAACTTTATGTGGAAGTAATTCATCCAACTCAGCACCTGACATGCCAGCTGCTTCTAAATCAACTTTTGCTTCTGCTGACGTTTTACCCATCATCAATGCTTCAGTTTGTGCAAAGAAGTTAGACATTAAAATAGAATGGTGTTCGCCAACTGGATTATGCGTCTCGATGGGCGCAATAAAATCACATGGAATTAATTTCGTACCTTGATGGATTAGCTGGTAAAATGCATGTTGACCATTAGTACCCGGTTCACCCCAAATAACAGGCCCTGTTGAGTAATCAACGACATCGCCATCACGGTTTACGCGCTTACCGTTACTTTCCATATCACCTTGTTGGAAATACGCGGCAAAACGATGCATGTATTGGTCATAAGGTAGAATAGCCAGCGTTTGTGCGCCAAAGAAATTGTTATACCAAATTCCCAGTAAACCCATAATAACAGGCAGATTGTCTTCATAATCAGTATTTAAAAAATGCTGATCCATGTCATGCGCACCGGCCAACATTTCTTCAAAGTTGTCCATACCAATCGCCATCGCAATAGGCAGACCAATTGCGCACCATAAAGAATAACGTCCACCAACCCAATCCCAGAATTCGAACATGTTATTGGTATCTATGCCAAATGCCGAAACAGCTTCAGCATTCGTAGATAAGGCAACAAAATGTTTGGCCACCGCCGACTTATCGCCCGCACTTGCCAGCAACCATTCTCTTGCCGTGGTGGCATTGGTAATTGTTTCTTGTGTGGTAAATGTCTTTGAGGCAACAATGAATAAGGTTGTTTCAGGATCACATTTAAGCAGCGTTTCTGCCATATGTGTGCCGTCAATATTTGAAACAAAATGCACACCTAAATCACGTTGGGTATAGGTTTTTAATGCTTCGGTTGCCATGACTGGGCCTAGGTCGGATCCACCAATACCAATATTCACTACATCAGTAATACGTTTGCCGGTATAACCTTTCCATTCACCACTGCGAACTAATTCAGTAAAACCACGAATCTTATCTAAGGTGGCATTCACTGCGGGCATAACATCTTCACCATCGACAATAATGGGTGTGTTACTGCGGTTACGTAATGCGATATGAAGCACCGCTCGCTTTTCTGTGTTATTAATCTTTTCACCAGAAAAGGTCTTTAGAGCCCAGCCTTTAATATCCGCTTGTTTCGCTAAGCCGATTAAAATATTAAAGGTTTCATCGTTTATAATATTTTTTGAGAAATCTAGAAGAATATCACCATGGCTTCTTGAGAATTTACTAAAGCGCTCCTTATCCGTAACAAACATATCTCGCATATGCTGATCCGAAATCTTTTTATAATGCTCTTGCAAAGCTGTCCATGCAGCCGAGTCTGTCAGAGTTGACATATTCCTTCCCCCATTTATTTTTAAGCCACACCCTTTTCTGGAATAGCTTTTATTATTTATGAATCGTGTTCAGCAATAAGAATTTTTTCTATTTCATTCAGAATCACTTGCACATCACTTTCAGATTCAGGCCTTGTTTTAGCAAATTCAGTACGCTCTTTGCGTTGATGCGCAACTGAATCAATACTCTCTCTAATGTTTGGATACTTACGTATAAAATCCAGAAATTCTTCACAACCTAATCGGACAACTTCCATCTGCGTAACAGCAGCCACAGAGGCTGCACGTGGCGCGCCTGTAAGCAATGACCATTCGCCAAAATATTCGCCCGGTCTTAACAATGCAAGATTAAGATCGGCACCTTGAACCTTGGTGAACACCCGTGCAACACCATAGTTAATTATATAAAGTGCGTCGCCTAACTCACCCTCACGAATAAACTGTTCACCCTTTTTAGCAGTGACTAATGATGCCGCAGTACCAATATCATCTAAAGCAGCATCATCAAGCGAAGAAAAAATTGGTACTGATTTTAATGCGGTGTTAATAGAACGGTAATGATAACGTTCAAACACCGCATCACGAAGTACCGGTACTTTTTCAATTAACTCACCCAGCACTTCACCAGGAATTTCTAATACAACAGAACGTTTAATAACGGTTACTGTCGCGATACGCGGCATCATAAATAATGCTGCAATTTCACCGAACACTTCGCCTGAGTATAATTTACACAAGGAAACAATATTACTGCCCATACCTTCGGTTACTTCTACTGCTCCATTCAAAAGAACGAAGACACTATTGTCTCGCTGGTACTGTTTACAGAGCACTTCCCCTTTTTGAGCAACACGCACTGTGCCACCATTTAACAAATACTCACGATCTTCCTTGGTTAGCAGATCACCGAATATTGGATTCTTCTGCATTGCTTGGTGCATTGAATCAAAAATATTGCTCATACCAGTCATCTTCAATTCCTTTTAAATCCACATTAAGTCACAGACTATTGTCCCTATAACCTACCATAGAAACGGTGATGCAGGTCACGCCACCATCAATCGCTTTCAGGCCATGCCGCCTCATCCATTAGTATTAATGTATTGGTTGCATTGATTGTTGCGATTGGTAATTTTTCGCCTGCACGCCACTGTGCCAACGGTGCTTGCTTGCCTGCACCTGTTATCAACATTAGCAATTCAGCTGTATTCGACAGTGCTGAGGCACTTAAACTAATACGGTCTGATGGTGGTTTTGGTGCATTATGAACGGCATGTGTTGCTTCAGACACATTATGCTGATGACCTGGAAATAAGCTTGCCGTATGGCCGTCTTCGCCCATGCCTAATAACACCATATCAAAAGGTAATGCTTGATTAACAATTTTTGCATACGCCACAGCCGCAACTTCAGCACCTTTTTCAGCATCGATGAGATAAATTTGTTGCTGTGGTATAGCGACATGCGCCGTTAATGAGCGTGCGGCCATAACACTGTTACGTTCCGGGTTATCAGCAGGCAAACAACGTTCATCACCAATATAAACATGCCACTTAGACCAATCAGATGTTTGTTTAGCAAGCTCTCGATACGTTGCTTCGGGTGTAGTACCGCCTGCCAATACAATTTTAAACGCACCATGCTCTGCAATTGCTTTTTCTGCTGACGCTAAAATCCGTTTACACGCATCTTCTGCAACCGCAGCACCATTTGAAAATATTTTATACTCAGGAAAATTCACAAGATTTACTCTTTACCTTCTTCTTCAGGTCCAAGTGAATGACGCCAATAATGCGTTTCACTGTCAAACAAACGCCGCGACTCCGTCGGCCCCCACGTACCTGCTTTATAAGTGTTAATATAATCGCGTTCGGTTGACCAAACTTTAAGAATTGGATCAACAGTCCGCCACGCCCATTCAACTTCATCATAACGCAGGAACAAAGTGCTATCGCCTTCAATGACATCTAACAACAAATCTTCGTAAGCATCTGTTGGCGGTTCATCTTCATGTCGAAAGCTTGCATCAAGACTGGTCACTCGGGTTTTCATTTCAAGACCGGGTTCTTTTACCGATAATTCCATTCGCAAACACTCTGTTGGCTGAATGCCTAGCAGTACCCAGTTAGCGTGCATCACCTCAATCTGAGTGTTTCTAAACAATTGCTGCGGTGGATGTTTAAATTTTATACTTACCGCAGACTGACCTCTTTCAAGTCGCTTACCTGTCCGCAAATAAAAAGGCACACCTGCCCAGCGCCAATTATCGACGTATAATTTTACCGCCGCATAGGTTTCTGTGACACTATCATTGGGTACCTTATCTTCTTCTAAGTAACCATTCACTTTTTCACCATCAATCATGCCGCCAGTGTACTGAGCTCGAAACGCATGTGCATGCACTGCATTCTTTGGAATGGGACGAATCGACTTAAGCACTTTTACTTTTTCATCACGAATCGCTTCTGGTTCCATTGATACAGGTGGCTCCATTGCAACCATCGTCATTAATTGTAATAAGTGACTTTGAATCATGTCACGCAGCGCACCCGCACCATCGTAATAATCAGCACGCCCACCAACACCCAATGCTTCTGAGTGTGTGATTTGCACGTGTTCGATATGGTTGCGATTCCAGAGTGGCTCCATCAACAAATTCGCAAAACGGAATACTAAGACATTCTGTACAGTGCCTTTACCCAAATAATGATCAATACGGTAGATCTGATTTTCTTCCAAATATTTTTCCATGCTCTTTTGCAGCATGACCGCACTTTCTAAATCATAACCAAACGGTTTTTCAACAATCACGCGCCGCCAGCCATGATCTTCATTGAGTAAATCAACACCACTCAAATTACGGATCACGGTACTGAAATCAGCCGGTCTGATCGACATGTAGAAAGCAATATTTTTGGGGAAGTTTTCAGCGCCCATCAGGGTCTGATTCATCTCTTCATAACTATCGGGCGCGGTTAAATCACCCTTAAAGTAAAAAAGACGACTAGCGAATTTTTCAAATATTTCATCATCAATACCACCGCGTGCCTTGGCGGTGATCCAAGCTTTAATTTCGTCAATGCACTGTTGCTGATCCCAATCACGCCGCCCTACAGCAACTATCCGTGAACCTTCTGGCAGATAACCGGCCGCTTCAAGATGATACAGCGCTGGCATCAATTTAAGGCGCGACAGATTGCCTGTCGCGCCAAAAATGACGTAAGTACATGGTTCAACCATAATGTATCCTAAATGCTAATTGGCTTATTGCCGCATTCCTTTCTATACATCATAGATTGTTGACGACACATTGCCACCACTGCCAATCCAATCCGTGTGATACATCTCACCACGTGGTTTATCGGTGCGTTCATAAGTATGCGCGCCGAAGTAGTCACGTTGTGCTTGCAGCATATTTGCAGGCAAAGTTGCACTGCGGTAACCATCATAATAAGCCAACGCTGAAGAGAAAGTTGGTGTTGGAATACCCATTTCAGCACCCTTCGCGACGACTTTACGCCAGCCAGCTTGTGCTTTGTGAATCGCATCACGGAAGAAGTCATCCAATAACAAGTTTTCTAAATCAGGCTTTTTATCGAAAGCTTCTTTAATGTTGCCAAGGAAAGCACTGCGAATTATACAACCACCACGCCACATTAACGCGATACTGCCGTAGTTGAGGTTCCAACCATATTCTTTAGCTGCTTCACGGATCAACATGTAGCCCTGCGCATAAGAAATAATTTTTGAAGCATATAACGCGTCATGGATATAACCGACAAATTCTTTGGCATCACCATCAAAACTTGGTGTTGGACCATCAAGGAATTCAGCTGCCTTAACGCGTTCATCTTTCATTGCAGACAAACAACGCGCGAACACTGACTCACCAATCAGCGTTAATGGAATACCTAAATCTAAGGCATTAATACCTGTCCATTTACCGGTGCCTTTTTGACCAGCACGATCAAGAATGCGGTTCAGTGGGTAACCTTCTTCGTCTTTAAAGCCAAGAATATTGGCAGAAATTTCGATCAAGTAAGAATCAAGTACACCTTTATTCCATTCACTGAATACACCCTGCATATCACTTTCGTTCATACCAAGGCCACGCTTCATGAAATCATAGGCTTCACAGATAAGTTGCATGTCTCCGTATTCGATACCGTTATGCACCATCTTCACATATTGACCAGCACCTTCTTCACCCACCCAATCACAACAAGGCTCGCCATCTACCTGTGCAGCAATCGACTGGAAGATATCTTTTACATGTGGCCATGCATCAGGGTTACCACCAGGCATGATTGAAGGCCCAAAGCGTGCGCCTTCTTCACCACCTGAAATACCTGTACCAATATAAAGAATGCCTTTTTCGGCTAATGCACGAGTACGGCGGTTGGTGTTGGTGTAAAGCTCGTTACCACCATCAATAATGATATCGCCTTTATCCAAATGCGGAACCAGTAAATCGATAAACGAATCAACCACATCACCCGCTTTTACCATCATCATGACACGACGAGGCGATTTCAAACTTCCTACGAGTTCTTCAATCGAATGTGTTCCAACAATATTCGTGCCTTTTGCACGCCCTTCCATAAACTCATCAACTTTTGATGTGGTACGGTTGAAAACCGCTACCTTGATATCATGATCATTCATGTTCAAGACAAGGTTTTGTCCCATTACGGCCAGGCCGATAAGGCCGATATCTGCATCAGACATACTATTTTTCCTTTTTATTTTACGATTGTTATGCAGCGCCGCGCATAACGCGTTCTTGCACATAGTCTTCTAGTTTTAATAAATCCGCAGTGAACCCACGAATCCCCTGAGATAATTTTTCCACTGCCATGGCATCTTCGTTATGCATCCAACGCATGGACTTTTCATCGAGTGAGAGTTTCTCAATGTTCATCTTAGCCGCTGCAGCCGCATCCAATAATTGCGGTACATCCCCTTCGGCATTTTGTAATTCGTTTAATAGCTTAGGTGCAATTGTTAATAAATCACAGCCTGCCAATTGCAAAATTTCACCATGATTACGGAAACTTGCACCCATCACCTGGGTTTTATAACCGTGTTTCTTATAGTAGTTAAAAATCCCTGTTACTGACTTAACGCCAGGATCATCTTCCGCTGGGTAACCATCAACACCCTCACTGGCTTTGTACCAATCCATAATGCGACCGACGAAAGGTGAAATTAAGGTCACGCCTGCTTCGGCACACGCCACTGCTTGTGCAAAACTGAATAACAGTGTCAGGTTACAATGAATACCTTGTTTTTCTAATTCAGCGGCTGCACGAATACCTTCCCACGTTGCGGCAAGTTTAATAAGAATACGCTCTTTATCAATACCAAAGCCTGCGTACATATCAATGAGTTCATGTGCTTTTTTAATACTGCCTTCGGTATCAAACGATAATCTTGCATCAACCTCTGTTGATACGCGCCCCGGTACTATCGATAAAATTTCACGACCAAACACCACCGCTAAGCGGTCCAGAATTAATGCAATGCGATCTTCATTTGATGAGGCATTCGCCATACCATACTCAACAGCTTCTTCAACAAGGTGTTGGTATTGAGGTAATTGCGAAGCGGCATACACCAGTGAAGGATTTGTCGTCGCATCTGTAGGCAAATATTGTTTAATAGAATCAAAGTCACCCGTATCGGCAACCACAGTAGTTAATTTCTTTAATTGTTCAAGCTTATTCATGACACCCTCCTTGTCCGGATTTACCGGTTGATATTGATCAACCGCCCACACCATGTATCTCCAACTGCCCAATAGCGTAAACGGAAATATTCTTCTTGCTATTTGAACTGCTCTAACCGAAGTAACTGCGCCAACAAATATGGCTACTTGGTTAATACATCAATAAATGCTTATATTCTTGTTATACTGAACCAGTGTGACAACCATACTACAATGCCATAGCAATTCAGTGAGCTATTGAGTATAGCTCTCATAACGGCTAGCGACTACTCGAAAATGCTGACAATTAAGTATAAAAACAATGAAAATATCAAAAACCTTACAAAGTTTGTTTGTTACCAGTGAAGCTCACCCTCTCATCAAGACCGGTGGGCTAGGTGATGTGGCTGGCAGCTTGCCCCAAGCACTGGCAACACTCAAAGTCGTTCGGCAACAGCCCGCTGTTTCGCAGCGAATTCTTTTGCCGGGCTATCGCAGTGTACTCGCGCAATTTGATGATCTAAAACACGTTGCCGATATCGAATATACTGGCCATCACGGTACTGTTCGTTTACTTGAAACCAAATTTCCTGACAGCGATATTATTCTGTGGCTCGTTGATGCACCAAATTGCTTTGATCGTGATGGTGGGCCCTATGCTGATGAACAAGGCCAAGACTGGCCAGATAATGCCGCACGTTTTGCAGTTTTTAGTCGTGCTGCCGTGGCCATTTCACTTAACCAGATAGGTCTAGACTGGCAACCCGATATAGTTCATTGCCATGACTGGCAAACGGGTTTAATTCCAGCCTTGCTCTCATTGCATCCAAAACGACCAAAGACTGTTTTTACTATTCACAATCTTGCTTATCAGGGTGTTTTCTCCTCTGAGACGTTTTTCAATCTGGGCTTACCTACCGAGCTTTGGCATATGCACGGTCTGGAATACCACGGCAATATGGCCTTTATTAAAGGTGGCCTCGCCTACGCAGATTGGCTTACCACTGTCAGTCCGACCTATGCCCATGAAATTCAGGGGCCAGAATTTGGTTTTGGTCTGGATGGTTTACTGCGCCATCGTGCAGCGCAACTCAATGGCATTATCAATGGTGTCGACTATAGCGACTGGGATCCTGCAACCGATCCCGCGCTGGTTGAAAACTATGATATTGAGCATTTTGAGAAAAAACTCAGCAATAAAACCGCGCTTCAAGCACAGTCTGGCCTTCCAGTAGACGCCGACATTCCGGTTTTGGCTTTTATTGGGCGGCTTGTCTGGCAAAAAGGCGTTGATGTTTTACTGGCATCCTTGCCCCAACTCCTAAGACTCAATATCCAATGCATTATTTTAGGCAGTGGAGAATATGCCCACGAACAACAACTTCGCAAGCTACAAAAACGTTTTCCCGACAAATTAGCCGTCACTATTGGTTATAACGAAGATTTTGCCCACCAGCTTGAAGCCGGAGCCGATATGTTTTGTATGCTATCGCGCTATGAACCCTGTGGCTTAAACCAACTATATAGCCTGCGTTATGGCACCGTCCCAATTGTAAGGCGGACTGGCGGGCTTGCTGACACCGTGATTGATGCCAAAGAAGGTGCCCGCGGTACTGGGTTTGTCTTTGATAACACCAATCAGGCCGATTTTATCGATGCCATGCAACGCGCCCTTTCTCGCTATAACCGTCCAAAACAGTGGCAAGCACTCGCTAAACGAGGCATGCGCCGTGATTTTGGCTGGAAGCAAAGCGCTCGGCACTATCTAGAACTATATAAAGGTTTGTCATAACCTGCGAAATCCGCCATAAACCGGTATAATGCGCATCCCGACGGGGGTTCGCGCATTAAGCCTTGCCTTCTATAACGGGGTGAGAAACACCCAAAACACTGAAACACAAGGTTTTATTCTCCATGAGCACTCAGATCAGCGACAAACAGCTGCGCAGCCGAGTTAAATTACTTGGTCGCCTACTCGGTAATGTTCTACACGCACAGGCTGGTGAACGGGTCTATAAGACCGTCGAAACCTTACGTAAAGGCTATGTTAGCTTGCGCAAAAAAGACGATGAGCGAAAGCGAAGCCGTCTTAAAACGATTATTCATAACCTAGAACCTAGTTTAGCGACCCATGTCGTGCGCGCATTCAGCACCTACTTTAGCTTGCTCAACATTGCTGAAGAAGCTTTCCAACATACCCAACGTCGTCGCGAAGTACGCACCAGTAATGTTCTATGGAAAGGTTCATTCAACCACACACTGCACGAATTCAAAGCACAAGGCATCACCGCGGATCAATTACAAACCTTGTTAAACAGTCTCAACTATATGCCTGTTTTTACGGCTCACCCGACTGAAGCAAAACGCCGTACGATTCTTGAAACACTGCGCCGTATCTTTGTTACCAGTGAAAAACTAAATGACCCACGCCTTGCTAAAAGTGAGCGCGAGGACATAACCCAAGAAATTGAAAATCAAGTACAGGTACTTTGGAAAACTGACGAAGTCCGTGTGCATAAACCAAAAGTGGTCGATGAAATTCGCAATGGTCAATATTACTTCCGCCAGTCGTTATTCTCTGCTGTGCCGATGGCCTATCATTACCTGAACAAAGCAATCAAAAATGTCTACGGCGATGAAGCTCGCAACGTAACCCTACCAACCTTTATTAGTTTTGGTTCATGGATTGGTGGTGATCGTGATGGCAACCCATACGTAAAACCCGAAACAACTGTGATGGCATTACGCATGCAAAAACGCGAAATGCTCCTCGAATATCTAAACCGAATTCGAAAGCTTGGTCACCTTTTAACTTATTCAAGCCAACTGTGTACGCCTTCTGAAGCCATTCAAGAAAGTCTTGAGTGTGAAGACGATATTTGTCAAAGCGCGTTTGCAGATAACCCGAACCGTTATAGCCATGAGCCATATCGTCGTAAATTACATATCATGCATCATCGTCTTGAATTGTCCCTACGCACAATTAAGAGTTTACTCGAAGGTAATGTAAGTGAACGCTATGAAGGCCGTTACCTTAATGAACAAGAGTTTCTTGATGACTTAGAAATGATTCATGCCTCGTTATGCAGTCATGGCGATGAAGAAATTGCGAATCAATCATTACTCGATCTTATTTATCTAGTACGCACCTTTGGTTTCTATTTAGCTCACTTAGATATTCGTCAAGAATCTACTCGCCACACAAGTGCTGTCAGTGAAATTCTTGTTGCAGAGGGTATTGACTACGCCGATATTGATGATGCTCAACGCATTAATGTACTCAGTGAATTGATTAGTGCAGAAACTCCGATTGACTTCGACGTCAATAACTTTAGTGAAGAAACACGCGAAACACTGGAAGTTTTTAATGTCATGTCTCGCATGCGTAAAGAAATCAGCCAAAAAGCATTTGGTAGTTATGTCATATCAATGACTCACTCTGCTAGCCATATTATGGAAGTCATGTGGTTGGGTTCACTTGCTGGCCTTGCAGGCAAAAAAGACGGCGAATGGTTCTGCGACATTGAAATCAGTCCATTGTTTGAAACAGTCGATGATTTACAACACATCGATCCCGTCATGCGCGCACTGTTTGCCAACAGTACTTATGCAAAACTTTTAAAGATTGCCGGTAACCGTCAAGAAATCATGCTCGGTTATTCTGACTCTTGTAAAGATGGCGGTATCCTTGCCTCAGGTTGGAACCTTTACCAGGCACAACAACAAATCACCGCGCTGGCACGTGAATACGGTGTTGATTTACGCTTGTTCCACGGACGCGGTGGTACGATTGGCCGCGGTGGTGGCCCTACGCATGATGCAATTCTATCGCAACCTGAAGACACGGTGCATGGCCAAATCAAGTTTACTGAACAAGGTGAAGTGCTTTCATCTAAATACAGTAACATTGAAACAGCCAGCTACGAACTTAGTATGGGTGTGACCGGTTTAATGAAAGCCAGTCGTAGTTTAATTGTCCCACCGCAAAAACATAATGAAGACTACTTAGAAATTATGGGTGCGTTGGCTGCAAGTGGTGAAGACACTTACCGTGATCTGATCATACACACTGAAGGCTTTATGGATTACTTCTATGAAGCCACACCGGTGACGGAAATTGGTTTACTCAATATCGGTTCGCGTCCATCACACCGCAAAAAAGCTGACCGTTCGATGAGTTCCATACGCGCGATCCCTTGGGTGTTTGGTTGGGCGCAATCACGCCATACTTTACCGGCTTGGTACGGCATCGGAAGTGCCCTTTCTAAATGGCATAACAACGATCCTAAGCGTATCGAAATACTACAAGATATGTACAAAAAATGGCCATTCTTCCAAGCCTTAATGAGTAATACTCAGATGGCACTTTATAAAGGTGACATGGATATTGCAGCAGAGTATGCCGAACAATGCGCCGACAAAAACCTTGCTAAGAACTTACACGGAAAAATCAGTAAGGAATATTCGAAAACTGTTGATCAGGTTAAACTCATTGCTGGTGTTGAAAGCCTCATGGAAGAATCACCTGCATTAGCCGTCTCATTAGAACGCCGCAGCCCTTACCTCGATCCGCTTAACCACATTCAAACCACCTTACTTGAAAGAAGTCGTGACAAATCATTAAGCGAAGATGATCGTGATGAATGGCGTAACCCGCTTTTAAGAACCATTAATGCGATTGCACAAGGTATGCGTAATACAGGTTGATAGCCATCGCCCAAACAAAAAAACGGCAACTAAAAGTTGCCGTTTTTTTTGCTTCAAACGATGAATAATTACACCGCTTCACGCTGTGGTTCGAGCTCTTCTTCTCTAAATATTTTAACGTCGTTGGTTGCTGTAGCCAAAATTCGAACGCGATTGCACTGCGCATCCTGTATCGTCAATTCAATCTGTTCCCCTGATGCTGTTTCAATAACGAGTGATTCGCCGATTCGTCTTGTCATCACTATCATAGTGGTCTCCGTCCCCTATTATTATGAGGCTCACTATATCGACTAATTTGAACTATTTGTATAGGCCGGTATCGACTTGGTTTGTGGGATGTGGCTTACAACTAATGGGTATGCTGTGAGGGAGAATTAATTCGCGACTGGCAACATTTCAATTATCTTACAACCAACGCTGTATTCTTTTTCTGGAACAATTTCTTCGACATGTATTACTTCGACCTTGGCATGGAAAGGTAAGGTAATACCTGATTTTCCTGGCTCGATATGAACATTCAACATATCGCCTATGGCCAAATCATGACTGGTATGAAACTGTAATCCGGTCGCACTTAAATCTTTGACTGTGGTGGAAAATGTTTCACTCGTATCCACCGTAGTAACAGTCGCATCACTGTCGATAACCATTCGGTGAAAATCACGTTTGTCTACTGAATCAACCATTTACCATCGCCTCTTGCATTTTTAACCTGTTAGAGACTGTATCGGCCAAACTTAGGCAACCTGAACAGGTATTGTGTTACGAGTGTGAGTAATTGTGTTCTTTTCATCTAAATAAACTAATTTTGGTTTAAAGTTAACCAATTCTTGTTGGCTAAGTTCAACATAACTACAAATAATAATCCGATCACCTGGGTTCGCTTTATGCGCAGCTGCACCGTTCACAGAAATAATACCTGAGCCGTCTTCGGCACGAATAGCATAGGTTGTAAAACGTTCGCCATTGGCAACATTATAAATTTGAATTTGCTCGTATTCATGAATACCAGCGGCCTCGAGTAAACGACCATCAATGGCACATGAACCTTCATATTCAATTTCAGAGTGCGTCACGCAAGCCCTATGGAGCTTACATTTGAGCATCGTCATTTGCATGGAAAACCCTTCCTTTAAACATAAAATAAAGCCCGCCTGACGCGAGCTGGTGCGTATTATCCAATGTTAATGCGCTGCATTCAAACGAAGCTTATAAGTCATTGATAATACTGTGGTTACGATACAGGATTAGACTCAAATCGTGCATTTTAGGTTATCAATCAAGCGAGGTTTACCCAAACTGGCCGCAGCCAAAATTATATAGTCCCGGGTCTTTTCAGTCGGTTTTGTCAGATTTGGCCGTAAAATCTCAATGTAGTCGACCTGCCAGCCTGTCTTGTTCAATGCCAGCGTCGCCTCATCCGTTAAGGCATCAAAATCACGGCGCCCTTTGCGAAGTTCCGCCGCGATCAAGTCTAAAATGTGCTGTAAGCGTGATGCCCGTTGCCGCTCTTCCTGAGTAAGGTATTGATTACGCGAACTCATTGCCAAACCATCCTCTTCACGCACCGTCGGCACTGCTACGATCTTAATCTTCAGATCAAGCTCGTTTACTAACCAACGAATCACCTGGACTTGTTGATAGTCTTTGTTTCCAAACACCGCCACATCCGGTTTTACCATATCAAATAAACGCGCGACCACGCTGGCGACACCGTCAAAATGACCTGGCCTGTCTTTACCACATAGCTGGTTATTCAGATTTTTAGGCACACGTATATCACTGCTTACTCTCTCGCCATAGATCACATCAACAGAAGGAATAAAAACCAAGTCAGCCCCTCTTGCAGCTAATAGCACACAATCTTTTTTTTCTGTCCGCGGGTACTGCTCAAGATCTTCATTCGGACCAAACTGGGTTGGGTTAACAAAAATACTCACCACACAACGATCAGCTTTAGCTTTAGCCCGATCAACTAATTGTAAGTGCCCTTCATGTAAATTACCCATTGTTGGGACAAATGCGATACGTTCACCGGCATCACGCCATTTTTTTATTTCGGCTTGCAGTGATTCAACATCACTGACTTGTAACAAAGACTGATTCATTGATAACTGTGCTCAAGGGTTGGGTAACTAGATTGCTTAACCGCATCAACGTAGGCACGAATGGCTGCATCAATCGTATTTTGTTCTTCAAGAAAATTTTTGACAAATTTGGCTTTGTGACCACGACTAATCCCAAGCATGTCATAGGTCACTAACACCTGACCATCACAGTCAACGCCAGCGCCGATACCAATAACTGGGATTGTTAAGGTTTCACTGATTTTTTTACCGAGTGATGCAGGAATACATTCAAGTACTAGCATTTGAATACCGGCTTGCTGTAGTGCTTGGGCATCTTTCAAAATACGTTCCGCACTTTCATTGTCGCGCCCCTGTACTTTATAACCACCCAACTCATTCACAGACTGTGGCTCTAACCCTAAATGCCCACACACAGGAATATTATTAGCGACTAATTTTTTTACATTATCGAGTTGTTGTTGCCCACCTTCTAGTTTTACCATTTGCGTACCACCTTCAATAACCAGACGTTGCGCATTCTCAAGTGTTTGCGATGTAGTGGTATAACTTTGATAAGGTAGGTCGGTAATAATATAAGCGCGCTGACTGCCGCGTGCCACATTCGCACTGTGGTAGACCATGTCATCCATACTCACTGGCAGCGTACTATCATGCCCCTGAATAACCATACCTAATGAATCACCAACAATAAAAGCATCAACGCCATTATCATCTAATGCATTAGCAAAGCTGGCATCATAAGCCGTCAACACGGCAATCTTTTCGCCCTGTGTTTTCATACTTTGAAGTGCTTCAATGTTTAAACGTTTCATGCTTACAGCTCAAAAGGTTGAGGATTGAAATAATGTCGGCCACTGCGAATAGTTTGCACCTGTTCAAGTAGCAAATCATAATCTTGTGAACTGTTGACCAAATCAATTTCCGAGGCATTGACGATCAAAAGTGGCGAGGCATTGTATTGATAAAAAAAATCGGTATAACCATCAACTAAGCGCTGCAAATATGCTGAGGATATGCGCCTCTCTGCATCAATGCCCCGCTTGTTAATACGCTGTAGTAACACATCAACCGGTGCTTGCAGGTAAATCACCAGGTCAGGAACTGGCGCATCAATGGTCATGTTTGCATAGACTTGTTCATACAAATCAAATTCATCATCTTGCAAGGTAAGCTCAGCAAATAAACGATCTTTTTCAATTAAGAAATCAGCAACACGCACTGGTTTAAACAAGTCATGCTGGCGTAGTTCCTGCATTTGTCTGGCGCGTTGAAATAGAAAAAAGAGTTGTGTCGGTAATGCAGCTTCAGCAGGTTTTTTATAATAGCGCTCAAGAAAAGGATTCTCATCGGCCCCTTCGAGGAGTAGCTCACTCTCAAAGGAATGCGCAAGACGCTTTGCCAGACTGGTTTTTCCTACACCAATCGGCCCTTCTACAACGATAAAGTCAGGTCTTGAACTGTTCATAATCGAATCAAATATTTAACTGTGCGTATTGTAGCGTGTTTCATGGCTTTGTGCGTTAGCTAAGGCGCTAGCTTTTCTAATATGGTCTGCTGACACGATGTCATATATTGAGAAGCCTTACCGAGCCCAGGCATTTCCAAATCTGGTGCGATTTCCGCTAATGGTACAAGTACGAAATCACGCTTGGTTATTTCAGCATGAGGAACGGTTAACCGCTCACTACTGATTATCTCATCGCCGTAAAGCAATATATCTAAATCCAGTGGCCTAGATGCCCAACGCTCATCTGTGCGAACCCGTCCCTGTGCAAACTCAATCGCCTGCAAGCTATCGAGTAAACTTAATGGATCAATTTTAGTTTCGATTGCTACCACCGCGTTCAAATAATCTGGAGCTGTTTCACCGTTTAAGGTTAACGCTTTACTGAGATAAAAAGATGAATTGGCTATAAAGTTTGTTTGCGGTAATTGTTTGATTGCTTCGATGGCATTCACTAACTGCTGAGCAGGTTGCTCTAAATTACTACCCAAGCCTATATAGCTAACAACGTTAGTCATTAACTTAGTGTGACTTTGGCTTATGGCGGCCTCGACGGCGGCTTTTTTTATGTTCATTCGGTAACAACATTGATTCGCGTCCGGCGTTGTCGCAATCCTGAATCTTAGTCCACCATTCAGCGTACTCGGTCAAAGTGTCATCCGCGATTGTGCGAATTAACAAAAAGTCATAGGCGGCACGAAAACGTGGGTGTTCCAAAGTACGTAAGGCACGTTTACCACTTCGATGCATTAAGCGTGCTTGTAGAACAAAAATCTCTTTTACCATGATGGCAAAACGCCTTGGCACAGAGACAGCTTGGCGTTGTTTGCTAAACGCTTGATCAGTCGCTGCTTGAATCGCTTGAATGGCTGGCATGCCTTGCTCAAGCATGGGTGCCATGGCCGCTTGCATTGGATCCCACAACATTGCGGCAAATAAGAAAGCCGGCGTCACTGGCTTACCGGAGGCGATGCGTCGATCGGTACTTTTTAAAGCTTCACAGATTAATGTGTGAGGAAAGCCTTCTGCTTCCTGAGACAAAATAACGTCTGTTTGCGGAAACAGCGGTCCGAACAATCCATAGTGCCGCAAACTTTCAAATGTCTGCAGGGCTTTACCGGAATGAAATAATTTCAAAATTTCTTCAAACAAACGTGCAGGCGAGATTTCAGTCAGCAGGTTGGCTAATTCAAAAATAGGTGCTTCGGTTTTTTCTTCAATTCGCATCCCCAACTTCACGGCGAAGCGAATTGCTCGTAACATCCGCACAGGATCTTCATGATAACGTTCGGAAGGGTCGCCAATTAAACGCAAGATACCTTGCTTTAAATCTTCGTAACCGTTTACATAATCAATGACAGAGAAGGTATTAATATCGTAATACAGTGCATTAACAGTAAAGTCGCGTCGCCATACATCTTCCTCGATACAGCCAAAGGCGTTGTCACGGATAATGCGCCCATTTTCAACATGAACCTCATCACCTTCTGGTTCCAAATTAGCCCGAAAAGTAGCCACCTCAATGATATTGCGGCCATAGCCAACATGAGCAAGCCTAAAACGGCGGCCAATTAATCTGCAATTTCGGAACGTCTCTTTTACTTGCTCAGGACTGGCATTGGTCGCAACATCAAAATCCTTAGGTTCTAGGCCTAAGAGCAAATCACGCACCCCGCCACCGACCAAACAGGCCTGATAACCAGCCTTTTTTAGGCCATATAAGACCTTAATTGCCTGCTCACTCATGCTAGAGCGCGAGATGCAATGTTCGGCACGGGGGATAATTGTCGCGAGCGACTGCTGAGTGGAATTTACCAAAACCTATGTAACCTAAAGCCTAAATTGATTTTTATTTGTCTAATCATAGCACTAATGTCGGGATTCATGGTGATTTGAGCTTAATATTGAATCATGGCTAAAACCACTTAAGTTTGAATACTTTTTGCCGCTAACCAAGTGTAACAGTCAAATTCTAAGCAAATATAAGTGTTAGACTCATGTCAAAACAGCATATATTAATTTATAGCGTGGTCATTCTCGTCTTAATTGGCGCTGACATGCTATTTATATCGCAATATGAAGTTAACAGCGCGGCATTACCTATATTGGTGATAAAAGACATTCTTATTGTCTTGCTGCTAAGAAAAATACAACAAATATTGTTACTAAAAGACTTCTCCGCCTTCACCGATACACCACCAGCGTCACAAAAGCCCAATATCGACCTCACCATGACCTTACCTACCGGTTATGGTGCGCTTAGAGAAATCAATAGCCAGATAAATCGTCGTATCAAAAATACCCATGACGCGGTTGTGAATATTGAGGCCTCTGTTTGCCGGCTTGTACCAATGTCAGCCGAATTAGCCGACACCTACACTGCAAGCAGCGAGCGCACATTGAAACAGACCAATTACAGCCAATCTGTTGTTGATGCCATGGAAAAAATGAATCAAGCCAGCTCAACCGTATCAAGTGATATTGTGCAAATAAATACCGCTGTAATCAGCAGCAATGAACATGTTACTAGCTGTCGCAACGCAGTTGATAGTACGGTTGAAAGCATTCATACCGTGTCAAAAAATATGCAACGCGCAACGGGTGAGTTGGAAAAATTAAAACAAGCAGGCGAAGAAATTAATGCTGTCATTGAAGTCATTGACAGCATTGCTGAACAAACAAATTTATTAGCCTTGAACGCAGCCATTGAAGCGGCACGTGCTGGTGAAATGGGCCGAGGCTTTGCTGTCGTTGCTGACGAGGTCAGAACATTAGCCGAAAGAACCCGCGTATCAACGCTTGATGTTCGTGAAAATGTAGAACGCATACAATCACAGACCAATGATCTTGTTATTTCAATGGATCAAGGTAAAGAATCAACTGAAATAACGGTGCAACGTTCAGAACATTCGCGCCAGCAACTTGATGGTATTTTCTCAGCGATTGAAGAAATTCAGGTCGCAGCCGATAAGATCAATGGTTCCATACATACTCAAAATAGCGCCTCTGCAGAAACTAGAACCTCGATTGATGCCTTAATTGATATCAACACCAGCGCAATAGATAACTCAAATATGCATAAAGTATCAAAACAAGACCTTTGTAATCTAGCAAAAATATTAAAAGATAAAATATCAATCTTTAAATTAAATGAGTCGCAGTGGAACGAATCCACTCGACACAAAACCCGTAAGCCTGAAGAATCCAGCTCTGTTTAATCATCAATTGCTACAGCAGATGACGTTAAAATGTTTTAACTGTACTATGTTGCCTCCAGATAATTTAGTAACAGACAACGGCAAAACAAATGAACACCGAAACAAACGACTTACTGCCTAGTGCAGGACTCCTAAGACGCATTGGTGCCTTTGCGTATGACAGCTTACTGTTAATGGCCCTTATCGTTATCGCTGGTTTTATTGCGCTCCCTTTCACTGGCGGTGAAGCACCTAAAGCAGGCAACCCTTACTATCAAACTTATTTGTTCATTCTAAGTTATGTTTTCTTTGCTTGGTTCTGGACGCGCGGTGGGCAAACTCTTGGTATGCGCGCATGGCGGTTACGTGTTCAAAACGATGATGGTTCAGCCATTAGTTGGGGCCAGTCGTTATTACGATTCATGTCAGGTGTCGCTTCACTGGTATTAATTGGTGCAGGCTTTTACTTAACAAAAAACGAACCCATGTCACATCTATATCTTTTGGGTATTGCCGCATGGGTGATCTTTGTTGCAAGTTTTTTATGGATACTCGTCGATAAGAAAAAACTAGCTTGGCAAGACCATTTCTCCAACTGCAAAGTTGTTGTCTTACCAAAACCAGAAAAAAAATCTAAATAAATCTTCCCAACTAGATTCTACGTATCATTACGATAGCTAAGATGAGAAATATTAACGCCGGTAAACTTGCGCTAAGTATCGGCGGAATATTATAAACAATCCCTAAATGGTTGAAGCCTTGGTTGAATAAAAAGAAACCTAACCCCACCAAAAAACCAATAAAAATACGTTGGCCTATACTCACTCCGCGCAATGGCCCAAAGATAAACGGCACTGCAAGTAATAACATCACCACAATTGAAACCGGCACCATTAATCGTGACCAAAAAGCTAATTCGTAGCGTCCAGCCTCTTGACCATTATCACTTAAATAACGGTAGTAACCGTATAAATCACGCACAGACAGCTGTAATGGATTAACAACAATTAAACTAATTAGCGCAGGGCTTAATAATGAATCCCACTGCGCGCTTTCAAAACTACGCGTTTTAATGCCTTTAACGGTGATCTCACTTTGACTTAAACCATTGAGTATCCACTGCCCCTTGTCATAAATTGCTTTTTCAGCGTGCGTTGTTGTGCGAAGTTGATGCTCATCATCAAATTCATAAATATAAATATCAGTAATATCACCGCCAGGACTAATGCCTCGAATATTAAGAAAACTTCGCGCATCACGCGACCAAAAACCATTAACTGTTTTTAATGCTGTTTGTTCTGCCAACATTTGTGAGCGTCTCGATTGCGCAAATTGTTCTGCCTGAGGTACCACAAATTCAGACAACAACATGATCACCAAAATTAAAACAAACCCCGCCTTTAAAACGGCTCCTGCAATCCTTAATAGCGAAACACCGGCAGCACGCATCACAACCAATTCACTTTGGTTGGCCATTGCACCCAATCCTGTTATTGCACCCAACAGTGCAGCGATGGGAAAGAACTCTACAATATGTGACGGTGTGGTCAGCAAAAGGTAAATCACCATCTCAGTTTGATCGTAATTACCCGTGCCAACGGAATTAAGCTCTCGAACAAAACGAAACAAGCCATCCAATGCGATCAATACCATTAGCACTAATGCGATGCTTCTAAAAACAGCTGCGCCAATGTAACGATCGATTATTTTCATGCTGGAAGCTTTCTTAAAAGCGGGAAGCGATCGTTAAGCCAATTTGATTGCCCACGTGTTTGCCAAATTACAACCATCAACGCGACCAACAGTATTAACATTGGTAACCACCACATGCCTATATAAGGACTGATCTTGCCGCGGCTAATCCAGTTATGTGCAGCGCCAAATAAATTATTATAAATCACATACACAAACACAGCGCTAAACAAACGACCATATTGCCCTTCTCGTGGGTTAACACGGCTCATCGGGATGGCTAGTAACATCAGTGCTACCGTTACAAATGGGACGACAATGCGTGATTGTAGTTCTGATACGTCACGCAAAACAGGAGAAGACCATAGTGAATGCGTCGATTTTGCTGACTGGCGCAAAGCGGCTGCACCTACCGCTTTCTCATCCACGCGCACAGCGTGTTTAACGAAGCGGGTAATTCGGTAGTCATCTTGTCCTGGTTCACCTTCATAGCGATAACCGTCGACCATCACCATGAATTCATCGCCCGATTTTTCATCTATATAGCGATAACCTGTTTTTGAGGAAAGTACCGACTTACGAGTACCTTTACGACTTTGAACAAATACATTCTTAAGTTCACGTTGATCATCTGATAAAGCTTCAACGTACATAATCAAGCCGCCATCGCGTGACTCAACAAAACGCCCTGCCGACAACAAACTCAATTCGGAACGATTTTCCGCCACATGTAAAATATTATCGTATTCATTTGCCGCCCATGGCGCTAAATACAGCGTGCATACCGCGTTAACAACAAACACTAACGGCGCAATAAACATCAGAAAGCGTGTTATTTTAACTTGCCCTATGCCACTTGCGGTCATCGCAACCATTTCATGATCTTGGTATAAGCGACCTAACGTCAGTAATACGGAAAAAAACATGGCCAGAGGGATAATTGTGCCGATGTGCTTTAACAGCTGTAATGACAATAGCGTCAACACAACTTCAACTGGCAACACGCCTTCTGCCACATCACCTAAAATACGCACAAACCGTAAACTAAAGAATATCAGTAGCAATACAACCATCACTGCTAGCAGTGTTGTGGCGACTTCTTTAATTATATAACGCTGTATTATCACTTAAAATCAACCAAATCTCTTAAAACGCCGCAAAAACCTAATTTTTCTAGTGGACAATCAGGCCATTTTAACTCATATTATCAATAACTCGTCATTAAGCTCACTTAATAGTTAGTGCCACGACAAATCATAAAAACACATAGTACACATATCGGCTGAGAGATTCAGCATGAAGGTATAGGAGTCAGTATGGAATTCAGTATTAAAAGCGGTCACCCTGAAAAGCAACGCAGTGCATGCATTATTGTGGGTGTTTTTGAACCGCGCCGACTTTCTATTGCCGGTGAACAACTTGACCTAATTAGCGACTCTTGGCTCTCAAACCTCATCCGCCGTGGCGACATTGAAGGCAAAGCTGGGCAAACACTCTTGCT
>Ga0316205_10001878_pt1 | contig 23942 bp, 14 predicted proteins | sample 3monthpyrite_MG_FD_204941 | JGI IMG/M metagenome (GOLD analysis project Ga0316205, IMG submission 204941) | Microbial mat bacterial communities from mineral coupon in-situ incubated in ocean water Damariscotta River, Maine, United States -... | ecosystem: Environmental > Aquatic > Marine >... | reverse complement strand
TTTATTCTTGGGTCATACAATCGAGCTTCAAAAGCAACCTTTCCAGTCTCTTTGTCAAGTTCCTGACCTTGGTAATTATACCTATAATCTCCAACGACATTTCTGTTAGGCATCGCCATCCCGCCTGGATAGTAATCGGTATAATTGGTCACACTGGCAGTACTTGACACCACAGCCCTTACATTGCCCAAATGGTCGGCAATTTGGTAATTGTTTGTATTTGCCTGTCTGTTATAGACACCCTCTCTAGAATTTCCATAAATAGGGTGCTCATCTAAAGTAAGAGTGTTTAATGAACTACTAGTCCCCGTTTCTAGATCGAAAGTTAAGGTATTCGGTTCTTCGTAACGATTATATATAGCCAAAACACTCCCAGCTGCATCCCTAATATAATAGGTGTTGGTTATTTGTGGATCCCCAAAAGGGCCAGAGGATTTAATGTATTCCTTTCTAACACGCTGTCCTTTGTCGTTATAATAAAAATTTCTAAACGTACCTGCAGCTGCTCCACCCGGTGGTGGTGGATTGTTAGGATCGATAACATAAACAGGTAGATGATTTACGGATGTAACCAATCCTGCAGCATTATAAGCATAGTGCGTGTCTTTATCTCTAATGAGTTGTCCTATACTGTTATATTCGTAGTTATCCGCTTCTTGGTTTGCTAAATCACCTGCATAAATGTTGCCTGCTGCATCGCTAACATGATTGAGCTGATTTGTCAGGCCGTTATAATTGTAGGTAAAATCATCCATTACATTAGAGCCACTTTGTGTATGCTTATTTCTAGTTAAAGATAATAAATTTCCGTTAGCATCATACGTTAAATTACTTACTTTATAGTCACTCGCTGTGTTAGGGGTAATAACACCACTGTTGTTGGCAGCCCCATAAACCGCTTCTTCCAGCCAATTATTACTGTTGTATTTATAGGTATAGGCATTATGTGACGTGTTTGCATTAGGGTCTTTGCCAGATAATGCCCAACGTGTTGCTTTTATGTTCCCATCAAACCTATTGTCCCCTTGTGTGGATGTGACAATAGGTTTAGGTGTGTTGCTTCGTGTGTAATCCCCAGAAAAATAATCGATGTGCATCCCAAAAGCATCATTTGTATCTCCACCAGGATCGTTCGCACTATTTAATGACGGATGGTTTATAGCTTTTAATTGTCCAGCTAGGTTATATACATAATCTATACCTTGTACATTACTGCCAAGTTCAGTACGTTTTAATGCTCCTGTTTCGTAATACCCGTACTGTGCTTGCGTTGTAAAATTATTATTATCTAAGGATGTGGCCACCGTTGTTAATTCCCCGACATTATTATACGTGTACTTATGTGCAAATAACTCGCTGGGTTTATGCTTTTGGTAGATTACTTTGGTAACCATGCCCTTAATAGGGTCGTATTCATAATCTATGGTTTTGGTCCCTAGACCGTTAATTTCCTGTACCAACCATTCTACACGCCCATAAATATCGTAACTGTACCATGTTGTGGTCGTGGCAGGGTTCTCTGTCCATGTTTTACTTACATTTCCTGCTACAAAATTTTGAGTTAGATAATTATAAGTTGCTATCCCTTCGTCATTTAAAGCAGCATACAATCCAGTAATATCTGGAGTGTCATACTGCGTGTGATGCTGCTCTTTGCAATAATTTGGATCTAAGGCATCATTAATATCTACGGTTGAATTTGCATCAACAAGATCGTAAACTCCAAAATCTTCAACATATGTATTGTAATCAAAGAAACTTGTATCCGCCATTAAAGGAGCTGAAGTTTGTGTGCTAGAAGTATAAATTACAGCATCATTTTTGTAGTATCTAACAGTACTACCTATACGTTCTATTTTAAATATATCACCATATTCATAAGATCCTACACTACCTTTACTCGATCCAGACTCATATACATATAAGTATCTATTCCTATGAAGGTATAAAGAATATTCAATCCCATTATAATTATACCCTGCATTAGTTGAAGATAATCCTAACATACCTGTAGTTGGATTATTAGGTGCTTTAAACTTAATGTATCCATCCCCAGTGATAGTTTCTGTGCTTGCAAAACCTGCATTCCAAGAATTTGCTGGAACTTTTTGAATTGAATTACCAGAAGAAATCACCTGAACATAGTTCATGAATTTCTTGTTTCCTCCTGTAAAAGTTATATCTTTTACAGCAGCATTATTGTTATTAAAAGAAGCATCACCAACTAAAATCTCATTGTATGATGGTAAATTAGATATGTAGAACACGGTACCATTTCGCAAGTATTGGACCATGCTGCCAATACGCTCTATTTTAAAAATATCATTCGCATTATAGGCACCAAAACTACCTCTATTCCTTCCTAATTCATATATATAAATATTACCATTAGCATGCATATATATATTATAATTTATAACTCCATAAGAGGCTCCTGTATCAAATATATATGAAGATAATCCCAACATTAAGTACTTATTATTTTGCAAAACTTGCCATTGAATAGAACCGTCTCCTTCTATCGTTTCAAGAGTATTGAATCCTGAGTCCCAATTAGAGTCTACGCCTCCCGTTGAAGTTAAAGTAGTTCCAGATACTACCATATTTATCTTATTAGTTATTGGGTCGAGTATTGGAGTAAGCACACTACCTCCCATAGTCACATTACTTATCTTAGAACTATCGCTGTTCAATGAGAAATCTCCCAGTAAATTTCCTGCTGAACTAACAGTAGACGTGTAGAAAACAGTGCCATTTTTCTTATAATAGATTGTAGAGCCTATGCGTTCAACCCTAAAAACATCATCTGATGTATATGGGCCATAATTTTGTATTCCTGTAGTGTATTCTTGAACCAAAATGTCTCCCTGATAAGAGTAAATAGCGTAAGCAATACTGCCCCAACCACTGGTTGAGCTATTTGGTGATAGACCAAACATTGCTACTTGATCCAAATTTGGAAACTGGGCCTCAATATAGCCATCACCACTGATCATATCCACAGTTGCAACTCCAGCATTCCAATCTTCTGTGGCTGTTTTAGAAATTCTATTTCCTTCTTGTTTTATCTTAACCAAATCTGTTAGGTCATTGCCTTTATAGACTGAAGTCCCAAAAGATTTCGGGCCATCGTACACACCGCTTTCCGTGGGCCTACCATAATCATCATAATTGGTATAGCTAAATTCGTCATTAATGGATTGCTTAGAGTTTTGCGAATATCGTATTTGCCCATCTTCCCTATATACAAACTGTGCACTTCCTTCATCTGGACTAGATGTTTCTAATAATTGACCTAGAGCATTATACTTAAAATTGCTGGTCATAGTGTGGTCTGGAAACTCTTGGGTCAGGTTTAAACTATTCCCGTCAAAACCAGTAGGCTGGGTGCTTTTTATCAATCTGCCGGCTTTATCATAATAGTTTAACGTGTAATCATAATAGTTGACTTTATAGCGAATCCCTTTGGTATCTGTATCAGTGGAAATACTTCCATCAGAATTTACGTAAGAAACAGGTGCTCCCTGGGTTCCCGTTCCAACATATTCCACCCTGTAAAGGTTATTGCCTGTCATTTGGGAGCTAGTTACTGTTTGTTCTGTTCTAAGGTCGTATATAACATAGTCGTTTGCATTGCCCAAAAATTGAATGTCCGAATTAATAATCCCTTTTGGGATATGTACGTCAATGTATTTTTGTCCGCCAATTACCGAAACTACTTCGTATTTCGTATTACCTCCAGAACGTGCTGCTGCCAATACCTTACCTTCACCATCGCTAAACATAACAGATTCTTCCCCATGAACATCAATACTCACGGATTTGTAGAATTTTGTCACCACCTCTTCCTGTTGCTCTATAACGTTTGGTGTGCCGAAATAGCCTTTGCCAAACACATAATACAACTCTTGGGCAGCAGACACCGTATAACCAAACCCTTGCACCCAGCTATCAGGCTGGCCATTGTTATCGGTATCCATTTTATTGCCCCCAATCACTTTTAAACCACTCCCTGGGTTTAAAGTGCTGAAGATGGTTCTTGAAAAAGGATACTGGGTAACATCCTGATAAGGTTCGTTGGTATTGCCCTCACTATAATACCAACCCAAGGAATTTGCAGCATTGCTTACAGTTGATGGGTTTTCCGGGTCAGACTCAAAATCTGTACTGCTATAGGCTGCATTAAGGCCATTTTTAATAAAATCTGTTTTGTAAAAAAACCCTCCGGTATCATAAATGGGTGCGCTCAATGTTTGTAAGGCGGCTCTACCTTGTTTATCGTAAAATATCTGGGAAGCCCATGTATTTCCAGTCTTTAAATCCACTGTTTGATTTTGAATCGATCTACCCATTTCGTCAAAATACCCTTTAGAATTGGATGTAAGGCCCCCTTGAACATCATACGTCTTGGATATTATCCAATTTAAGTCTTCTGTTACTCCAGATGTTCCCGGTAAACAGCCATTATCTGGACCATTTACTGTGGGGCATAGATCAAAACTGTTTGACACATAGCCAGTTGGGGCCATACAGGCTGTTTGTATGCTATTTGGGTCTCCAAAAGTGTCGTTATCCGCGTCTTCATACCACACGGTTTCGGATGTTAAAATATTAGGGGCGCTGTCATCACAATCCAAATTGTTTGTAACATACCCTGTTGGCTGATAACAGGAGCTTAACCAAAATGAGCTGCCATAACCATCACCGTCATCATCTCTATAGTACTTTTTTGCAATGGTAATATTTGGATCCGTATCATCACAATCACTATTATTGGAAACATAACCTGGAAGCTGAGATACCCTACACATATAGTTAAACATATTACCATAGCCATCACCGTCATCATCAAAATACCAAGGAACAGATCCGGGTTCAGCGTCTAAGCAATCTTCATTAACAACAGGGACAGGAGGGCCAATTTGGGCAAAAGAAGAAATTGAAAATACAAAAACAACTATTGATATACATCTTTTCATCGTACTATTGGTTTTTATAATTATAAAAATTCTCGCTTACTCTTTTAAAGCCCCCAACAAGTCCAGAGGAATTGTCAATAACTTCTTTATAGGTTTCTTTTAATCGACCAGCCTCATCATATATATACTGCGTCCCTAAATTATTCGAATCTAAAATGAAACTAAGTTCATCCCATTCATTATATACATAACTTGTCATGCTTGAGGCAACAGGGTGCAACCTGAAATCGTCATAATAGACGTAACCAGAGTTTGATGTTACATATATTTCTGTTTGGGTGCTCAAATCGACATAATGATTAAGCTGCACCCAATCACCAGCAAACACTGTCTCCCCAGTAAAAGAAACTAAACTTGTTCCGTTATATAGACGAGCATTGGTATAGTTGTCCTCTTTAACCCAAACAGAGATTTTAAATCGCTTATTTAATTGTCCTGATTTTAATATAGGTTTAGGGTTACACTTAAAGTTTTTAGAACCAACACCCGCTTTTTCGGAATACTTCCCTGTGTGTGCATATACATCAACATAATTCCATATAGCTATTTGTCCACCGACCCAACTATTATTTCCTTCTTCAGCTCCTGAGTAATATTGTTCTGTATATGCTGCATTGGATGTTGAAAGTATTTTTTCATGGTTTTTATCCATTTTTGTTGAAGCATAGTTAGTATTTATATCTCTTGCCTCTAATGGCATGGAATAATGATCGTATTTTGTGATTGTGGATGTGTTTTTCCATTTTGAGTTAGTTTGAGCCTCGTTTTGCCCAACAGCCCAATTAAAGTTATCATCTTCCCCATTAAAATTTAAAAGTGTTCCATCCACATCTAACTCACCATCCCATACAAAGCTTTTGTGTTTACGCCATATTTTTTTGTTGGCTGCTATTTCTTGGGTTGTTACCCCTGCATAATCTGTATAACTCCAATCGTTATTCCAAGTCGTTATTCCAACACCAGTTTCTTTCCAATCGTTACCTACTTTAATGTAAGCTTTACTCATTACTTCTTGAGTGAGCATGTTTTTGTTGGTAACATTGTCTACTTTAGAGCCCATTTGAGAATACTTATGGTAAGCAGGAATAGATTTAAATTTTATTTCTGTTCCATCACTAGCAATAGAAAATATTTCATTTGCTTGTCCAGTTACAACGTCTAATTCTCCAAATTGAGAGGTAAACTCATAACTAGACTTATACTCTGTTGAAGACTTTAATATACTTGGGTATTTAATTCTTACAGAGGAATTAATCAACCATTTGTCCTTTTTAGTTGGTGTATTATTTATATAGTCTGCTATTTTATAAGTTTGATAGGCTTCTTTAGTAACACCTATCTGATTAGGTGTTGGAACATCAGGACTATAGTAAGTATTTTCAATTGTGCTTAGTGTTTGCCCTTCATTATTATATGTAGAGACTTCTAATAATTGCCCTAAAGTTGCTAAGTTGTCTTTAACAGTATATTTGTTAATAGACACCTCTTTGTTTGCAACATTGTTAGTATGCTCTTGGCTAGTAACATCAATTTCATATAAATCTCCAAACTTAATATCATTTGGATCTTTTTCCTTTAATACTTTAAATTTATATTGGATTTTGCCTTCAGACTGGTTATTAGTACCAAAAGATTCCATAGTCACATATTCATACATAACTCTTGGGGCAGGTAATTCAGAACTATACGGCAATTCTTCTTCTAATTCTGGAGCAAAAGGTAAATAGCTAATATGTCCAACACCATTTTCATTTTCACCATAATTGTATTCTGTTCTATAACTATTAATGCCATCTGTAGTAATTAAGTTTGCAACTCTAATACCTCCAGAAAAAAGAGAATTTGGATTCGAATATATAGTAGCTGTGTTTTTATTGATTAATACTGTTGAAGTCCCTGGACAATAATCAGAATTTACTACCCCAGGTGTCGTACTTCTTACTACAAATTGGGTTCCATTAACCTGAGTTACTTCTGCTGTTCCAGAAAAATTTCTTACATAAATAGGCCAGCTATCTCCTTGGGTTAAATAACAAGATAAAACCTTTACAGACGTAACATCAATAATATCACCAACTTCTAAAATTATTGAATTTGATGCTAAATTAAAAAGTAAGTGACCATCAGAATCTGATCCAGTATAGGTAATAGTATTGTCTATATCATTTCCAAACATTAATTTATGAGGCATTACAGAATAAAAATTATTGTCCTCATAGTTAACTTGAATCTTTCCTCCTTGGGGAGTTGTTATTTGATTTAATGACCACAAACTATTGTTATCTTTATAGTATCCAAAAGTATCTTTATCATCGATATTATATGAATAAGAAGTGTTATTAATATAATCAAAACTATATGGAGGCATTAATTGTTCCCCACCTTTACCTTTAAAACGAACCTCTTTTAATGTTAAACTACCGTAAGATGGTCCATTTGTATTCGGCCTTCCAACAGCCAAGCTATTATCGTATTGTAAATCAATAATTTTTATTGCATCAGGTATTATACTATTTATATTATCTCCAACATCTAAAATATTATCCTTCAAATTGTACCAAGCTTGTTCAACTGGTTTTGAAGAATTATTATAATTTATACTTACATAGTTTTGATTAGTAGCCCCATATGCTTTATTAATATTATCAAAACCTTCTTTAACTAAAATAATTTTATCTAGTTTTAACTGTTCTTGTTCAGGTATGTTAAAACGAGATAGAAATGCACTACTAGTTTGGTCTATATTATCTAAATGATTAACAGATTCGTAATTCCATGCTGTTGACAAGGCATCATTACGTAAACTTTTAATAAACAGAGCTGTGTGAGTTCTTGTCTTTACTCTATCTAAATAATAAACTTGTTTACGACCTTTTATAGATGTTTTGATATTATTATTATCTTCATTTTCAAAATAATCTTTACCATAAGGAGCCTTCCAAACAAAAGCATCACTCCATTTGCCATATTCAAAAGTTGTCCAATATCCATAATCGTCTTTATCGGCAACACCATTATTATTAGTGTCAAAATAATCTGGACCAGTAACAGCGGTTAATAACCAATGTGTAGCATAAGGTTCTAATTGACGTTTTTCAAAATACGATTGATTTTCATTTGGACTAGCAGCAATTGTTCCAAAAGTCCTTGTTACTGTTTCATGATTATATACTGGAAGTGAATAATGATACGTTTTACCATCAATTGCTGTAACCATAAAAGCACCTATACCATCAAGTGGCAAATTGGCACTATTAATATCGAATCCTGAATCTGGATATAAATACCCTTTTGATTTTACTAAAGAATAATTATCCTTAATTTCTTGATTAGTAAAGTACTCAATAAATGTTGAATTTTTACGTCTTGGTTTAGCATTTAATTCAACACTATTATCATTAGCGTAATAATCTAAAATACTGGAATTTGTAGTTAAGTTATTAAAGTTTGCTTCAGAAACATCTGCAACCCCCAAATATGAGCTAATTTCATTGTCAAAATAAAAATAAGGACTACTATTAAACCTAGCGTGATCTGGTAAACCTATTGTAGATCCATTTAAGGCATATCGTAATTTATAACCTTGATTATTATCTTTATTTGCCAATCCAAATAAATTACCGTTTTCAAATAATCTTGAAGACATACCTCCTGATAAACCCTGTGCTTGAACATTATACTTATCGTAATTTGGGAAAGTAGGATTGCTTAAATCAGCAATAGTGGAATCATCCAAGTTTGACGTATCAATTAGAGGAAATTCGTATATGTCTTGAAAAGCTACATGAGAATAAATGTCACAATTAGCACAAACGCTTTCTTGCTGATTATTATATGCCAAAGCAGCCTCATACGTATCAAAATAATGGTAGCCTTCAGCAAAGCATTGTCCTTCACCGTAACAATTAACAACCCATGTTCTATTTTCTAAAACTTGATTAAAATGAATAGAGCCATTTACATAATTTGACTCTTTCTTTCCTAAATAATACCTGAACTTTTGTTTGCCAAATGATAAGCTGAATACCCCAATAGGAGTTGGAATCGTAATAGGTATTTGCCAACCACTTGTTTTGGTTGCATAGTCTCCCATACTCCTAGTGTTTTCAAATTGAAGGTTTATACCAGCTCCTGCTCCTCCATCTACTTTATTTGTAGTTGCATTTTTGTTTATTGCCCCTGCATTAATTCCAACCGCATTTGATGATAGTGTTATCCCTAAAGACATTGTATTAGCATTACCAGATTCTTGGGCTAAACTTATATTCACACTTCCATTACTTGAGATACTAAATCCTGTACCATTATTATCAAAACCTAAAGATCCATTTAAACCACCATTAGTACTAGCACCAACTCCAAGAGACAAACCTCCACTTGTAGTTAATCCTAAATTCACACCAACACCATTTGTACCTGCTCTTAATGTTCCTCCTAACACATTATCTCTTCCTAAATCAAAGCCATAGCCAACACTTACATAACCACCTAAGCTTCTATTACTACCCCAGGAAGTACCTAGACCTACAGAAAAACCTGAATAATTTGAAAACCCTATAGATAAGCTGTAAATAGATTCCTCATCTCCCTCACTATAAAAATACTCACTAAGTAGAGAGTTCTTATAATCATCTGGGTAACCATTTACAGATCTATTTATAGCTCCTGCATTTAAGTTCCAACCTAAACCTGCCCAAGAAGCTTCTTGATCCATAGCAATACCAGCATGATATGCTAATGCTAAAGGGTAACCACCTTCTGGAGATGGCACATTAAGCACAGGTAAGACATAAGTGAAATCCCCCGTAATTAAGTTAACCATATCAGTAGCATCAATCGGTTCAAAACTAGCAGCTTCTGGTGAATTTGGGCCCTGAGCATTTAATTTTAAGGGTGAGATAAATAATAATGTTATAACTAATCCAAGTATAGTTGTTGGTTTTAAAAATAAGTGCGTTTTATTCATTTGGATAATCTATTTAATTACAATGTGTATTATAGAATTTTACAATTTCTACAATATCACTTTTTTTAAATTTTTCACTTTTTATTTTTTCCACTAGCTCAATACAGTCTTCAAAAAATGAAGAAGCACCTTCAATAAAATTTTTAGTAAATAATTGATTTGAACCTAAATGAAGAACTTCTTTATCGCTCTGCTTTTTTACATAATAATTTTCAATCGTATAAGCTATTCTCTGCATTCCAGCCCCAAATGGATTTACATATCCGTTTGTACTAGTTGTATATAAAACTACTTTTCCTTTTTCAATTTCTTCTAAAACTTTATGCTTTTCAGTATCAGTTATTTTAAAATATTTAAAAGTCTTTATATCATTTTCTGAATAACGTATTCTTACATAATCAATTTCTGAAAAATGAAGTGTTTTTGTTTTATCTTTACTATGGTTTTTATACTTAAAGTTATTTCCTTGAATTTTTCCCAGTACAATTAATTTGTTGCCATTTTTAAGTATAAGTTCTGAAGATTTAAATTGTGCATGACCTAATTGAAAGGCAATTAGGCAGATTAATGTTGAGGTAATTTTACTCATTTACTTAATATTTAAATGATAATTGTGGTTCGTTTTTTATGTTTTCTGAATCTATTTTAAACTTTACTTCCCCAGTGTATAATCCTAAGTCTTCAATTGTAAAGTTCAAAATACCTTCTTTTAATTTTTCTCTTGGGTAAACAAACATAATGGTAGTAGCTCTACCCATACCATACATACGTGGGTAGATAAAGTTTGCCATTTCAAGCGTGTCTTTATTTTGCGTGTAGAGGTGTACTTTCTTATTCATTCCAAATGCCAACTGATTAACCATAGCTCCAAATTCATTTCTATTTTTTGGAGCTGTACTTAATAGCTCTTGGTTATTTTTAGACATACTTAAATTAATATACATATACTTACTATACGTATCTCTTAGCTGCTCAATTTTATCTTTATTTATACTATCTCCTAACTCTTGCTTTACTAACAAATCAGTTGGTCTATACATCAATGTGAAATCTACTCCATTTACTGACTTATGTTGTACATAACCATTAGATTCGTCTTTTATAAATTCTAACAGTTCTTCTTCGTTGCTAAATACTTTGCCATTACAACTTAATAGAAGCATTCCAATTAACAACACACAGATTCCTGCCTTCGCAGGAATGTTAATTCCCTTCAAACTCTGCATTTAACCCTTCTAGAATTTTTTGTGTTAAATCGGCCCCCTCATCAGCATACATGATATTTCCGCCTCCGCTAGCTCCAAAAATGATTTTGTGTTTATGCTTTTTGCCGTATTCTTTCACATAATCATTAATATCATTGATGACTGTTTGGGTCGATTTTTTGTCTTCCTCCTGTATTTGCTTTTGTATAGCTTGTTGGTAGTTATTAATCTGTTGTTGCTTGTTACCTAATAATTGTTGCTTTAGCTCTATCTCTGTTTTACTCATTTTTGAGCGTTCTTTTTCGTAGCTCTTTAATTCTTTTTGCCAATCGGTCATTAAGCTATCAACATTGGCATTCAAGGTTTTTGCTTTTGCCTCAAATTCTGTGCGCACTACTTTAGTGCGTTCATAACCATCCAGTAACCTGTTAACATCTACATAAACTTGATTGGTGGAAGACTGAAAATAAAAAAAAGAGAAAACACTTAAGGTTAATGCTATTATAGCTATAGGCAATGGAAGTTTATTCATTTAGTTTTTAGTTTTAATATTTCTGATACTTTATATCAATAATTTATAATCCTTAAAATTAAGAATAGTAATTTCTTATCAATCACAAAAACCCTTATGATAAGTAAGGGTGTGGCTTACGATTTATAAGGCTTGGGAATTGTTTAAAAAATTATATATTTACCGACCCTAAGACTCTTAGTTAATAGCCATAGCAGCAATAACTAACTAATGTCATTTATGAAAAAACCTATACGTACCCTATTAATTGATGATCATCCAATAATAATAGATGCTTACAAGAACTCTTTAGAGCAACTTGAAAACATGCAGCATGAGTTTAAGTTTGATATTGACTCTGCTGGATGTTGTGATTCTGCATTAGTGATGTTTCAATCATCATTAAAAAGCAAGCCATATGATTTGGTGTTTTTAGATATTAGGCTCCCGTCCAAAAACTCAAAAATTACATCAGGGGAAGAATTGGGAGCTATATTTAAAAACCTAGACCCAAACTTAAATCTAGTTATTATTACTGGACATTTTGAGCCTTTTGTATTTCATAATATTTTGCAAAATGTAGATCCAAATGGATTATTATATAAGAGCGATATAGGCGTCAAAACAATAAGAGAAATGATAGAAAACATTTTAAAAAATGTCCCATATTATAGTTTTGAAATTTTACAGTTCTTGCGAAAAAACATCTCCAGTAAAATAATGCTAAATAGGGTTGATAAACTACTCTTGTATGAGTTAGCTAAAGGCACCAAAACTAAAGACCTTAAAAACTTATTGCCTTTATCTCAAGGAGGTGTTGAAAAGCGAAAACGATACCTGAAAGAGGTTTTTGAAACCCAAAATTTAAACGATGAAGAACTTATAAAATCTGCTCAAGAAAAAGGGTTTTTATAAAAACAGCACACCTTACAATTTATAAGGTTCAACATTACGAATTGTAAGCCCTATTTAGCAATGTTCTAATTCATATTTCACTATTTTGCTTTAAATTCATTGAAATGAAAGTATCTGCATATAACCTTCAAGAAGTTCTGGTTGTCCTAGTTATCATAGGCATTTTATTACTCTTGGCCCTGCCAAATTTGATGCCTTTGATCAGTAAAGCAAAAAGCACAGAGGCTCAACTACAACTGAACCATATCTATAATTCCCAAACAACGTACAGATATATGTACTCAAAATATGCTATGGAATTTGATGACATCGATTTTGAAGCTCCTAAAACAGTCAACGAAGAAGGACGTAGCAACTATGCCTATGAAATTATAAGCACCACGAATAACAGTTTTAAAGCTAGAGCGACAGCCATCACTGATTTTGACGGAGATGGGGTATATAATGTTTGGGAAGTTGATGAAAATGGTACGCCAAAGCAAATTGTTAAGGATTGATGTTGGTAATTGTAAAATTAGTGTTGGTAGTTACACTATTGTTAGTGTTTTACCAAGATGTTAAAGAACGAAAGGCCTATTGGTTTGCTTTTCCTATTATTGCTTTGTGTTGTGGCTTTTTATTTTATCAAAATAGTTTATTGGAATTATTTTATGGCTCCATAGTCATTAATTTGATTTTCATTGGAGTATTATTAACGATCATTTACCTGTATTCGAAATTTAAATTGAAAACAGACTTTAAGAACACTTTTGGACTCGGAGATACGCTTTTATTTCTAGCTCTAGCCTTTAGCTTTTCAAGTGTGTCCTTTATTACGCTGTTCGTGTTTTCATTAATATTTGCCCTTGTTCTGCATCTTCTCTTTAAAAAGAAGTCCAAACTTCAAACGGTGCCTTTAGCGGGTTATATGAGTCTTTTTTTTTGCCTTGTTTATGTAGCCTTTTGGCTTGGATTTGTTAATCAACTTTATATAATCTAAAAACCTTGAAAGACAATTTTCAAATAGCAGCCACTTTAACCCAACTTATCTCTAGCGAACAGGCTTATCATTATAGGATAGTCCCTGTTGAAGCCGTTAATGGAAGCTTGAAATTTAAATCCGACCAAGTATCCCACTCACTAAAACATGAACTGAAGATTTTACTTAACAGAGATGTTGAATTAATATCTGAGACCTCAGAAAATTTGCAGCGTTACCTGTCCGTTAATTTTAGAAAGCAAGATCATTCTAAGGTTGAAGATTTTCATTACAGTTCAGATTTTTTACAGAAACTATTGCTAACAGCCAAATATATTGGGAGTAGTGATATTCATTTTGAACCCTATGAAACGAAATGTCGTGTGCGTTTACGAATTGACGGGAAACTTAAGGAATACTATCTTATTTCTTTGAACAAATACCCCACCATTATTAATAAAATCAAAATTCAGGCAGGTTTGGATATCTCAGAAAAACGCTTGCCCCAAGATGGACGAATTACCATAAAGACAGATAGCGAAGAATTCGACATTCGAGTATCTACATTACCAACTTTACATGGTGAAAAAATAGTACTACGTCTACTCAGTAAAGATACGAGTCAAATTGAATTAAATGAATTAGGTTTTACCTCAAATGAGCTTTTGACTTATAAAGAGTCCATTAAAAATCCCAATGGTATCATTTTAATTTCTGGGCCAACAGGGTCAGGAAAAACCACAACACTTTATGCCACGCTCAAACGTCTCAACAATGACACTACAAATATTTTGACCATTGAAGACCCGATTGAATATACTCTAGAAGGAGTCAATCAGGTTCAACTCAAAGAAAACATAGGCCTTGATTTTGCAAGTACTTTAAGAACTTTTTTACGCCAAGACCCAGATATTATTATGGTTGGGGAAATAAGAGATGTCAAAACCGCTAATATGGCCATTAGAGCAGCACTAACAGGACATTTAGTATTATCTACAATCCACACGAATTCTGCTTGGGCTACGATATCAAGGCTTATAGACATGGGTATTCCTCCATTTTTAATAGCCAGTACTTTAAACGTTAGCGTAGCCCAACGCTTAGTTCGAAAACTGTGCGAGCATTGCAAGGAAGAACATATAATGACTAAAAACCAATTTCCTTCAACTTTTAATCCACCCAAAGAATTAAATAAGCATCTTATAGCTGTTGGATGTGATAAATGTTATCATACTGGATATAGTGGTAGGAAAGCCATTTATGAAATTATCCCTATCACAAAACCACTGATTCAATTCATTAAACAAAATCAATTAGAAATAGACCAATATCTTGCGGAGCACAACATCCTAACGCTAAAGGCTAATGCCATTAATCTACTCAAAGAAGGAGTCACTTCTATTGAAGAGGTTTATGCACTGCTTTCGGAATAATAAAATAACTATGAGAAAACTATTATCATTTCTATTTATATTAACTTTTAGTTTAAGTTTTGGACAAGAGGAAAATTCTCGTATTCAAGATATAAAAAACAAGCTGGACATACTTTCGGAGAGCACGATTGAACTCAAGGAAAATATCAAATCGGAAATTAGTGTTACTAATATCACGCTATCCAACTTTTTGTTAGCCATTTCAGAAGTTCATAAAGTAAATATTAATGTAGCTCCAGAGCTAAACAATATAAGCATCATCAATAATTTTTCAAATGTTACAGTTTCTGATTTACTCGTGTTTTTATCCAAAAAATATGATTTGACCATCGATTTCAGTGGTAATATCTTATCTATAGAACCTTATCGTCCACCAACAGTAGAACCCGTGGAACGAATTATTCCTATTGTATACATACCTGATAATAATACCATTTCAATTGATGCTAAAAACGACAAACTTTATACCTTATTTAAACGCATTATTGATGAAAGTGGAAAAAATCTTGTTTTTACGCCAGGTCTTGAAAATAGACAACTAACCTTTTATACTAAAAATTCAGATTTTGATGCCACCATGGATAAGCTTGCCTTAGCAAACAATCTTTATTTAGAAAAAACAAAAGACAATTTTTATCTGTTTGATGATAATACTGCTATTGCAACAAATGGAGGACCAAATCAAAGTTCAAATCAAACGAGTCCAAGAGCCCGCAGGCCAAATTTCTTTTTTGAGATCAAGGATTTAAAAAATCAAATACTTGATGTTAACTTTAAAAATGTTCCCATATCAACTGTTATTAATGATATTGGTGAAGAACTAAATATTGATGTGTTCACGGCTACACCTTTAACTGAAGCTGGATCAGTGACTTTTAAGGCCCATCAAATAAGTTTCGATGATCTTTTAATCAAGTTGTTTGAGACCCAAGTGGTCAATAATGATACCAATCAAAACAGTTCAAATAGTACAGCCAATAATAGAAATTCACCCAAACAAAACACGTCTACCGTATTTGCTTTCAAAAAGGAAGGTAATATTTACTTTTTTGGTATAGAAAACCAACTTAGCGTAAGAAAAGTTGAAATTATCCATTTGCAACATCGTTCTGTTGAGCTTTTGGCAGATCCTTCTGGAGGGCTAAGCAGTAGAAGTGCAGGAAGAAACTATAATACAAGTTATGGAGGCAATAATCAATTTGACTCCTTTAACTCCAATAGAAATAGAGAACCCTTAAACACAAGTTCTAATCAAAATTTTACAAATTACGGTAATAAAGCCGAAGCCTTGGTAAACATCCTTCCTGATGAAGTAAAGAAAGATTTAGATATCACTGTAGATTATGAATTAAATAGTTTTTATGTCAATGGGCCAAGTACTAATATAGAACGATTTAAAAAATTCATCAATAAAATAGACAAACCAGTCCCTGTTATTCTTATCGAGGTCATGCTCATTGAAGTGAATAACACTTCGGTCGTGGAAACAGGTGTGAGTTGGGGAATAGGTGACGAGCCCGTTACTACAAATGGTGCGATTTTCCCAGAGACTAATGTTACTTTGGGAGCCAACACCATTAATAAAGTCATTGGCGGGTTTGATGGTTTTGGTTCGTTTAATTTAGGTAAAGTTGTTCCCAATTTTTTTGCCACTATAAAGGCTATGGAAAGTAATGGCAATTTAAAAGTACGTTCTACTCCAAAATTATCTACTTTAAATGGACATCGTGCGACATTCTCAAATGGGCAAACCTCATATTATGCGGTAACGCAACGAAATATTTATGGAACGGATAACCCACAGACTTCTGAAATTACAAACTACCAGCCCATAGATGCTGAATTGGGATTAACCATTAAACCTCTTGTGTCAGGCAATGGACAGGTCACATTGGATATTTTTGTGGTACAATCAAGCTTTGGAACTCGTATTGCTGAAGATGCACCACCAGACATTAGTTCCAGAGAGTTTAGCTCAATCATTCGTGTAAAAGATCAAGACATTGTAGTTCTTGGTGGCTTGGAAGAACAAATGACAAACAACTCAGGTTCTGGAGTTCCATTTTTAGCAAGAGTCCCAGTCATTAAATGGTTGTTTAGCAAACGAAAAAGAGAAGCTAAAAAGGCAAAGCTAACGGTATTAATTAAACCAACGATCATTAATTAATGTTGGCGAATTTTTGGACATATCTTCTATATGGGAACCGTTTTATAGGCATAGAACATACCATTAAAGATGGGGAGGAAATCATATGTGGTACACAACTAAAGCAGTCTAAAAAAGAGCTGAATTCTGAATTGTCTTTTGAGGAAAAAACAATTGAAGATGTATCCAGTAAACTATCCAAACATCAGCATTTAGTTCTTATCATTAATAACGAGCATGTCCTTTCAAAAACCATTGAAAGTGAAGAGCAGGAGGGCTTAAAATTAGTCTATAAAGCGTTTCCTAATATCAACATTAAGGACTTTTATTTTGAAGTGTTATCACAACAAAACAAACATTTTATTGCTCTTTGTAGAAAAACATATGTTAATGGTCTTATTGATTCCTATTCCAAGCAAAAGCTATCTATAATTGATATGTCATTAGGGAATAGTTTGATGGGAAGTGTATCTAATTTTATTAGAGAAGATATCATTACAAGCTCTAATGCTGAAATACATCTAGAGAACAATCAAATTGTTCAAATTGAAAAGAAAATTACAAAACCAAAGAAATACGACATTAACGGTTTAATAGTTTCTAGCAATTATCTTTTATCCTTCTGTGGTGCTTTATATTCTGTATTGAAACATAATGTTACTTGTACTAATTTTTCAATTGAAAAGGAGCGTTTACAGGATGACTTCAAACAAACACGTTTTTTTGATCATTTTTTAAAACTGGGAGGGCTATTCATTTTAGGGATGCTTCTGATTAACTTTATTATTTTTAATCACTATTTCAATAGAGTTGGTGAATTAGAGCAGATATCACAAATCAATCTGTCTACCAAGAATCAGATTATAGAACTAAACGAATCCGTTTCCAAAAAACAAAAAATGGTTGATGATTTGTTAAAAAGCAATGGTTCGAAAAGCTCCTTTTACAGCAATACCATTATACAAAGCTTGCCCAACACTATTTTACTTTCAGAGTTTAACTACCAGCCACTTTTAAGACGAATAAAAAGTGATAAAGCTATTGAACTTGAACAAAACGTTATCAGTATTTCTGGGACTTCGAGCGATAGTAGTGATTTTTCAAAATGGCTAAGCCAATTGGAGCAGGAAGATTTTGTTACAAAAGTAGACATCAATGATTTTGGAAATACTTCTACGAATGTTTCAGATTTTAAAATTAAAATAGTTTTAGAGGATGACTAAAAAGCAAAAGAACATATTACTTCTTGTTGGGTTTTTGTTTGCTCTAGTCATTTGCTATCAACTAGCGATTAAAAACACATGGGATCAAAAAAGGCAGTTTGATAGGTTATCTAATGAATCTATACTATTTAAAAATGCACCGAAGCAACTGTCTTTATTTAAGCAAAAGGAACGTTATTACGACTCATTATTGACCAAATATCAATTAGATGGTTCGTCTATTCAAAACAATCTTCTAAAAGTGATCAATGCATACGCAAATGATAATAACCTAAAAGTTATAAGTTTCTTAGAACCTCATGTTCTGATCAAAAATGACCTTACTCTCAAAACGTATGAGTTTGTCCTTGAGGGAGAGTATAATTCTATCAATCAACTTATTTATCAATTGGAGCAACAAACCAAATTTGGTGAAATTATTAGTCTTCAGTTTGAGAAAAAAGAAAACTTTAGAACTGGGAAACAATATTTGCAAGCGAAGATTTTGTTAAGGAGTTTTGGATAATTATTGTCATTTTGTTTAATCATATATAGAGCTGTTTATGATAAATATTGAACACGCAACGTTCATTTGAAAGAATAGAATATTCCAAATTAGATTACCTTATTCCATACACGTTATTGATTTTAATTTTAATAACTATCAAAAAAATAGTTCAGTTTTTTTACTTAAAAGCATTATCTATTAACAAATTTAAACAAGTGACAGTTTTAGTTTGCGATTTGATTTTTTTCTGCTGTTTGATATTTGCAGTATTTAAGTATCTTTTACATTTGTAAAAATAGTTCTCAATATCTAAACCTTTAATAATTAGACAAAATAATAAATTTAAATTAACTGATGAATTCAAATAAAGGTTTTCTATGAAACACACTAGAACTACTTTCAATAATATTTGACATCAATTCAAACTAAACTAATATTAATATTATTAGTTACAAGAAAACAACAAAATTCTGTACCTATTCTGTACCCATTGAAATAAAAAAGCTTTTGCGATTTCTTGAAAGGCTTGATTTTACTAGTAGTGGGAACTGGACTCGAACCAGTGACCTTCGGGTTATGAGCCTTGATAATTAACTCCAATATAAGAGTTACATAATAATAGTAGAGTCAACATCTCCTCAGAGTGAAAACTTATTCAAAAATAGAAACTGCTATTATTTAATTTCAATTACAATCAAATAAAATTATTAATCATAAATAATCAAAATGTTGTACCTATGTTGTACCTAAACAAAAAAAGCCTTTACAAGAAATCTTGTAAAGGCTTAGTACTGAAGGCGGGACTTGAACCCGCACGGGCTAATGCCCATTGGATTTTAAGTCCAACGTGTCTACCAATTCCACCACTTCAGCATCTTGGTATATTTTAAAAAAGTTTACAGAGCGAAAGACGGGATTTGAACCCGCGACCCTCACCTTGGCAAGGTGATGCTCTACCCCTGAGCTACTTTCGCAGTTTTTTTAATGAACGTACAATCTCTTGATTGCGGATGCAAATTTAAAACAATTCCATTAATACCAAAGGCTTTTTTATAATTTTTACGCTCTTTTCTTTTTTTGAAGCATGCGCTTAATTTCATTGAGCTTCATCAAGGCTTCAACTGGTGTTAACGTATTGATATCGATGTGTAAAATTTCATCTTTAATCTCTTCTAAAAGAGGATCGTCTAGATTAAAAAAGCTTAACTGCATTTCATCATTTAGCGATTTTACTTTATCAGTCAATTCCTCACTAGAGTGAGACTTTTCAAGTTGCTTTAATATTTTGTTTGCTCTATGAATAACTTGCTGTGGCATGCCTGCCATTTTAGCCACATGAATACCAAAACTATGTTGACTACCTCCTTCAACCAGCTTTCTTAAAAACAAGACATTATCCTTTAATTCTTTGATGGAAACGTTATAATTTTTAATGCGCTCAAAGGTTTCGGTCATTTCGTTAAGCTCATGGTAATGCGTTGCAAATAAGGTTTTAGCTTTACTAGGATGTTCATGCAAATATTCGCTAATGGCCCAAGCTATTGAAATACCATCATAGGTGCTTGTGCCTCGACCTATTTCATCCAATAACACCAAACTACGCTCTGAAATGTTATTTAAAATAGAAGCCGTTTCATTCATTTCTACCATAAAAGTTGATTCTCCCATAGAGATATTATCGCTCGCTCCTACTCTAGTAAATATTTTATCTATCAAGCCTATTCTAGCACTTTTAGCTGGCACAAAACTCCCTATTTGAGCCAACAAAACAATTAAGGCTGTTTGACGTAAAATGGCCGATTTACCTGACATGTTAGGTCCAGTAATCATAATAATTTGCTGTGATGTTCTATCTAAAAATAAATCATTAGCAATGTAAGGTTCTCCAATAGGCAACTGTTTTTCAATGACTGGATGGCGACCATCTTTAATATCTAAATCAAAAGAATCATCAATTTCTGGGTAATTATAATTGTTTTCTTTTGCCAATTGAGTAAAACCACATAAACAATCTAATTTTCCTATTAAAGCTGCATTTTGTTGTACGGGTTTAATATAGTTGCCCATCCAATTGACAAGCTCTGAAAATAATTGTTGTTCGATAGCCAAAATGCGCTCTTCGGCTCCTAAAATTTTAGCTTCGTATTCTTTAAGTTCTTCGGTAATGTAACGCTCTGCATTCACAAGTGTTTGCTTACGAATCCAAGTGTCTGGAACTTTATCTTTATGCGTATTTCTAACTTCTATATAATACCCAAATACGTTATTGGACGCTATTTTTAAAGACGTGATGCCTGTAAGTTCACTTTCTCTTTCCAGCATCTTATCTAAATAATCTTTTCCAGAAAATGCTAAGGCTCGAAGTTCTTTTAATTCAGAGGAAAATTCAGAAGATATCGTATTTCCCTTTAAAATATTAACAGGTGCGTCCTCATTCAACGTTTCCTTAATACGTTCTCTTAAAATATCACAAGACTGAATATGTTCGCCAATAATTTTTAAAGCTTCATTATCACAATTACTTGCCAATGCTTTAATAGGAATAATTGCTTCCAAAGAGTTTTTTAACTGAATAACCTCTCTCGGATTTACTTTAGCTGTTGCTACTTTAGAAATTAAGCGTTCGACATCACCAATATGCTTCATTTGATGTTGCAGTTTATGTAAAGTCACTTCGTTATTCAGCAAGTGCTTCACTACCTCATGACGTTGCTTAATTTTTTGCACATCTTTTAATGGCAATGCCAACCAACGCTTGAGCATACGACTTCCCATTGGTGAAATGGTTTTGTCAATCACATCCAATAAGGTAACAGCATTAGTATTGGTAGAATTATAGAGTTCTAAATTTCTAATGGTAAACTTATCCATCCACACATACGCATCTTCTGCTATTCGTTGAATAGAAGTGATGTGTTGTAATTTATGATGCTGTGTTTCACCTAAATAATGCATAATAGCACCAGACGCTACGATACCTTCATATAAATCTTCAATACCAAAACCTTTCAATGATTTTGTTTGAAAATGATTGTTCAAGGTTTCATTGGCATAATCGTCTTGATACACCCAATCTTCCAGATAGAATGTATGAAAATCGCTGCCAAACGTTTCTGAAAATTGTGTGCGCTTCTGCTTTTCGATTAAGACTTCACTCGGATTGAAATTTTGAAGCAACTTATCAATATATTCGGCATTGCCTTGAGACGTTAAAAACTCGCCTGTGGATACATCTAAAAATGACACGCCAATATACTTTCCAAAATAAACAGATGCTAAAAAGTTATTCGATTTTGAACTTAACACCTCATCGTTTAAGGCAACTCCAGGAGTCACTAATTCGGTCACACCACGTTTTACAATGGTTTTGGTTTGCTTTGGGTCTTCCAGTTGGTCGCAAATAGCGACACGACAACCCGCTTTTACCAATTTTGGCAAATACGTATTTAATGAATGATGCGGAAATCCAGCCAACTCGGTTTCACTATCACTTCCAGCGCCTCGCTTGGTAAGAATAATATCTAAAATCTTAGACGCTTTTACAGCATCACTACCAAAGGTTTCGTAAAAATCACCAACCCTAAAAAGTAACAACGCATCAGGATACTTTACCTTTATGGTATTGTATTGCTTCATTAATGGGGTTACTTTTTTTGCTTTTTTAGCCAATGTTGAGTGATTTTTATATGTTACTTTTGCAAAGATTGTAAGAATGCTAATGTAACCAATATTTCATGTTTTATAAAGGCTTACAAATAGAAGTTATTTACAATTCTTAAGAGATTTTAACAACAGTTGATTGTCATTCTTAACACAGTGAAGAATCTTAGATAAAAGATGCTTCGACTGCGCTCAGCATGACAGCAAATAAATTTTAGATGCGAAAACTAAAAAACAGCGAACTCGATAGATTATCGGTTGATGAATTTAAGCAGTCTGACAAAACACCAATTATTGTAATTCTTGACAATATTAGAAGTTTGAACAATATTGGCAGCGTTTTTAGAACAAGTGATGCATTTTTAATTGAAAAAATTTATCTCTGCGGCATCACTGCAAAACCGCCTCATAAAGACATTCATAAAACTGCTTTGGGAAGTACCGAAACTGTTGACTGGGAATACATTGACGATACGGTTGCATTAGTTGACACATTGAAAACAGATGGTATTAAAATAATCTCAATTGAGCAGGCCGAAAATGCCACGATGCTCAATGAGTTTCAACCAGAAGCTGACACAACTTACGCCATTGTTTTTGGTAACGAAGTTAAAGGTGTACAACAAGAGGTTGTAAATGCAAGTGATGTGGTAATTGAAATACCACAATATGGCACTAAACATTCGTTGAATATTTCGGTAAGTGCTGGTGTAGTGATTTGGGATTTGTTTTGTAAGCTTACTTGATAGGCATCCAAATCTCTTCCTCATTTACAGTATTCATAGGATTATAACTTGGACTTAGTTTTTCAAAATGAGGTCTGTTATCTAGCTCAAATTCAGAATTTGGTAACCATTGCGAATGCAGATAGTGCCAGTTTTTTACAAACTCTTGCATTGCGCCTTTAAAGTCAATTACTAAATATTTTCCAGACTTTATGGTAAGCGTTTCCATACCCTCAGGAACGTTATTTAAATTAGCGACCTCAACACCAATCCATTTTTCGAAAGTCATGGTTGTTGGAATATTATTATAATCGAAATTATCATGGTTTTGTAGTGATAACGTGTTATCATCTACTCTATTTTTAACCTCTTTCAACCTTGGCATAAACTGTCTTGCCAACTTACCAGTGTCTTCACTAATGGTGTTAAAAGACATGGTTGCCTTCATCCCAACAATATATATAATTGGTGATTGAATAAGCCTATGTTTCATCGTCGCATATTTGATTAAGTACCCAAAGATAATCTTTGCGGTTTTTAACAAAATCCCTTTCAGATATATCAATAATCTTGACTGTAATCTCTGTTTGATTTTTTAAAAACTCTAAATAACCAGCATTGATTTTCTCTAGATAGTCGTCTTCAATGTTTTGCTCGTAATCACGTCCGCGTTTTTTAATGTTTTCTTGTAATCTTTCAGTGTTTTGGTATAAATACACATACAAATCTGGTTT
>Ga0316205_10001877_pt1 | contig 23957 bp, 18 predicted proteins | sample 3monthpyrite_MG_FD_204941 | JGI IMG/M metagenome (GOLD analysis project Ga0316205, IMG submission 204941) | Microbial mat bacterial communities from mineral coupon in-situ incubated in ocean water Damariscotta River, Maine, United States -... | ecosystem: Environmental > Aquatic > Marine >... | reverse complement strand
TAACTGTCTTGACCAAACACTTTATGTGTTTCCCGTGGAGGGGTGGTCGAGTGGCTAAAGGCAGCGGACTGTAACTCCGCCCGCGTAAGCGTACATAGGTTCGAATCCTATCCCCTCCACCATTTATACACCGTATTCCCAATGTTAGTATTGATTTAAAGCCTTAAAAATTAAGGCTTTTTGAATTTTTGACTGCTTTTCTACTTGCGCTACCTGCTATTTTAGTATACATTTTAGCATACTAATTCGGATACAAAAGGGAAAAGCATGTCTGATTATCTAATGCAGCATAAGGGTTATTACTATTACTTTAGACGAGTGCCAAAACATCTGGCTGAGTTTGATTCGAGGCGACATATCAAAATCTCCCTTAAAACTAAGGATAAGGCAACCGCTCGTAAGAGAGCTATGATCCAGAATGAAACCATTGAGAAGTTCTGGAGAGATATCGCTTCTAACCCGATCTCGTCTGAGCAGAGCGATGAGCTCTATCAGAATGCGGTACAGACAGCCAGAGTACATGGTTTTAGTTATCGTGACATCTTGGACCTGTCAGAGAATGCCTCAGCAGGGGAGTTGGTGGATCGCCTGTTAGCTGTACAGTCCGTTCAGGAGAAAACCCCCGAGAATAAACTAGGGGTTCAGGAGGCCCTAATAGGCACGGTGAGCGATGTGCAGTTAAAGCTGAGTGAAGCTTGGGATATTTACCGAGCTCGTTGTGCGGATCGTCTATTGGATAAAACAGATCACCAGATCAGAAAATGGGAAAACCCACGCAAACTCGCGTTGAAGAATTTTTCTGAAGTAATAGGTGATAAAGGCATTATCGAAGTCACACGTAAAGATGTTCTTAGCTATCAGGAATGGTGGCTGCATCGTATCACGCATGAAGACCGTAAACCTGCGACCGCGAATAAGAATTTTAACTATGTGCGAGATATCCTAGAGACCGTTTTTATTAGTCAGGATATCACCCCCGCTATTGAGCCTGATGTGCTCTTTGCTAAGATTAAGTTCAAAGAAGGTCTCGATAGTCGTAAATCCTATGAGGCTGAGCATGTGCAAACTGTATTTTTGAATAGCAATGCGCTGGATGCGCTAAATGATGAGGCAAGGGCGCTAATTTACCTTATGGCAGATACGGGGGCACGTGTTTCTGAAGTTACAGGGCTGTTACCAGAGGATATTAATTTAGAGGCAGATATCCCCTTTATTTTTATCCGCAATAATGCGCGCGGTACATTGAAAACAGTACAATCAGAACGGCAAATACCGCTTGTTGGAGCCTCGCTTTATGGCGCACAGATGTTTCCTAAAGGCTTGGAGCGTTATGCCACGGCAGATAGTGCCTCTAGTTTGATCAATAAGTACCTGCGTTATCATGATTTAAATCCAGTGAAGGGTCAGTCGCTCTATTCGCTACGTCATACGTTTAAAGATCGCCTACGCGATATCCAAGCACCAGAAGAAGTCATCGATAATCTTATGGGGCATAAATCCAGAGGCCCGAAATACGGTAGAGGTCATATTTTGGAGACCAAGCTCGAGTGGTTGAATAAGATTGCTTATCAAGCACCTAAATAGATATTTTATTTTTTTAAAATAGCTTCTCTTGCGCCCTCATCTGACCATTCTAGGCGTTTAACGCCCTTGCGGCAGATGTTTTTGTGTTTGCGTTTGGTTTCCGTGCCTTCTTTGAGCGGTTCATCACCCTCACAAGCGATGATTTTAAGCGCAACAAAGCCGTCTTTATCCTCATTTGAGAGCATTTCAGCCGTTATCAGCCGATCTCCAATAATCTTGGCCTTTGCGCGCTTATTGCGCGGCTGAGACCATACAGCCTCTTCAAACTGTATGATGTCTTCCTTGATAAACTCTGCCCCGCAATCAATCCAGTTTGTCATTTCAGCGCCTCAGCTTTCATTTTAAAAAGTCTTTCTCGAGCAATATCATCTTCAGAGATGCTATTATTCAAATCTCCTATTAATGAGTTAATTTTACCTTCCAAGAGGTCTATTTCTAAAAGGTAGTTTTTTAATTCCTTCGGAGGATTGTTTAAATTGTCCTTCTCTTTGAGGGCTTTATATTGATCTGAAAATTTTTTTATAAGCGACATACTTATCTGGTGAGTATCCTTCCACTTATCCATTACTCCAGACCTAGATAACCCTTGGGCAGCCAATCGATTGGTTCTTGATTGATTGGCTTTATCAATAAGCTCAGGTAGATTTTCTAATAAAATTTCAACGGAGTTTAAAGGTTTCCCACATTCAAGCCGTAAATCCAGAGACTTTAATGCATCAACCTTTTTTAAACTACGGACCCCTGTAATAGCGCCAGTTATTCCTGCAAAAAGGGCTACAATACTCATAAGTTCCGCTATTGTTACTATCCCTAGTATTTCTATGCCCATTTTCTAGCCCTTGTTTTCAGTGTTGTTTTCTAACGCTAAACTATAGTTTATTTCCTGCCAAGGCCTGATTTCACCACTTCCGAGCGATTTCGCGCGGAAGGCAAGATGTGTACTGTAGTACAAAGTTTAACAACTTCTTAACTCCACTACCACTTGGCAAGGGGTTTAGTGCCTATCCCCGTTGCATCCCCAAAAACATCAGAAGAGCCTTCGAGCTCCTCCGATACCACCATGACCAACCTTATGCAGGTTGAATGCGCACAACTTCATTGAGACCATGGTCATGGAGACAAAAGGGAATTTCATAGCCCCTTAGAACCCTCGACAATCGCCATTGAGGGCAACCTTCCGCAGATTGCATACCGCCAACACTCTGCTGTTGGATCACAGGTTAGATTTCCACTCCTGAATAGATATTTATGCTTTAAATACAATATGATGCATTTTAACTTCTTTCTGTACTTTGGCTCCTTTCATGCTTATACTGGCTTCAATTAATTAAATTGGCGGGGTTATTTTGGGTATTACAGCATATCATGCGAAATATTATGCACATGAATTGACGGTTCGAAAATCGTCAACGGCTGTTGATCGCATTGCTACCTCTTTATTTGATGCTTCTGTTGATTTAAACCCACACCAAATTGAGGCGGCTTTATTTGCTTTACGCTCTCCTTTATCAAAAGGGGTAATGCTTGCAGATGAGGTTGGGCTTGGCAAAACAATTGAAGCTGGCATTCTTCTTTGCCAATATTGGGCAGAACATAGACGTAGATTACTAATTATTTGCCCAGCAGCTCTTCGTCGCCAGTGGTCAATTGAAATGGAAGAGAAGTTTAACCTCCCAAGCATCATTTTAGAAAAAGATAGTTATGAAGCTTTAAAAACAGCGCAAGATACACCACCCCTTTATCAAGATCAAATTGTGATTATGTCTTACCATTTTGCCAATAAACACCGTGAAGAACTCTCGGAACTGCCTTGGGACTTAATTGCAATTGATGAAGCACATAAGCTCCGTAACCTGTACAAAAAAGATAATAAGATAGGAAAGAACCTGAAGGAAGCCTTAGAGGGCTTTAAAAAGGTACTTTTGACAGCGACACCGTTACAGAACTCTTTGATGGAGCTTTATGGCCTAGCTAGTCTGATTGATGATCGCTTATTTGGGAACTTGGTTTCTTTTAAGGCTAACTATATTAACAGTTCACCTGACTTGAATGAACTAAAGACAAGGTTAAAGCCATTTTCACATAGAACACTGCGTAAAGATGTCTTGGAATATATTAAGTACACAAAACGAGAGGCGATAACTCAACCCTTTACTCCCTCAGAACAAGAGCAACTACTTTATGATGAAGTGTCTAATTTCTTGTTATTAGAGGATACCTATACTATTCCATGGGCACAGAGAAAGCTGGTTGTTTTGATTATTAGGAAACTCTTAGCATCATCTTCTTATGCTATTATAGGCACACTTCAGACTATTAAGACACGTCTTGAGGCAATGAAGCACACCAAGCAAGATAGCTCTGATGACATGGGACATGAGCTGATAGAGGAGAATGATCTAGATCATGAGTACCTTGAGCAGGGAGATGAAAACATCCCAATGCATAAAGGTAGGCCTATTGATTTAGAGCAATTGCAGTATGAAATTGATGAGATGGATCGTTTTACTGAGATTGCTCGTTCTATAGAGGTGGAATCTAAAGCCGTTGAGTTGGTAAAGGCTCTGGATGTTGGATTTAGTAGAATGAAGGAACTAGGAGGCGCACGAAAAGCACTTATTTTTACAGAGTCTAGTCGGACACAGAGCTACCTGAGAGGCTATTTAGAGGATAATGGTTATAAGGGTAAAATTGTTACCTTTAATGGGCAAAATAATGATGACCTCTGTCGTCAGGTTTATGCTGATTGGTTAGAAGAAAATAAAGATACGGGACGTATAACAGGCAGCAAGGTTGTCGATATGCGTATGTCTTTGGTAGATCGTTTTAAAAACGGGGCAGAGATTATGATTGCTACAGAGGCGGCCGCTGAAGGTATTAACTTACAGTTTTGCTCTTTGATTGTTAATTATGATCTCCCGTGGAATCCTCAGCGAGTTGAGCAACGCATCGGTCGTTGTCATCGTTACGGACAGAAGCATGATGTAGTCGTGATTAACTTCCTTAATGAAACGAACTCAGCAGATCAGCGTATTTATCAACTGTTGAAAGAAAAGTTTCAACTTTTTGATGGTGTCTTTGGAGCATCAGATGAAATTTTAGGTAGTTTAGAGTCTGGCGTAGACTTTGAATCACGCATTTATCAGATCTTTGAGACCTGTAGACACCCAGAAGAAATTGATATTGCTTTTAATGAGCTGCAGGAAGAGTTGGATGAGCCTATTCAAGAAAAACTCTCCGAGGCAAGACAAATGCTCTTTGAGCATTTCGATGGGGATGTTCATGCACGGCTCAAGCTTCAATTAGAAGAAGCTGAGAAGCGTATGGACGAGATCACCCAGGCATTTTGGTCTTTGACCAAATTTATGAATAAAGATGACTATTACTTCAATGAAGAAAAGCTAATTTTTGGTGCGGATAAAGAGTTTATAGCAAAGGGTGAGCGGCCAGAAAGCCATAATAATGTGCCTATATATTATTACTTAGATAGCGATCCAGAGCTAGAAGCTGAATATAATGCAACAACAAACCCACCACCAGTTATTAAGCCTAAGAGAGGTGCCGGGGCACCTATTCAAGGCTATCCACATAGGATTTCTAGCCTTGAGGGTGAGCTTATGATTAAGAGGGCTAAAACAGAATTGAATACAGATAGTGCTGTAGTAAAATTTAATTTATCTGACCACCCCTTAAAAATTAGCCTATTAGAAGAACAGCAAGGCAAATCTGGGTGGTTGTTCTTAAATAAGCTTAGTATAACAAGTTTTGAAGATACTGAGAGCCTCATCTTTACTGTGTGCGATGCTGACGGGAATATGCTGAAGCCTGAAGTAGGAGAAAAACTCTTCGCTCTTAATGCAGAGGTTTCTAATGAGAACTATCAAGAGCCAAGTAATACGAATGAATTAATAAGTCATCAGCAGGGGCAAGTTGAAGAGGTTACTCGTAAGACCGAATTGAATAATAATGGCTACTTTGACGAAGAGCTGGATAAGCTTGATAGGTGGGCAGAAGACTTAAAGGTCGGCCTTGAATTGGAGTTAAAGCAGTTAGATAAAGATATTCGTGAAGCAAACCGTTTATCCAAGCAAATTAATTCGTTGGAAGAGAAGCTAGAGTATCAGAAAAAAAAGGCATCATTAGAGAAAAAGCGCACTAGAAAGAGGCATGAACTTTTTACGGCTCAGGATGATATTGATAAAAAAAGAGATAAGCTGATTGAACAGATTGAAAAACAATTAAGAAATAGCGCACATGATGTGGAAGAGCTATTTAAAATACAGTGGGAGGTTGTATAGTTAAGGCCATGACAGAATCAGAAAATAATTTAATACAGGCAACACCAGATGAAACACCCTTTTTGATTTATGGAGGGGGGGATAATAAGGTTAATGTTAAAGTTCTTTTACAAGATGAAACAATTTGGCTACCTCAAAGAGGAATGGCGGACTTGTTTGATACCTCTAGTGACAACATTGGCTTGCATCTAAAAAACATTTATGAAGATGGTGAGTTGGAAGAAAATTCAACTACCGAGAATTTCTCGGTAGTTCAAAATGAAGGTGGACGTTCAGTTAAAAGAACAATTAAGTTCTATAACCTTGATGCTATTATTGCTATTGGATATCGTGTGAACTCTAAGCAGGCTACTCAATTCCGTATTTGGGCAACCCAAACTCTGAAAGAGTTTATTATTAAGGGGTTTGTTATTGATGATGAACGCTTAAAGCAGGGTGAGCAAGCTTTCGGACAAGATTACTTTGATGAGTTGCTGGAGCGTGTCCGTTCCATTAGGGCAAGTGAGCAACGGATATATTATAAAATTGCAGATATCTTTGCAGAAATTTCAGTAGACTATGATAAAAATTCAGAGATCACACAGAATTTCTATGCCATGGTGCAGAATAAATTTCATTTTGCAATTACAGGGCAGACAGCAGCAGAAATCATTCATGATAAGGTAGATCGCAATGCGCCCAATATGGGGTTGCAAACATGGAAGAACAGTCCCAAGGGACGTATCCTCTCTTCTGATGTGACAGTGGCTAAAAACTACCTTGAGGAAAAAGAAATAAAAAAACTGGAACGTACAGTTTCTTCTTTTTTTGATTATATTGAAAATATTATTGAGAACCGCATCACCATGAAAATGGAAGATATGGCGGAAAGCGTTGATAAATTCCTCAGCTTTAATGAGTACAAAGTGCTTGATGGTCGAGGAAAAATTAGTAAAGCCAATGCTGATAAAAAAGCAAAGATAGAATATAAAGAATTCAATAAAACCCAAAAAATTGAATCCGATTTTGATAAACAGATTAAAGAAAGCCTGAAAGCGCTAGAGCAGAGCCATGGGGATGCTGAGGAGCAAGAATGACAAAAAAGAATAAACAAAAACTAGAATTAACATGGATCGGTAAAGAGGCGCGCCCAAAGCTTGAGCCGCGCATTTTAGTGGAAGATACGGAGAAGTCTTACCATGCAGACCACCGTGTAACAGAGAATGATGTTTTTGATAATAAGCTCATTTTTGGTGATAACCTTCTTGCTCTAAAAGCTTTGGAGCAAGAGTATATGGGCAAAATAAAGTGTATCTATATTGATCCTCCATTCAATACAGGTGCAGCATTTGATCATTATGACGATGGGGTTGAGCACTCAATTTGGTTAGACTTAATGTATAGAAGGTTTAAAATCCTTCATACGCTGCTAAGTAATGATGGCGTAATAGCTGTGCACTTAGATGATAATGAGGCAGCCTATTGTAAAGTCATTCTTGATGATGTTTTTGGTAGAAAGAACTATAGAAATAATATTGTTATTAAATCAAACAGCTCTTTTGGTTTTAAACACACATCTGGAGACATTTTCAAATCTACAAATCACCTCCTTATATATTCTAAAAGTGATGAGTTTAAATTTAATGAGTACTTTGTTGAAAAGCCATACGATACGGCTTACAAGTTTTATCTTTCGAATAGAGATGACCATTATAAGAAATGGTCTTGGAAATTAATTGCAGATATCATTGCAGAAAAAGAGGGCTTTGAAAATGCACGCGAAGCTCGTAAAAAAATCAACAAACAGGTCTTTGCTGGTATGATAGCGGACTTTGCTTTAAAAAATGCTTCTGGCGTTTTTAGAACAGCCTCTGTAACAGGAGGAGCTTTGAAAAAACGAAAAGACACAATTGCGCTTTCTAAATCCTCTAAAAAAGAAGTCTTTACTCATCCAAATGACGATATGGATTACCACTTTATTGGTGGCGAGAGGGTGCTGTTTTATGATCAAAGGCTAAAAGATATTAACGGAAAAATGTTACCAGCTGAAGTGTTAACAGATTTTTGGTCAGACTTCTCATGGGAAGGAATTGCCAGAGAGGGAGGAGTTGCCTTCCCAAAGGGAAAGAAGCCTGAAGCCCTTATTAAAAGAGTATTAGATTTGTGCACCTCACCAGGCGATTTAGTATTAGATTCATTTGGTGGTTCAGGCACCACAGGCGCAGTTGCCCATAAAATGATGCGTAAATGGATCATGGTGGAGCTTGGGGAGCATTGCCACACCCATATTATTCCTCGTATAAAAAACATCATATCTGGTGAAGATCAGAGTGGAGTTTCTAAAGATGTTGATTGGCAAGGTGGGGGCGGATTCCGTTATTACAAGATCGCACCATCCATGTTGCAACGTGATAAATGGGATCGATGGATCGTGTCTAAAGAATATAATTCAGAAATGCTCTCTGAAGCTTTGTGCAAGATGATGGGTTTCACCTATGCGCCAAGCGATAAGTTCTATTGGATGCATGGTTATTCGACTGAACAGGATTTTATCTATATAACAACTCAAACAATGGATAGAGCACAATTGACAGCTTTATCAGAAGAAGTTGGTGAAGATAAAACAGTATTGGTCTGTTGCTCTGCTTTCCGTGCAGGCGAAAATGAGTTTTCGAATCTTACTCTAAAAAAAATCCCGCACGCTGTTCTTAAAAGATGTGAATGGGGTAAGGATGATTATTCTCTGAATGTTGAAAACCTGCCTTCAGCTCCTGAAGAATTGGATTTTGATGAGCCATCCTTATTAGAGGAGGCAGCAGGATAAACCATGGATAAACACGTTAATTCAATTTCTAATCGTCTTTCTCTGCGAACTCCTCAACGAGATTCCCTTGAGATTTTAGCTCGCATCGCAGAAATTATTCCTTTAGATAAGGAGCCCGATCTTCAGCGTGATTTAGAAATTATTCAATCTGAATTTGAAACAGTAGAAGATTTTGAGCGTAACTTTCCATCACTTTGTTTTGCACTTGCAACAGGCGTTGGTAAGACTCGTTTAATGGGAGCATTTATTGCGTACCTACACCTGTCTAAGGGTGTGCGGCATTTTATGGTACTGGCTCCGAACTTGACGATTTATAATAAGCTGATTGCAGACTTCACACCAAATACACCTAAATACGTCTTTCAAGGAATTTCTGAATTTGCCATGTCACCACCAGAAATCATCACAGGTGATAACTATGAAAGCAAAGGTCAGCTTCTTGATTGGGCACATAACGTTCATATCAATATTTTTAATATTTCTAAGATTAATACGGCAGAGGGGCGTAAAATTCGAGAGCTTTCTGAATATTTAGGAGAGAGTTATTTTGAATACCTTGCCGGACTGGATGATTTGGTTCTCTTAATGGATGAAGCACACCGTTATCGTGCCAGCGCTGGATTAAAAGCAATTGATGATCTGCAACCCACAATTGGTTTAGAGCTTACAGCAACACCCCAATTGGAAAAAGGTCAAAAAACCATTCCCTTTAAGAATACGATCTATGGCTATCCTCTTTTTAAAGCCATGGAAGACGGGTATGTAAAAGAACCTGCTGTTGCTACACGGGAAAACTTTAACCCAAGCAGCTATACAGAAGAGCAATTGGAACAGTTAAAGCTCGAAGATGGTATTCGTATTCACGAAACGGTTAAAACAGAGCTGAAGGTTTATGCAGATAATAATGACAAACCTTTAGTGAAACCTTTTATGTTGGTTGTAGCTAAAGACACAGACCATGCAAATGAACTTGTACAATATATGGAGAGTAAAGAGTTCTATAAAGGGCGCTATAAAGGCCATGTTATCACGGTTCATTCATCCCAAAAAGGAGATGAAAAAGATGAAACCGTTGAACGCTTGTTAGCGGTGGAAAACCCGGAAGAACCAACAGAGATTGTTGTGCATGTAAATATGCTCAAAGAAGGTTGGGATGTCACAAACCTTTATACAATTGTACCTTTGCGTGCTGCAAATTCCCGGACTTTGGTTGAACAGTCTATTGGTCGTGGTTTGCGTTTACCTTATGGTACTAAGACAGGTGTTGCTGCCGTGGATCGATTGACGATTGTGGCTCATGATAAATTCGATGATATTATCCAAGAGGCAAACAACAAAGAATCTATCATCCGTACTGGCATTGTGATTGGTAAAGATATTGAGATGACGCCCAAAAAAGCCGTGGAAGTGCGTTCAAGCATTGAAGCCTTAGTTGTGGGTCAGCCAGAAGAGATAGATTCTAGCAAGTCTTCAACAGTCCCCAAGAAAGCTGCTAATAAACAACAGCCCTTATTCAACAGCGAGAAAGAAAAAGAAGTCGCGCAAACAACTCTTGAGGTTATTAAAGAGTTTGAAAAATTGCCTTCATCTAAAAAGCTAAAAGAAAAAGATATTAGAAAGCAGATAGAAGAAAGGGTTGAGGAGGTTCTGACACCTGTCGAGCCAGAACTTGAAGGTATTTCTGAAAAGGTTGATATTGCACAGATTGTTGAAAAAGTAACAGAAGCCTATATAGAGAATACAATTGATATTCCCCGTATTGTTTTAACTCCAAAAGGGGATGGAAGCTTCACTTATGATGACTTTGATTTAGATACATCAGGCATTGGTCGCCCAGCGCCGATTGAGCAAGAATTATACATTCAAGAACTCCGCACTCATGAAAGGGAAAGAATTGAAGGCGGTAGCGTGGTAATAAAAGAAAATAGACTTGAGGATCACTTGATTTCTGCTTTGATTGACTATGATGATATTTCTTATGATGAGCATGCAGACTTGCTCTATAAGTTATCCGGTCAAATGGTGGATTATGTGCGGTTATATCTTAATGATGAAGAGGAAATACGTAATGTGCTTGTGTCGCATAGAAAACAACTTTCTAAAATAATTCATGCCCAAATGCTAAATCACTATAATCAGGGCTATACAGAGTTTGAGGCATCAGTGCCGCGCGGGTTTGAACAGCCAAAACGCTCTAGCATGTCAATGGATGCTGAAGAGAAGGCTCGTTATTACAGAGACCAGATCCAAGACCGTACTGCTATTCGGGGAATGTTGTTCCAAGGATTTGGTAAGTGTATTTATGAGGTGCAGAAGTTTGACTCTGATTCAGAACGTCTCTTCTCCGTTTTACTAGAAGATGACGACAGTGTTGTGAAATGGTTTAAGCCAACACGAGATGATTTTAAAATCTTCTATCACCATCAACATCAAGAGCGTCTATATGAGCCTGACTTTGTTGTTGAAACTAAAGATGCAAAGCTAATTTGTGAGCCAAAACGAGCGGATGCAGTGGATAGTGATGAGGTTCAAGAGAAAGCAAAGGCGGCTATTGAATGGTGCGAACATGCTTCCAAGCATGAATTAGATAATGATGGCAAGCCATGGCAGTATGTTTTAATTCCACATGATGAAATCAAACCAAGTGCGACTTTGGCTGGTCTAATTGCTAAGTTTAGCCAGAAAAAAGCTGCTTAGCACTTGCCATGAAGCTAACCCTTTCAAAATCTCAGTACATCAAAGCAAAGCAATGCCCATTAGCATTGTGGTATTACCGCAATCGTAAAGACTTAACTCCCGAAATATCAGAGGCTGATCAGGCCCGGTTTGGTGCGGGGGATGAAATTGGTGAGTTGGCCATGCAATACTTCCCTGGCGGAGTTGAGGTGGTTGACCCTTATTACGATATAGATGCCTGCCTGAAGTCTACTCAAAAATATGTTGATGAAGGTTATAATGATATCTATGAAGCTACGGCAATGCATCCTGAAACTGGTGCTTATTCTCGCATGGATATTCTTCACAAAGTTGAAGGTTCAGATGAATGGGATTTGGTCGAGGTTAAAAGTTCAACTGAGGTGAAAGAGTATCACCTAGATGATCTTGCCTTCCAATACTACGTATTTACAGCTGCGGGATATAAAATTAATGACTGCTTCTTAATACACATAAACAACCAATATGTGCGCCAGGGTGATATTAATGTTCAAGAGATGTTTCACTTAGAAGATATCACTCACATTGTTCTAGAAAAGCAAGCTGAGGTTAATACGCTTGTGCCATCTATATTGAAAGAGCTAGATGTAAAAGATGAGCCTGAGATGGATATAGGAATACATTGTTTTAAGCCGCATGAGTGCGGTTATAAATATCATTGTTGGGAGGGTTTACCCGACTATTCAGTGGTTAATGCCTACCCAAATAAAAAGCAGGGATTTAAGGTCGCACAAGAAATAGATAGTTTTGATGTGAATGATATTCCGCCTAATAAGTATCCGGGTGGTAATAAAATGACCGATGTTGTCTGCTATCAAAAGAATGAGCCCTATGTAGAGGCCGATACGCTTCGGAACTTTATGTCTGACTTGGTCTATCCGCTTTATTACTTAGATTATGAGACGATCAACCCATCTATTCCGCTCTATGATGATACCAAGCCATTTCAGCAAGTTCCATTTCAGTTTTCGCTCCATATTCAGCATGAGCCAGATGGTGAGTTGGAACATCATGAATACCTTCACCAGGAGAAATCCGACCCAAGGGAGGGGCTAACAAATAAGCTTGTAGAGCTCTGTGCTGGTGAGGGATCTGTGATTGTTTACAATCAACCTTTCGAAGAAGGTCGTAATAAAGAATTGGCAGAAATATTTCCACATCATGCAGATACCTTGCTTAATATCAACAGTCGCATGATTGATTTCATGGTGCCATTTCGTAAAAGGTGGCTATACCATCCAGATCAGAAAGGTTCTTATTCGATTAAGTACGTTTTACCGACATATACGGATATCTCTTATGATGGAATGGAAATCGCTAATGGTAGTGAGGCTTTGAATAGATACCTTGCCTTTGCACAAGGTAAGGTGCTCGAGGAAGAGCAAGGTGGTTTATTTGATGCGTTGTTGAAGTATTGTGAATTAGATACTTATGCAATGGTTGTGGTTGAGAAGGTTTTGAGAGAGCGCGCTAATGCCTGATAATCTTGATTACATTCTCTATGCTGTGAAACAGGCTCAAGAAGCAGAAGCCTATGGTTTCACACGAAACGAGTGCTGTCGAAATTTAAAAACAGCCCTTCACCAATATTGGCAGAACAAAAAGCTTGGCTTACATGGGCAATCACAGAAAAAGAACATGCCAAGGTCAAAGGCAGCTGAAAAAGCAGATTTAAAAAATTGTGATGTTGAACACGTTGTTCCTCAAATGGTGATTGTAAATATATTGATGGACAGGCCAGACCTTACAAAACGTAAGGTCGGAAATATTCTAAAGAAATACTTTTATGTTATGTTGGTGACAAAAGAGGAGCATGAACGGCTGAATTCTTCTGGGCTAAGGTCGAAAATGCCAGAAGACTGGGATGGTAAGGATGTATGGGCACGATATCGGCAAGTGGGTATAATATGAACAAGGAAACTTTCAAATCTCTATTGAAGTATTATTTATCCTGCATTGATGCAGATGAGGCTGTGCACCTTCAGCTTAGAAAAAATCAGGAAAATAAAAGCTATATCTTTTTGCCTACTGGTGAGGAGGAAAGTTTACTTTCCCAAGACTTGCCGCAGTTAGAAATAGCTATCAATAATCAACAAGAACGAAAGTTTATTGAACGGAAATCAGCGAATACAGAAACGCTTATTGATCTTTACTACGGCTTTCCAGTCTTTGTGGATAAGAAAGATATGCTGTCCCCTCTATTCTTTGTCGAGGTGGAGGCAGGATACTTGGATAATGGTGCATTAAAGATTCTGCCACAGATCAAAAGCTTTTCTGTGAACCGAATGCATTTTATTAAAGAATATGGCGCGGAGGAAACACAGCGTATATGTGATGAACTAGAAGGAGAGTTCGGCAGCTTTGAAGCGCGTATGAAGGCGGCTGAGGACTATATTCCATCTCTTGATAAGCAGTTATCAGAGGCAAGTTGGATTACGCGTCCTATTCTATTCCGTTCAAACTATGGCGGCGCGCGTAAAGGTCTGCGTTATGATCTTGGATGCTTGCTCAAGGATGAGGGCGCGTTGTCGAGAGATACAGCTCTTAAATACTTTCTGCAAAAAGAAGAAAATAACTTATCAAGTGATAAGCAACTCCCCGTTTTGGAAGTAGGTATGCTTAATGCTCAACAAGAAGAAGCTGTGAAAAAAGGCTTAGTTGAGCCATTGTCAGTTGTCACGGGACCTCCTGGTACAGGAAAAACACAGGTGGTGACAGCTTTATTGGCAAGTGCTGTTTACAACAATGAAACCGTGTTATTCGCAAGTAATAATAATATGCCCGTTGATGGGGTATATGAACGTTTAGGTCAGACAACTGGGGCAATTGGTAATTGGTTGATGAGATTGGGAAATCAAACTAAAAGGCAGGCTTGCTTTGGAGTAATATCTAAACTTTTAGAACGTGTGGAAGGGCGTGACCTTTCCGTTGTTTCTTTGGATGAAGATAGGGAAGAGTTTGATAGTTTAGAAGTTGAGATTACAAAAGCTTATACCTCTTTAAAAAAGGCACAGGCGTTACAAGAAGAAATTTCAAACCTGCACAATAAAGAAAAGACTATTGAACAGAGTTTGCCGGAGAGTTGGGTTGAACAGTTTTTTGAGAATGATCCGGTTGCTTTAGATCAAGCCCTATTAAAGAAGTTAAAAAAATACAGTTCTTCTGGTTTTTGGCTTTGGTTACGCCGTAAGTTTTTTGATTTAGAGAAGTTTGTTAATCGGCAGAATGAAATACTTTCTAACCTATGCGACGACGACAAAACACTATCAGAATATAGGCGCTGGTTGTTGTCGGATGAAGATTGGGGTGAGGCGATAGACAAGTCTCAACAAGCAGTAGAGTATTTATTGCAACATCAAAAGTGGGTTTTGTGCGTTCAAAAACGTCGAGGTTTAGAAGAGGAAATTATGCAGCATTCCTCAGCTGCGGATATTTTTAATTTAAAAAACGAAAAAACCAAGATCTCTCAAGACCTATTTCAAAAATGGTGGTTGAATAATATTCAAGGGCAGAACAAGGATGGTATTGAAGCCTTTAAAAGCTATTTTAAAGATGTTGATGACTTTGATGCGGGGCGTCATAGACGGCTTGCGAAGTCTCTGAGTGCCCTCAAAAGATATTTTCCTATTTGGATAACAACCTGTCAGTCTGCAAGTTCTAATATGCCGCCACAAGCTGCTTTATTTGATCTTGTTGTTATTGATGAGGCTGGGCAGTGTGATATTCCTTCCATTATCCCGCTTCTATATCGTGCAAAACGCGCGGTGATTATTGGGGATCCACATCAGTTTAAACATATTACTTCTCTACAAGACCGTATCGAGCATGATATTGCTGATGAAATAGGGGTGGAGGATATTGTCGATGAATGGTCATTTACACGTAGATCCGCTTTTGATAGGGCATACGCCTCATCTAATTCGACATCGTTTTTAAAACAGCATTACCGTTGTCATCCAGACATTATTGAGTTCTCCAATTTGAACTTCTATGACGGTAAGCTTGTTAAGCAAGTGGCCTTATCGCAGCTTCAAAATCAGTTGCCAATTGAAGAACATGGTTTGATTTGGCACAACACGATTGGTAAAGCAAAAAAGGGTAAAACTGGTGCTTGGAATCCAGAGGAGATAAAAAAGACAGTTCAGATATTTGATGGGTGGGCTAAGCAGGGATTATTCTCTGGTTCCAAAATCACCTACGGTGTTATAACGCCTTTCCGAAAGCAAGTTGGCGAAATGCGTAAGGCGCTTTCTAAGTGCACTTGGTTTAAATCTGTAGAAGATCGTTTTACAATTGGTACAGCGCATAGTTTTCAAGGAAGTGAATGCGATGTTCTAATTTATTCGCCAGTGGTTGCGGAGGGTATGCAAGATTATTTGATTAAATTTGCAGCTGAGCAGAGTGATCTCATTAATGTGACAGTCACGCGTGCTAAGAACCTACTATATATTGTTGGCGATCTTCATGCATGCCAGTCCGCATCGCCTGATACTCCATTACATCAGCTCGCTTCCTATGCTGAGCGCATTCGAAAGCAGCAACATCAGCCGATGAATGCAGCTGAAAAAGCAATGGCGAAGATACTGGAAGAGTTAAAGCTAAACTATACGTCTCAATATGAGTTTGGAGATTATCGTCTTGATTTTGTGATGAACTCACCTTCTGGGGATCAATATGATATAGAGGTTGATGGCGATATTCACCTAACAGCAGAGCAGATTCAACATGATGAACGGCGTGATGCTTTTGTTGAAAGTAAAGGTTTGAAAATTCTTAGGTTTGCAGCTCGCGATGTAATCAATAAGCCAGACCTCATTAGGGATAGATTGGCGCGGATCTGATGATCGAGTAAAGGCTGAGTAGTTTACAAGGGAGAGATAAGTGAATTTATCATGTGTTTTAGTTGAATGTAACGAGTGTAATGAAGAAGACTGGCTGTCTTCAGGGGCTTTTGTGCGCTTAGTGGGTATTCCTTTAACAGACCACTCATCGGCTATGATACCCAAATCCATAGGGTGTCGTAAGTGCAAGTCAGAAGATGTCTATGTTCACTGGGCTAATAGGCGCAATTCTATAGTTGCGAACCATGCAAATATACTTTGTAAATATTGTGAAAAAAATATCCCTGAGTTATTTTTTATACCCTTTCCTGAGGCACATTTTTGTCCATTGTGCGTAATGAATGGGCAGGTTAGTGATCAAGAGGTTGTGGCAGCAACAGGAGAGTTTTTTGCTGGGGAGGCCTATTACTCAATGTCATTTCAATTTAGACGTATCCCCGAACAGTACTTAAAATGGCTAAGAAAAGCATCAGAAGAGGAATATCTTTACGCAAAGTATAGGCTAGCGGATTATCTCTCTAGATCAGATAATGAGGAAGATGTTTCTGAAGCGGCTACTCTTTATAAATATGTAGGAGATAACGAGAAGAGGCAGCTTTCTACAGCTCAAGGTGCTGAGTTTAGGTATGCTTTTATGCTGCTTAAAGGGAGGGGAGTAGAGGCTAATGTTTCTGAAGCATTAAAGATAATGAATCGTTTAGCTGAAAAACATTATTTTGGAGCTGCGCATAGTTTGGGCAGTTTGTATTTAAATGCAGAGCATGGTGTTAGAGAGGATTATAGTGAGGCATTCAAGATGTTTTCTAAGGCCTACTCTCTAAGGGCTGATAGTTTTTCTACTAGCGCAGCTTTATCTTTTATGCTTTTAAGGGGACTGGGAACTAAGAAAAACAATGTGGAAGGGGAAAAGTTTCTAAAAGAATCTTTAGAAATGTACTCCCGAAGTAAGAGAGAATTTGATTGCGATGCTTGTCTTAATGAAATATTACAGCTACTTGACCCGTCTACTGAGGATGGTTTAGAGCTCCCTAATGCTAGAGTTTACTTAGATTGGTCGATAAGGTTTTGTGATCCCTTGGTCAAAGATTTGTTGGATATGTGCGGAGGAAAAATTCCTGATAAGAAACCTTTGTGGGAGTTTTCATTGAGTAGTTCTGTTTCGCGTGAAAGTGGAAAGGAATATTGTATAAAGGATGTCCGTGTTCCATCTTCCCGCGATCGCATTTCTCAACCCCTTATTTTAGGGCAGGTCGAAATGTTGCCAGATAAAAAATGGTGGGCGACTACGGATGATGGCATACCTATTGGCGATACATTTAGTTGCGAGAAGGAGGCAGTGTTAGCTTTAGCGAAGGAAACAGAGTGTGATGCTGAATATATAGATTTAGCTACGAGAATGAAGAGGTATAGAGAAAAGTATTAAAACTCCGTATCTACCTCCCTATGAAATGAACGCTCATAAGCTTCTGATATTACATCTACTTTTCTAGAGTGCTGATTGCACAATCTCTCAGGGTTCGGAAGAATACCTACCCTACCAAGGTCTAAACGATCTGCATCCCAGCAAGTCATGACTGTTACATCTGCAATCAGATGCCCATCACTATGACCGTGACATGCCTCGGTCAGAAGTTTAAGCTCACCTTCAGTAACGTCAATTAAATCACCAGCAATCTTCTCAGCAATGACGGCAGCTCGTTGACCGTGTTCAGGATCGTAGTCATCATTGTAGCGACCCAAGTCGTGTATAAAAGCAAAGTACTCTATAACTTTGGTGTTTGCCCCGGTGTGCTCTGCCAGTATGAGACCATTAAGGCGTACTCGTGACCAGTGAGATGCCCCATGTATTCCATACCAGTCTAGCCGAAACTCTTTACGAGCAAATTCTATAAAGTTTTTAGTTATTAGAGTTGTTATCATTTTCCTTTTGAAGAAGGGTGGTTTCTTCTGTTTTTCATTATAGTTTTACATGCATTATTGGTGTGTTTAATTATCTATATAGTGATAAGGCAGGTATTTACAGTAAAATTCGTTTAGAAGTTAAAAAAGTAGCCTGATTTCTTCAGGCGACCTTTTGATTTAAAAATTAAACTTAGGAGCGGGTGCAGGGTGGGAAACCACCTGACTAAGAGCAGCGGTAATTCGCTGGATAGCAAGGATAGCTAAAAACCTTTGAGCTGAGCCTTCTGCCATATTAGCCATTTCGGCATAGGCGAAGTTAAGCATGTTGTGTAACTCGTTTGCTGAATAAGTGCTTAGATCAGCGTTTGTATAAAATTTAGAATGTTTCATTGTTTTACCCTCTTGTTGGTTTTGGCCAAGTTCTTCTCGGCCTTCATGCCCGAGGTATCTGGCATGTTGCTCACACCTCAGCACCCATTGGGGTCGTAACGCAGAGGAGAAGGCTTTACGCCTTGCGAGGTTTTAAGAGCGATATGCGATAAGGGGTGAATTCAAAGGCCGATGGTTCTTGGTTAGACAAGAGGTTAATAAAAAGCAATAATTACGGAAATATATATCTTGACTTAATGTCCATTATCACGTACACTAATAGATATAAGGTTTGAGTTAATGAACATTAGGAGAAATAAAATGAGAGCAATATCTAGATTACCTATTCCTATTAGGAGGGCTTTAAAAAAGCTCGGAGGTGACATACACGATGCACGTTGTCGTCGTCGTATTCCTATGGCTCTTATGGCTGAGCGCGCAGGGATTAGTCGTACAACACTAACTAAAGTTGAAAAAGGAGATGCCTCTGTGGCATTGGGAATTTATTCAGCTGTTTTATTTGTTCTAGGCATGACAGAAAGGCTTGTTGAGTTGGCTGATGTGAGGTTTGATGAGACGGGGTTATTATTGGAAGAGGAGAATCTTCCAAAACGCATTAGGCTATCTTCTAAGTAAAGGTGTATGACAGATGACAGATCGTAAAGTTTTTGTGTATGTGGATTTAGGTGGCGAACAGTATTTGGTTGGCACGCTTTGGGCACGTAATAGAAAAGGACGTGAGAGTGCTTCGTTTAAATATGATAAGAGTTGGCTAGAGCATGCAAATAGTTTTTCACTGGAACCTCTCTTAATTTTAACAGAGGGTGATTATCATACAACGGCTGATAAGGCATTATTTGGCTCTATTGGTGACTCTGCTCCAGATCGCTGGGGAAGAATTCTTATGAGACGCGGAGAGAGGCGACGCACTACGTTGGAGGGCGGGTCGGCACGGACGCTAATGGAGATTGACTACCTTTTGGCGGTGAACGATGAAGCTCGGCAGGGTGCTTTACGATTTTCTGAAGAAGAGGGGGTGTTTCTTGCGGCTGAAGGTAGTATTCCTATCCCACCATTAGTCGATTTACCTAGATTGTTATCGGCAACAGAGAGTTTGCTGAGTGATCAAGAAAGTGATGAGGATCTTCAAATGTTATTGGCTCCTGGAGCATCTTTAGGGGGTGCAAGGCCAAAAGCTTCTATTAGAGATAGAGACGGCACGCTTCTGATTGCTAAATTCCCTCATAATGATGATGAGTTTCAAGCGGTTCTCTGGGAGGCTCTAGCTCTTACACTGGCTGCTGATGCGGGGATTGATATTCCTAACTGGCGACTTGAGGAAGTTGCAGGAAAACAAGTGCTGATGTTAGAACGCTTTGATCGTATTAATACAAACGAGCGAGTGCCCTTTTTATCAGCTATGAGCATGCTTGGAGCAAAAGATAACGAAGAGCATAGTTATTTAGAAATTGTGGATGCGATTACGAAGTATGGTTCTGAACCTAGTGAAGATAAAGAAAATCTATGGCGTAGAATTGTCTTTAGTATCCTTATATCGAATACAGATGATCATTTGCGTAATCATGCATTTTTGTATGATGGGCAGCGTGGTTGGAGGTTGTCTCCAGCATATGATATGAACCCAACACCTCTTGAAAAAGGTCCTCGTATTTTAAATACATTGATTGATTTAGACGATGGAACGGCTTCTCTAGATCTTGCTTTATCTGTGATAGAGGATTTCGGGGTAGAATTAGATCGCGCCCATAGCATAATCCAAGAGGTTGGCATGGCTGTTTCACAGTGGAAAGTTGTAGCTTCTCGCCTAGGGCTTTCTAAAAATGAAATAGATAGAATGTCTTCAGCTTTTGATCATGCAGATTTGGAGTTCGCTCTAAATATATAATCTATATTTTATTTTTTATCCCAAATAGTCTCACAGACATCTTCAAAGATCCATTTAGCATTCCCGATAGTATTTGAATCTTTTTCTGCAGATTTGTCACCGCGTTCTAATCTGGATATTCTTTCTGCTTCTATTCTATTTGATACCTGCTCTTTAATGTTTGCAAATATCCGTTCTGCTGAATTTTCAAAAAAATCATCTAATTGTTCTAACTGATGTTTATTTAAAGAAATTTCATCATCAATAATTCCAGCTGATGCCAGGAAAAGGTTTGTTCCTGTATTGAGGATATCTATCACTTTATCTTTCAAAACATCGTCTCTTTCAACCTCATCTTCTAAACCTTGTTTAAAAGGAGATTGAGTTATACCTCTAAAATCTGTTGTTCTTGAAACGCTGTGATTAGCTCCAAATACTATTCCAGCCATTTCCAAGGCATGCTTTAAAGCCTGCAATGTGGACGCATTTGGAGTGCCTCTGTTGTTTTCAAAGTTTTGTATTGTTTTTAACGAAACTTCAGATTCAGTAGCTAAGTCTTTTTGGCTCCAACCTAAACAAGCCCTAGCTCCCTTATTTTGTTCTATGGTAATCATGACACCTCCATGCGTAATATTGCTCAATATAGGCAATATTACGCATAAAGAGCTTTTGCTGTCAATTGTTTAATTGAAGTACTAAAACTCTTTTGAAAGAAGGAGGTCTAAAATTCATCAAATGAAAATCCAGCCTTAGTCTCAGGCTTAGGTTTTGAGTGCCTTTCAGCCCCACCAGAAGCTTTCTTAGCAGCCCTTCGCAGCATCTCTTTCACATTCAGCGTGCTTTCTCTGAGGTCGTCTGTCGTGAATAGTTTTTCTTTTGTGTGCGTTGTCTTTTTATTCAAATTTGTATGTAGGGTTTGTTTTGATGCCTGGCGCAGGGTGTTGGTATAGGTCTTCTCATTAAAGTATGAATTCTCAGGTGGTGACACATGGATCTGATGCAGTGGCACGCCATTGAGGCTGTATTGCAGGGTCATGACAGTGTCGTAGAAGCCTCGGTTTACCTCTTGCTGTCGTTGCTGTATCTGGAGCTCCTCATGTTCTTGCATCAGTCGATATAGCTTCTTCTGAACCTGTTTAAGCTCTTCTTCTTTAAGTTCCTGGGCTTGTTTGATCTGTGCTTCATCTTGCGTTTGTTTGAGATGGAAAACCTCCTTTGCGCGCTCGATCATATTGCGGATCATTGCGCGCATATCATCAGAAAGTTCAGCATTATCGAGTGAGGCTTGAAGTAGGGCAATGTCGCCAGACATGGTCTGAATGCGGGTTTCAAGAGCGGCTAATCGTTCGGTAACAGGTGTCACAGGTAACAGGTCAGTAGGTTCGTTCGCCGCGTTGATATAACCCGCAATGGATTGTTTAAGCCTCAGCTCTTCTTGTACTTGCTGCCTTTTAAAGAAGTTCAGCGTATCATGTAGAGTCTTGCTTTCTTGCAAATGCTTTTGAATGAGTTGATGCTGCTCGGCCAGGTCTCTTTTTCGGCAAGCTTCCGTTTCTTTTTCGTTTAAGGTGCGCATCTCTTGATGCTTACCTGTCACGCGCTCCCAAATGCCACTAAAGCCTGTGGACAATCTCTGGTTACGTGCTTTGGCTTCCTCTTTCCATCGTTTTTCCTGTCTGCCTAGCAGGCGGTCGCGCTCGGCACGTTGTGCTGTGGTTAGATCTCTCAGCTCTTGCACGAGCGGGGCGCGTTGCTCTTTAAGGAATGACTTTCTCTCATGCTGGTATTGTTTCAAGTTCTCGGTATAACGGCTTTGCAGATAAGCTTCGGCATCCTTCACAGTAGGTAGTGTGCTTTCATCACCTAACCTTTCCTTCAGTTCTTTCTTGCTGATCTTCAGCCACCGAGAAAGCGAATAAACTTCTCCCTGGTAATCGACGACGACGAAGCCGCGACGGTCTCCCTTAGCAAGGTAAAATCCGTATTCCTGAAGTGAAGCGGCAAAGCTCTTCTTACCATCTGAGTGTTGCCAGCATTTACCCAAGAGCTCTTTCAGGGCTTCTGGTTTCTCTTTTAATCTCTGCGCTTGTTGCCATTCATTGAGAGTGTAATTAAGCACACTCGCTTTTTCTGAAGTGAAGCCTTTAGGCAGTTTCCAGCCAAACTTCATAAACAGACCTTTAGAAACACTCATGAGTTTGTATTTATAATAGGCCATGTTAAGTGCTGTCATGCGGGCGCTATCAATGCGTGACCAAACGACATGACAATGACGGCGGCCATTTTTTTCATGAAAAACAATCACTCTTGGTTGATCAATCAGTCCAAGCATATTTTCAATGTCAGCGATTGCGCCTTCAAAGGCATCAATTGGCACATCGGCATAGTCTGGAGGGTTTAAACTTAATGAAAAGAGGAATTGTTTACAGCGTGTGCCGCGACTAATCGCGTGGGCTTCTTCGAGTGCGCCCATGATATCCTGTGACACAAAGCCTTTGATATCGTGGACCGTGACATGTTCGTTTGTATCCCCATTAAGTAGGTGTCGAGCGAGTTCTTTTGCATTTCCGCGCTGACTTCCTTTGAGGATCATGGTTTTAATCCCAGTGCTTGGATAAGGCTTGCTTTCATTTCTTCAATATCTTTCGTGGCTTGGTTTAACGCTTCTTCCACTTCGGGTGTGAGTGCAAGAGAGCCACTATTGCTTGCCTTGGCCAGCTGATTAAGGTTGTTTGATAAGCGAGAAGTGCCGAGCTCTGAGAGCAACTGTGCTAAGAGTTGTTCGTTTTCAACGGGTCTTCTAAAGGTTCTTTTTCTGGGAGAGGGGTCATCAAATAATCTTTCTCGGATATAAGCACTGAGCGGCATATTCCCCGCATCACGATCGAGTTGCGCTCGTTCTTCAAAAGTTAGGCGCAGTGAATATGGGGGTGGATATTTTGGATGATCGATGCTCATATTTTAATATACCACTCTCAATTTAACATAATATTAAATACAGGAGTATATAATCAAGTTATATCAGCAGATTAGACTGAAAACTTAAGGTAGTAATTTAGGATTTAGGCGATGCCCTCTGATTTAACACCAACCAGATATAAGCGTAAATACGCAGACGGCGAGAAGGTTGCCTTCAGTGACCTGCGTCAGGCCTATCAGATTGCGGCGCAGATGGTCGCAGAGGGGGGCGATGAATATATCCCTCTGTTTGAGCGTATGGACAAAGAGATGGAAATGCGGCAGGATAAGCGGAGGATCAGGGCTAAAGCTCTTGAAGTCGCTAAGCAAGATATCTGAGAATATGGCCTGGAGTGGGTTCTTATTTTTTGATACATTTTAGTATACAAAATAGTATACAAATTGAAATTCAAGAAAACGGACAATCTTTAAAATTAAATAAAATCAATTGGTTGGGTGTATTTTAAATTGGCATCCAATCCTATCCCCTCCACCATTTAACTTTTGAATTAATAAACTTAAAGAATTACCGCCCCAAAGCCCCGTACACAGCGGGCTTTTTTGTATATGGGGTACAGAACGTATTCGGAGAATTTAACTTT
>Ga0316205_10001875_pt1 | contig 24009 bp, 20 predicted proteins | sample 3monthpyrite_MG_FD_204941 | JGI IMG/M metagenome (GOLD analysis project Ga0316205, IMG submission 204941) | Microbial mat bacterial communities from mineral coupon in-situ incubated in ocean water Damariscotta River, Maine, United States -... | ecosystem: Environmental > Aquatic > Marine >... | reverse complement strand
TGGCTAATAAAACCCGTCCATCGTATTCACACACTACATCTGTCAGTATGGGTGCCAGTACCAGACAAGGTGCACACCAGGCTGCCCAGAAATCGACGAGCACAATTCGCTCACTGGAAGCTTCTAGAACTTGCTGCTTAAAGTCTTGTAGATTGACATCATAAATGACTTCGTGTTGATTACTGGCTACACTCATCGTATATCCTTAAATATTAAATCAGTAATTCCTGAACGGGATGCACTAAATACTGAATTTTCTGTCTGAATGTAAATGATCTTCATCTGAAAGCAGAAAATAATTTTATAAATGAGCACATGTTGTAGTGAAAAAAAATGACAATAAACTACCTATAATAAGGAAACATCATGATAAAAGCATCTGATCTGTTTGTGAAATGTCTTGAGAAAGAAGGTATCGAATATATTTTCGGTGTGCCGGGTGAAGAGAATGCTGATTTCATGATATCTCTCGAAAAATCAGAAAAAATTCGTTTCATCCTGACGCGCCACGAACAAGGCGCTGCTTTTATGGCCGAAGTCTATGGTCGCTTGACCGGAAATCCGGCAGGTTGTCTGGGTACGCTGGGGCCAGGCGCGACTAACCTGATAACAGGAGTGGCAGATTCCAATATGGATCGTTCGCCGATGCTGGTACTCACCGGCCAAGGCGCTTCAACACGTCTGCACAAGGAATCGCATCAGGTCATGGATGTAGTGGCCATGTTTGAGCCGGTGACCAAATGGGCGCAATCAGTGTTAAATCCATCGAGTATACCCGAGTTAATTCGTAAGGCGGTTAGAGTCGCGCGAACAGAAAAACCAGGTGCCTGTCACATTGAGTTGCCAGAAGATATTGCCAAGCTAACAACCGATGTAAAACCTATGCACCCCTTGCGATTCAGACGCCCGGTTGCTGATGACAAGGCAGTTAATCGAGCATTTGAAAAAATACGCAATGCCAAGCGCCCTATTATTATTGCGGGTAATGGTTGTATTCGTAAACGCGCCAGCAAACAACTACGTATACTCTGTGAAAAAACCGGTATTGGCGTCATCAGCACGTTCATGGCCAAAGGCTGCGTGGATATGGATGACGATCATTGTCTCTATACTATCGGACTGCAAGCGAAAGACGTCGTGGCCTGTGCATTGGATGCGTCAGATCTGATAATAACATTAGGCTATGACATGGTCGAGTATCACCCATACCTTTGGAATAAACATAAAGATAAAAATATCGTACACGCAGATTTTTTACCCGCAGAAATTGACGAGTATTATCATCCCGAGAGTGAAGTGGTAGGTGACCTGGCCCATACATTGTGGATGTTTAATGAACGTTTTGATGAGGAAGGAGTGCCGGATTATCAACTCAGTCAGCAGGCAGCTACGCGACGAGATATGCAACAAGAGCTTGCTCAATACAAAGATGATGATTCTGAAGGCCTCATTAAGCCGCAGAAGGTGCTGTGGGATGTCCGTGAGGCAATGGGAGCGGGTGACATCTTGTTATCTGATGTCGGCGCACATAAAATGTGGATCGCGCGTCACTATCAATGTCATGAACCCAATACCTGCCTGATCCCCAACGGCTTCTGTTCTATGGGGTTTGCGCTTCCGGGCGCGATTGGTGCCAGCCTGGTTTATCCTGATAAAAAAATCATGGCAATCTGTGGCGATGCAGGATTCATGATGAATATGCAGGAGATGGAAACTGCGCATCGACTGCAATCGAATATTGTCGTGATGGTGTGGGAAGACCATAGTTATGGCCTGATAGCCTGGAAGCAGACTAACGAATTCGGTCACCATACTGACCTGTCTTTTGGTAACCCGGACTGGATGCAATTAGCGCAAGCTTTTGGTTGGCACGGGCACGCAGTTAGTAAAAGTGCAGACCTTAAAAATGTGTTGCAGCAAGCCCTGAATGAATCAGGTCCCAGTCTGATAGTGATACCGATAGATTACGGTGAGAATATGAAATTGACTAAACGACTGGGTGATATTTCCTGCCCGATTTAATCAGGAGTCTGTAATGAGTGAGCCTTTAAGTTTAATGGTTGCAGGCGCTGCCAGAACGAATGAACACGTAACCGTTTTCTCTCCCTATGACAGTCAGGTGCTGGCCACACTGGATGCAGCCGATGGGCAGACAGTTGAACTTGCACTATCTCACGCACATCAGGCGTTTACCGACCGTAGTCTCTGGTTATCGGTACCCCAGCGTATCGAGATTTTGCAAAAAACGGCTGGCTTAATGAGTGCGCAACAAGAAGAGTTAGCGTTACTGGCCGCACGTGAAGGAGGCAAGCCGTTACAGGATTCCCGTGTAGAAGTTACTCGTGCTATAGAGGGGATTCAGCTTTGTATTGATTGTTTACGTAATGATGCCGGGCAGGTCATACCCATGGGGTTAAATGCCGCCTCCATGAACCGAATGGCCTATACACAACAGGAGCCGATCGGGGTAGTGGTTGCAGTCAGTGCCTTTAATCACCCACTCAATCTTATTGTTCATCAGGTTGGACCTGCCATTGCCAGCGGGTGTCCGGTCATTGTCAAACCAGCTGAAGATACCCCGCTTTCCTGCTATCGACTGGTTTCAATATTACGTGAAGCGGGATTACCCGACATCTGGTGCCAGACCCTGGTCGTAAAAGAGATAGCAATCGCTACCCGTCTGGTGACGGATGAGCGAGTGGCTTTTTTCACATTTATAGGCAGTGCCAAAGTTGGATGGAAGCTGCGTAGTTCACTGGCAGCCGGCACCCGTTGCGCATTAGAGCATGGTGGTGTCGCGCCGGTGATTGTCGAGCCGGATGCCGATATTCATGATGCCTTGCCTTTGTTGGCGAAAGGTGGCTTTTATCACTCGGGCCAGGTTTGCGTGTCGGTACAACGGGTATTTTGTCATCAGAGCATCGCACGTGAAGTAGCCGAAGGTCTGGCGAAGCTTGCCGGTGAACAAGTCTTTGGTGATCCCACTCATGAGCAGACCACGATGGGTCCATTGATTCGTGCCGCTGAACTAGAGCGTGTTGGTGACTGGGTCAATCAAGCCATCAAAGAAGGCGCTGAATGTCTGGCCGGTGGTGCCGCTCAAGGGACTGGCTACCAGGCAACTGTGCTCTATGAGCCTTCTGTAGAATCGCTGGTGTCTCAGCAGGAAATATTTGGCCCGGTTATTTGTGTGTATAGTTACGATGATGTCGATGCAGCTATTGAAATAGCAAATGGTTTGCCCTATGCCTTTCAGGCGTCAGTATTCACCCAATCCATGGATAAGGCGATGCATATTAGCCAACGACTGGCAGCCAGTGCAGTCATGGTTAATGATCACACAGCCTTTCGGGTTGACTGGATGCCGTTTGCGGGGTTACGTCAGTCCGGCTTGGGGGTGGGAGGCATACCTTACACCTTTGAAGACATGCAAATAGATAAAATGACCGTTATTCGATCCCCTGAAATATAAGTCCTAACAGGGCAGCTTATGTTTAGTCGTAAAATTCAAATTCAAACTAAAGGCCGTGGTTCTTATAATGTGAGTCGCGACATTCAGCAGGTCGTGGCTCAAAGTGGATTGGAGGAGGGTCTGTGTCATGTATTTATCCATCACACCAGTGCTTCTCTAATCCTATGTGAAAATGCCGATCCAGATGTACGCGCAGATCTAGAGCGGTACATGGCGCATTTAGTTAAGGATGGTGACCCTATGTTTGCCCATCAGGATGAAGGTAAGGATGACATGGCTGCACATATCAGAACCATACTGACCAGCAGTAGTTTGACCATCCCTGTTGCAAATGGGCGATGCGATCTAGGGACGTGGCAGGGAGTGTTTGTTTGGGAGCATCGTTATGATGATTATCAGCGGACTTTGACAATATCGGTGGTTGATTGATTGTTGAACTTTTAATAAATATTACAATGTGACTGTGGCGATCTGTTTATCAGAGGACAGATGTTGAGAGTTGGCTCGTGTCAGCTGACTGCTGAATCTGCTGCTTTCAAATTACCCTCCAAATCCATTTCAATGGTTTCAAATTCCATTTTGTCCAGGTCTGCCATGATGAAAGTGGCAGGGGCTGCAACGCCAGCCACTGTACCGGGATTGACCAGTACTGTACGGGTATTTTTGATGGTGTCGTACCATTGCACATTAAGAACATGATCATGACCACAACAAACGATATCCCAATCACCGGTTACGGCCAGTGCTTCGGCGTAATGCGGGTAATGCACCATAAAAATTTTACGTCCACCCAACTTGATACCGGCGTCCATTCCATAGTAATTAAGTTTTCCCGCTGAGCTTTCGGCCATCCGGTGCAACGCAAATTGATCACCGGTATTATTACCATGGATGGCATGCACGGGCAGGTCATATTTTTTGACAACATTCAGGGTGCTGGGTGCAACAATATCCCCGCAATGTAAAATGGCTTCAGCGCCCCGTTTTTTACCATCGGCAACAGCAGCCTCCAGTAACACACGGTTGTCATGACTATCTGAAACGATACAAATTAACATAGGGCAACAATCCTCAGCTATCCATCAGAAGCAGGGCTTTTCGGGCGAGTTCTGAAAACGTTCAATACTATCAATAATTTCTTTTTTTGCCTCATCAGGGCCATACCAGCCATCAACTTTAACCCATTTGTTGGGTTCCAAATCTTTATAATGCTCAAAGAAATGGGCGATTTGCTGAATCAGTAGCGGTGGCATATCTTCAGGCGTCTTGACTTGTCGGTAAAGTGTACAGAGCTTATCTACCGGCACAGCCAGAATCTTGGCATCATCACCGGCTTCATCTGTCATTTTTAATATGCCGATCGGACGACAACTAATAACAGAACCACTGATTAATGGTACGGGTGTGGCGACCAGGACATCAGCCGGATCACCATCATCCGATAATGTATGCGGTACATAACCATAATTGCAGGGATAGTGCATCGCAGTGTTCATGAATCGATCGACAAACATGGCGCCGGTTAATTTGTCTACTTCATACTTCACCGGGTCACTGTGTGACGGGATCTCGATAATGACGTTGATCTCATCAGGTAAATTGTCGCCCGACTTTACTCTGTCCAGATTCATGATATTAGCACCTACTTATGAATACAAAGCCCGTTATTATACCGGCCTATGCATTCATAAGAAATACTCATCTTCAAATAATAAGCTATAGCAGCGGCACTATTAGTAATGCGACGATATTTATTATTTTTATCAAAGGGTTAATAGCAGGTCCCGCGGTGTCTTTATATGGATCGCCGACTGTATCCCCGGTGACAGCAGCCTTGTGTGCATCAGAACCCTTGCCACCGTGGTTACCATCCTCGATATACTTTTTGGCATTATCCCAGGCCCCACCGCCGGTCGTCATGGAGATGGCGACGAATAAACCGGTGATAATGGTACCAATTAGCAAGCCGCCGAGAGCCTCTTTGCCGAGCAATAATCCAACCGCTATCGGTATCACTACCGGTAACAATGATGGAATAATCATTTCCTTGATCGCCGCCTTGGTGAGCATATCAACAGCACGGGAATAATCGGGCTTCTGGGTATGATCCATAATTCCCGGCATTTCCTTGAACTGGCGCCGTACTTCTTCAACAATGCCCCCTGCTGCACGGCCGACCGCTTCCATCGCCATGGCTCCAAATAAATAGGGCACCAGTCCGCCGATAAATAATCCAATGATCACCATATGGTTATCGAGGGAAAAATTCAGCGCGACTTCACCGCTTTTGTTCAATGCATGAGTGTAGTCAGCAAACAGCACCAAGGCAGCCAGTCCTGCCGAACCGATGGCATAGCCCTTGGTGACGGCTTTGGTGGTGTTGCCCACGGCATCCAGTGGATCGGTGATATTGCGGATTTTTTCGTCGAGTTCAGCCATTTCAGCAATACCGCCGGCGTTATCAGTAATCGGTCCGTAGGCATCCAGTGCCACGATAATACCGGTCATGGACAGCATGGAGGTCGCGGCAATGGCAATCCCGTATAACCCGGCCAGGTCATACGAAAACCAGATAGAGGCGCAAATAGCCAGTACCGGAGCTGCAGTCGATTTCATCGAAATACCCAGTCCCGCGATCACATTGGTGCCGTCACCGGTCGTTGAGGCGGCCGCAATCCGTCGAACGGGCCCGTACTCTGTAGCGGTATAGTATTCGGTGATCACCACCATGGCTGCCGTCAATACCAGCCCGATGAGCGCACAATAGAACAGGTTGATGGAAGCAAATTGCGCACCTTCCAGCATAATCACATCTTTCATCATCATACTGGTCACGATGTAAAATGCGATTGCAGCCAGCACGCCAGAAACAATCAGGCCGCGATACAAGGCGTTCATAATCTTGCCGCCTTCACGCGCTTTCACGAAAAAGGTACCAATAATGGATGCAATAATAGAAGCACCACCCAGTACAAGTGGGTAGATAGCGGCAGTCGCTGCAATTTCGGGTAATAACAAAGTTCCCAGTAACATGGTTGCAACCACGGTAACCGCATAGGTTTCAAACAGGTCAGCAGCCATACCAGCACAATCGCCGACATTGTCTCCAACATTGTCTGCAATCACCGCCGGGTTACGTGGGTCATCTTCTGGAATACCCGCTTCAACCTTACCGACGATATCGGCACCGACATCAGCGCCCTTGGTAAAGATTCCACCGCCAAGACGGGCAAAGATAGAGATCAGGGAGCCACCGAAAGCGAGGCCGACCAGGGGATGAATGGGGTCAGCGACATCCATGGCTAGTAATATGCTATAAAATCCGGCTACACCTAATAGAGCAAGCCCTACCACCAGCATGCCGGTGATAGCACCTCCGCGAAAGGCGACCTGCATGGCGGCATTAAGTCCTTCATTAGCAGCTTGGGCGGTACGAGAATTGGAGCGCACGGATATATTCATACCAATATAACCCGTCAGTCCGGACAGCAAAGCACCAACAGCAAACCCGATTGCGGTGTAGACTTCAAGGAAAGCAAACAAGGCAATGAAAATAATCACACCGACCAAACCAATGGCTGTGTATTGTCTGTTTAGATAAGCAGTTGCGCCTTCCTGTATGGCGCTGGCAATTTCCTGCATGCGTTCGTTGCCCATTGGTTTGGAGATAATCCACTTGATCGACCAAATACCGTAGGCGATTGCCAGCAGAGCGCACAGAATTGCAAAGGTAAGACCTGTCATAACCACTTCCTCCTGATGTTTTTATGTTTCTCGGAAAATGCCGGTTTTATTGGCATGTCTCTGTTTCTAAGTGATGCTGATGTAATGGTGCACCTGTATCTTAAATAGCCACATGATGTGGCAGGCATAAAAAAAGCCCCATCAATGACGAGGCTTCTAATTCTTAATAGACGATTCCAAGTTGCAAGCCGCCAGTTATGTTCTGATTCGGCTTTGTAGTTTTTGTAGAAGCCATTAGTTGTTGATACTCGCTCTGGATATCACTCCTTGCGAGGCGGAATCTATGCGGATCGACACACTTATTGATGAGCGTTTTTTGGGTCATTCGATCGATTGCAATATTCAGGTTCATATTACATTGTGTTCCAAATTGAGCAGAATAACTATGTTTTTGATTTTATCAACATATTAACAAAATTTTTGAAAGAGAAAAATAAAGGGGGCATAAGCCCCCTTCGTCAAATAAGTGACAGACTTATTTTACTTTGAAATCCTTGTCGAGTTTCTTCTTGACCGCCACTTTTTTCAATTGAACATACTTTGGTAGACCATCTTTACCATAAGGAGGGTAGTCTTCGCCCTGCATGAGCGGAGCCAGATAATCACGGCATCGCTTGGTAATGCCAAAGCCGTCTTTAGTGATGAAGCTTTTCGGCATCATTTTCTCAACATTAGCCACTCTGGAAAGATTAGCTTTACCAATCGTCCATTTATAAGGCTTGTTAGATTTACGTACCACAGTCGGCATGACTGAATTCTCGCCTTTCAGTGCCAACTCGACAGCTGCCTTACCCATGGCATAAGCTTGATCAACATCCGTTTTTGACGCGATATGACGTGCTGCACGTTGCAAATAATCAGCCACTGCCCAGTGATATTTATAACCAAGCTTGTCTCGAACCATATTGGCGATGACAGGAGCAACACCCCCCAGCTGGGCATGCCCAAAAGCATCCTTGAGGCCCTGGTCAGCGAGGAATTTACCAGAACGGTCATGAACGCCTTCTGAAACCACGATTGAGCAATAACCAAACTTTTTCACTTTTTCTTTAACGGCTTTCAGGAACTTGGCCTGACTGAAATTCACTTCCGGGAACAGAATGAGAACAGGAATCTCACAATCTTCAGAAGAGGCCATACCACCCGCCGCCGCAATCCAGCCAGCATGACGCCCCATCACTTCAAGGACAAATACCTTGGTCGATGTTTTTGCCATGGAAGCCACATCAAAGCTGGCTTCACGTGTAGATATGGCAATATATTTTGCAACTGAGCCGAATCCTGGGCAGTTATCGGTGATAGGCAGGTCATTATCAACCGTCTTGGGAACATGAATCGCCTGGAGATCGGCACCCATGTTTTTAGCCAATTGAGACACCTTCAAACAAGTATCCGCTGAATCACCGCCGCCGTTATAGAAAAAGTAGCCAATGTTGTGGGCATTAAATACCTCAATCAGGCGTTCATACTCACGACGGTTTTCTTCCAGACTCTTCAGTTTATAGCGACATGAACCAAAAGCACCGGAGGGTGTATGACGCAAGGCAGCAATATCACGGGCAGATTCTTTGCTGGTATCAATCAAATCCTCTGTTAAAGCACCGATAATGCCGTTACGACCGGCATAGACTTTGCCGATTTTATCTTTATTTTTGCGTGCAGTTTCAATCACACCACAAGCTGAGGCGTTGATAACTGCGGTCACACCACCCGATTGGGCATAAAAGGCATTTTTCTTGGCCATGTGTTTTCCTCTTTGATTAAATTAGTAAGTTAGTAATGGGTTTGTGGTCGATTTGACGGTGCCAGGGATAATGGTGGTTAAAGTTGCTGCCTTAATGAAGCTGGATATCCAGTCAGCTTGCTGACAGCGGTCGATACTCTGGTATCGGGAGCAAAGATCCGTTGATTATTTCTTTCGACAGAATACTCCAAGTGTTTGATCGTACTACTTAACAAAGTGTTATGAGCGATATCCAATATCTTTGCCATGAAAACGTCTGCCCGCCAATCCTGCAAATTTTTCGAGTGCAGAAGAATAGCGCATCTAAAGAAAAATTGCATGGAGTTCATTGACTTCGCTACACGTATGATAGTAGCTTTAATAACTTCACCAGGGCATTCGTAACCAGGCATCTCGGTGATCCCCACTTGAGCCTGTCTTGGTAATTGTTTATTTATCGATACTGGAGTGCGTGCATAAAGGCCTGGATGCCTAAAAATACCAATAAAAACAAAGAAATGAGGATGTAAGCATGAGGTTGGTTCTGTTTGGTGCCCCAGGGTCGGGCAAAGGTACACAGGCACGTCTGATTGTTGAAAAATACGGCATCCCGAAAATTGTGCCAAGTCAGCTGCTTAGAGAAGCATTACAAGAAGCCACTCCTCTGGGCATGCAAGCCAGAACTGCTCTGGAAACCAATGGCAGTATTCCCGATGAAATATTGATTGCGATTATTCGTGACCGTATTACTCAATCTGACGCCAGTAGAGGTTTTATTCTCGATGGGTTCCCAGAGACCATTGCGCAGGCACAGGCTTTTGATCAACTACTGGAAATCATGGGTAAGTCACTCAGTGCGGCGTTATTGCTGGAAACGGATTTCGATGCCTTGATGCAGCGGATTACGGGTCGTCGCAGCTGCCTCAGTTGCGGCCATATTTGCAATATTTATACAGATCCACCCCAACTGGATGGGCAATGTGATGAATGCGGAGGCAATCTCCGTCATCGTGCCGATGATAATGAAGAGATTATCAGTAACCGTTTTCGTGTCTATGAAACTCAAACCACTGGCATCATTGATTATTATCGAGAAAATGGCAGTTTGCGAGTGGCGCAGGGTATCGGGGAAGTCGATGATGTCTTCAATGCCCTTTCAGCGATACTGGATGAAATTGACATTGATGAAGATGAAAGCCCAATGCCAACATTGGAAGTGTTGGAACAAATGATCATGGAAAAGGCGCAAAGGGCTCAGGCAGATGACTCTTCCGATGTTGTTGCCGAGCGCCAAAGCAAAAAGAAAAAATCTCCCGCTAAAAAAGCCGTTAAGGTCAAAACCACTCCTAAGACTACTAGCCGAAAAAAAACTGCGGCTAAAAAAGCGACTCCTAAAAAGGCCACGACTAAGAAAAAGACAGTGAGCAAAAAAAGTAGCCCCAAAAAAGCCACAGCAAAGAAAAAAACAACCACTAGCAAAAAGTCTCAAGCCAAAAAAGTGGTTGCAAAAAAAGCGGCGACCAAGAAAAAGGCGACTCCTAAAAAGGCCAGCTCCAAAAAGAAGGTCGTGAAGAAAAAAGCCATCGTTAAAAAATCGACCAGCAAGAAAAAAGTTGCCACTAAAAAGAAAGTCGTAAAGAAAAAAGTTACGCCCAGGAAAAAATCCGGTTCTCCAGCTAAACCGAAAGCAAAAAAAGTAACCACGAAGAAAAAGCAAGCCAGTAAAAAGACAGCGCGCCCTAAGACAGCCGTGAAAAAGAAAAAAGCTGCACCCAAAAAGACCGTTAAAAAATCAACCCGCAAGAAGAAATAGCAACAGAATTCGCATTGTTCATCTATCAATCTCCCTTTATCTTTACTTTTAGCATGGGTTTATGTGACAAGCCTATGGCGACGCATGATTTTTCAAAAAATATTATAAAATACAGCCAGATAATTCCTTAGGTCGGCCTTTTTGCATGATTATTTATGCAAATTGTATGGATTCAAACGCCTCGCTAAATGTTTTTTTCTGTCAAATATCAGCCTAAAGCCTTCAGTCCTGGGTAAATTAGACGAAATACTGACTAGATCATGATTAATAGAATCGCGGGGAATATATGTCTAATTTTATGCAGTCAGTTGATGAGCGCACTCAGTTAGCTGGCGCCAATCGTCTCGAGATCCTGTTGTTTAGCCTTGGTACCAATAGGGATAGCGGACGGGAAGAAGTCTTCGGAATAAATGTTTTTAAAGTTCGTGAAGTGATGAACTTACCTGCCATCACTCGTGCGCCTGATATGCCCCCTGGTGTCGAAGGTATGGTGAGCCTTCGTGGCACCATGATCCCTGTGATTGATCTAGGGCATTTTTGCGATATGGATGTGGATGGTGAACCACAGATATTGATTGTCACCGAATATAACAGTGCTATCCAAGGCTTCCTGGTGAGCTCGGTCGAACAAATCTTACGTATGGAGTGGAATGATATTCGGGTTCCACCACCGATGATGGCGCATCGTCATGGTGGATTAGTCACTGCAGTTTCTGAACTCAAAGATGATCGTATTGTCATGCTGTTAGATGTTGAAAAAGTGTTGGCAGAAACCACTTATCTTGGCGAGGATGAGGATCTGTATGCAGAGATCGAAGATGTAGGCATTCGGACCACGGTGCTATTCGCAGATGATTCATCGGTTGCACGCAAGCAGATTCAGGGCGCACTCAGCGCGATGGGCTTAAATACCTTAATGGCAAAAAATGGGGTTGAAGCTTGGGAAAAAATGCAAGAAATGGCCACTCGAGCAGAAGAAAATAACAAGCCTATTGAAGACTATGTCTCTCTTATTTTGACTGATATAGAAATGCCCGGCATGGATGGTTATGTGTTAACTCGCAAGGTGAAAGCTGACGCACGTATGAAAAGTCTACCTGTGATTATGCATTCATCGTTATCGGCGGATGCCAATATGAATCTGGGACGTTCAGTCGGTGCCGATGCCTATTGTGCCAAGTTCAATGCCAACGAGTTGGCCAAGACCTTGACGCCATTCCTTAAAGTGCAAGAAGAGAAACAATCAGGCTAACAAACCAGTAACCGTTAAACAGACAAACCCTCCTTGCGGAGGGTTTGTTGTTTTGAGCAGTTATAAACTCTGATAATAATCGATCAGAATTTTTGCCACTTCAGGGCGTGAAAACTCCTTCGGTGGCGCTTCGCCATTGCCCAGCATTTCACGCACTTTAGTACCCGACAAGAGTACGAAGTCTTCTTTGCTGTGATCATCAACTTCACGCATCATCACGACTTTGTTCAGTTTCTTGGACCAGGCCGTGTGGTCAGCCATGAACATTTCGATTTCGAGTGCACCTTCGGGTACATCGGTATCGAAAATGGTCTGCGCATCAAAAGCGCCATAGTAGTCACCCACACCGGCATGGTCGCGACCAATGATAAAGTGAGTTGCACCCATGTTCTGGCGGAAGTAGGCATGCAGTACTGCTTCACGTGGACCGGCATATAACATGTCGAAACCGTAGCCAGTCACCATTGCGCTGTTCGGTGGGAAATAAACTTCAACCATTTTACGAATGGCGGCATCACGGACCGGGGCAGGGATGTCACCTGGTTTTAATTTACCCAGCAACATATGAATCACCAGGCCATCACAACCCAGTCGATCCATAGCCATATGACACAGTTCTTCATGCGCCAAATGCATCGGGTTACGGGTCTGGAATGCAACCACTTTATTCCAGCCGTGCTCTTTTATTTCATTACGGATTTCAACCGCAGTGCGAAAGGTATCCGGAAAGTCAGTACTGAAATAACTGAAATTCAACACTTCGATCGGACCAGAAATAGCGATTCTGCCAGCACTATTAAAAGCATTAACACCTGGATGCTCAATATCCTGAGTTCGATAAACCTTTTCCGTCATTAAGGACATTTGTTCATCGGAAACTGTCTCAATGGCTTCAACTGTTTGAACCGCAATGACAGGGTTGCCGTCAACATTAGGATCTTTCAGGGCAATACGCGCACCCACTTCAATGCCATCTGCATTTTCAACCAGATTTAAAACAGGGACAGGAAAAAACTGGCCAGAGGTTGTTTTCATGGTGTTGGCAACACTCACGGCGTCATCAACATTCATATAACCTGTCAGCGGTGTGAAATAACCACCACCCATCATAACTGCATTGCCGGCAGCGGCGGAGCTGATAATGATCGAAGGTAAGCCGGCAGCTTCCTTACTTAATTTCTCATGGGCATCATTATCATAAACAAACAACGGCATCAGTTCGTCTGATCCAATAGGCTTGATCATGTATCTATCCTCTTTTATTAATTTCAAAAAATTTTTGAGTTACTAGCCCGGCGGCTGTGGCATTACCGTCATAGCGCTGTTCACGACCTGAGCCGTAAAGCTGTCAAAACTCTGTGCTTTTAGTTTGCGAACTATAGCAGAGCAGAGGTTATCAGTGGGAAAGTGAACCGTGGTATTTGCCAATAGATTAATAATACCTTTATAAATATCACAAATGAGCTAGAATGAATGCATAATGCAGCCATGTAAAAATACTGTAACTTTATGTTATTTATAGAAAATTAATAATAAAGCATGATCAAGCTATAGTAGTAGGCGGTACTTAATTTATCATCCTCATATGATATAAAAAATTTACCATAACAGGTTCGCTATCGATGGAATATTCAACAGAGACACTACAGAAACTCCAGCAGCTACAAAAAAAGTTCATTGCTGAGTTATCAGAAAGAATATCCGGTATTAAAATACAGTGGCTGAACTATGTTGAAATTGACAATGATGAAGCAAAAAAAGACATTAAGATATTACTGCATAATCTTGCAGGTACAGCAGGTACGTTTGGATATCTGGAGTTATATGAAAAAGCCAGGCGCCTGGAAAAAATGCTTGATGAGATGGCAGATAACAAATCAAAGAGCGATTCTGGTGCCGCTGCGATGACGGCAGGAATTGATGATCTAATACATTTTATTGAACATATGCCCGATTCAGGGCTATTTTCACAGTCAACTAAAGATAAATAACATCAGGAGTTGCGTAGCCGCAGCACCTATCTTTGCCGTGAGGCGACCTGATGGTGAATAGTAGTTACCCTACGGTCTGATAATATAAGTTCTGAGGATGGTTCGCTTGTGCGAAAAAGAACCATCTTTCCGCTAACAGTCCAAGGTATTGCACGATAAAGGCCGCCACCAATATGTCTGCATTATTCTGGCTAGTGCCTACGCCCAGCAGGATGATTGGAATGAGGAAAACCAGAATTAAAAATACCCATTTGATGGATTTAAAAACACTCATTTTCGCGCCATGAAAAAATTCACGGGTATTGAACGATCCGCCCATCATGCCCATGGAACGTTGTTGAATGTGGGTGTGACGTATACCTATCGCAGTCTGCAAGCTGGATTTATATTTGATGCGCGCATTGCGAAACAAAGAGGCACTGCGACTGACCAAAGCTGTAATGGTAATGATAGAAGCCCAGGTGCCATATAAATTAACCAGCTCCGGTGCCATAAATGCCGAATATGCGGTAGCCAGAGTAAAACCGGATGCGGTACCGAGTAGTGTGTAATTAATCACGGTCAGTGGACTATGCCATTCTTGCAGAAACTTCAGGCAGGCATAAATCATTGCAGTTGCGATAAATAAAGCAAAGCAAAAAACAGTGCCGATAATACCCACATACAGCGATAATTGCCCTTGCAGAGGCACTTCAGTTTTAATGATGGTTGGGTCCCACCCGAAATAATGCATCACGCCATAGATAAACACGAAAAACATAAACGCAGGCAAGGCAATGACTTCACGAGATAACCACGAAGTGCGCCAGCGCGCGATAGACCGCCATGCTCTTTCCGGGTGACCTAGATGGAAAAAAGATGCAAATAAACCCAGACCGAGTAACACGAGAGATATTGCGCTTCCATAAGCATAGAATTTATGCGAATTCTCGATGGTCAGGAAACCGACAGCGGCATAACTTTGTGCTGTGAATAAAGCCAGGAACAGCCCTTGTCCTGCGCCGATGAGGGTAGTTAGAAAAATTACAGATAGTGCCGGGTGCATGTTAACCTCAGGTAAAAGATAAAAGTTTAAAGATAAAAATTCATGCAGGATCAACGATTGATAAAAGGTCGAATGCTTGAGTAGCCATCGCGCTTGTATCTTTCACCTTTCCTCTTTCCTCTGCTCTCAAACTACCAACTGGTAATATCATCCAAAGTCGGATCATTAACAACCGTCTTCGGTTTCAGCCCTTCTTTCTTCAATGGATTGTCTGCACGAATCAATTCATCTTCATGAATCGTAATGCGAGTCTTGCGCCGTGGCAGGTAATGGTTTGCCGGGTTGGTGCCCCACTCAGGCATTAATTGATAGCCACCTTCTTCACGAATAGTAATTGACACATCAGATTCAGAGTCATGCACATCACCAAACAGTCTTGCATTGGTAGGGCAGGCCAGCACGCAAGCAGGTTTTCGCTCTGCCTCGGGAATCGATTCGTCATAAATTCTGTCTACACATAGCGTACACTTCTTCATCACTTTTTGATGTTCGTCAATTTCACGCGCGCCATAAGGACAGGCCCATGAACAGTATTTACAACCAATACATTTGTCATAATCGACCAACACGATACCATCGGACTCACGTTTGTAACTTGCACCTGTCGGGCAGACTGGGACACAGGGAGGCTCTTCGCAATGTAAGCAGCTTTTTGGGAAGTGAACCAGTTCCGTGTTCGGGTAGTTGCCAATTTCGAATGTCTGCACCCGGTTGAAAAATGTCCCGGTTGGGTCCTGACCGTAGGGATTATCATCACTCATGGCGCCAGCAGGACCAGAGGTGTTCCACTGTTTGCAGCTGGTTACGCAGGCATGGCAGCCGACGCAAACATTCAAGTCAATTACTAAAGCGAGTTGTGTCATGTGTGACAGTTCCTACTAAAAATTTAATTTAAGGTCGAGTAGCGAGTGGCTAGTAGCAAGGAAAGAACAGCCTAGCTACCTGTAACTAGCTACTACTTTTTACCGCCTGCAAAGTAGGCTAACCACTTCTTACGTATCGTCTGACCTGGTACCGGTTTGATAGTGTCAAACTGAGGCGAGGTCACATGGGCTTCATTGTCTTCGGCTTTGTAAATACGTACCCGAACATCATACCAACCGGCCTGACCGGTAACCGGATCAGAGTTAGAAATATGTTCACCGGCATCATGCTTGGGTAGTTCTTCTGAAATGACATGATTCAATAAGAAACCTTGTTGGGACTCGTTAGCATCAGGAGTAAGATTCCAGGCTCCACTTGCTTTACCAATCGCATTCCAGGTCCACACCGTGCCAGGCTCCAGGGCTTCAGAATAGCGACACATGCAACGGATTTTACCCCACATGGATTCCACCCATAGCCAATCTCCATCACCGATACCTTGTGCCTTCGCCGTTTCAGGACTGACATACAGGTAGTTATACGTGTGGATTTGACGCAACCAGGCATTCTGCGAATCCCAGGAGTGATACATGGCCATTGGCCGTTGGGTAATCGCATTCAGCGGGTACTTATGTTTGTCTGATAGCTGCGCTTCCAATGGCTCGTAGTAAAATGGCAATGGATCGAAATAGGTTTCAATACGTTTACGCAAATGATCCGGTGGTTGTTTACCATCAGTTTTACCTTGCGCGGCCATCCGAAATTTTTGTAGCACTTCCGAATAGATGTGAATGTTAATGGGTTCAGCATAACGGGTCAGGCGATGTTCCTGAGCCCATTCCAGATAACCTTTATTCCAGTTCCGCATGTATTGATAGGAACGCGGCAATTCATAATGGAACACGCAGTTGTTCTTCTCATACATTTCCCATTGATTAGGATTCGGTTCACCTTTCATGAACTTCTCGCCGCCTTTGCCACGCCAGCCCGACAAGAAGCCGATACCAGAACCCGGATCTGTTTCAAAATTAACCACAAAGTCGGGGTAATCGCGGAATTTGCGCGAACCATCCTGATTAACGAAGGCGGGTAATTTCAGGCGTGTTGCTAATTCCAGTAATACTTCCTGGAAAGGCTTACATTCTCCTGTCGGAGGTAATACAGGAATTCGCACTGAATCTGCAGGACCATCGTATTCTGAAATTGGACGATCCAACATTGACATTACATCATGGCGTTCCAGATAGGTGGTATCGGGTAACACCAGGTCCGCATAGGCAACCATTTCAGACTGGAAGGCATCGCAGACGATTAAATAAGGTATTTTATATTCCCCATTCTCATCCTTGTCATTCATCATGTCGCGAATGGCAACGGTGTTCATGCTTGAATTCCATGCCATGTTAGCCATGAAAATCATCAGCGTGTCGATCGGATACGGATCACCACGCCATGCATTCGTGATTACGTTATGCATCATGCCATGGACGGACAAAGGAAATTCCCATGAAAAGGCCTTATCAATACGGACTGGCTGACCATCATCATCGACAAATAAATCATCAGGATCAGCAGGCCATCCCAAAGGCATACCATTTAAAGGTGTTTCTGGCTGAACGCCATCCGGGCCGTTTGGAGTTTTAGCACAAGGTGGAATAGGTCGTGGGAACGGTGCTTTATGACGGAAGCCACCCGGACGGTCGATAGTACCGAGCAGACTCATTAATATAGACAGCGCACGTATCGTATGAAAGCCATTCGAGTGTGCGGCCAGCCCACGCATCGCGTGGAAGGAAACCGGGTTACCGGTTACGGTGTCATGTTCACGACCCCAGACATCTGTCCACGCAATCGGTAATTCAATTTTCTCATCACGCGCGGTAATCCCCATTTCATGCGCGAGGCGACGAATAGTTTCAGCCGGAATACCCGTGATACTGGCTGCCCAGTCCGGCGTATATTTTTCCAGACGTTCATGTAACAACTGGAATGATGTTTTTACGGGCGTGCCATCAGCCAGATTATATTCACCTAATAGATAAGGGTCATGGTCAATCTCACGGCGGGCAACAATTTCTTTATTGGTGGTGCGATCCCACCATAATTTGTTTTGGGGATCAAAGCAGCCTTCTTCCTCCGGTACCTCGGCGCGTATAAACATCCCGTACTCGGGATTGTTCTCGTCCATATTAACCAGTTCAGCCGAGTTACTGTATTCAATCAGGAATTCACGGTCATACAGTCCTGTACGAATAATTTCATGATTCAATGCCATTAATAGCGCGGCATCGGTGCCTGGTTTGATTGGAATCCATTCATCTGCAATCGCAGAATAGCCCGTACGCACAGGATTAATGGAAATGAATTTTCCACCATGACGCTTGAATTTTGATAACTCCATTTTCAATGGATTGGAGTGGTGATCTTCAGCCGTGCCAATCATGATAAACAGTTTGGAGCGCTCCAGATCCGGGCCACCAAATTCCCAGAACGACCCACCAATGGTGTAAATCATACCGGCAGCCATATTGACAGAACAAAACCCGCCATGGGCAGCATAATTAGGTGTGCCGTACTGCTTCGCGAACAGACCTGTCATTGCTTGCATCTGATCTCGACCAGTAAACAGCGCAAATTGTTTTGGATCGGTCTTGCGCAGTTTTACCAGGCGTTCTTCCATAATGGAAAAGGCTTCGCTCCAGCTAATTTCCTCGAATTCATTATCACCACGGTCAGCACCTGTTTTACGTTTGAGGGGTTTGGTCAGGCGGGCAGGCGAGTACTGTTTCATGATGCCTGATGATCCTTTTGCACACAGGATGCCTTTGTTTAAAGGATGGTCAGGGTTACCCTGGATATAACGTACTTCGCCATCACGTAAGGTGACGCGGATACCACATCGGCAGGCACACATATAGCAAGTCGTGGTTTTTACCTCAATGCGCCCGCTATCCGGGGCCTTGATTGGATCATGAATCGGAATAGGTGTTGTCATGGAGTATAACCAAGTAAAAGAGTCAGGTAACTGTACATGGATTGGTCAATATTGACCAATCAAGATTATTTACGGCAGCATAGAATAAGCATATTCTAATATAATAACATAAGAAATAAAAATAAATTAATTACTTTTAAAATACAAAAGCTTAGATTTTTATAAATTGATGAACTTGCCGCATTTGCGATGTATAGGCAGTAATTAACACACGGCAATTTGTCAATGGTGAAGCTAATAAGGTAGCTTATATGGATCAACCATGCACGAAAATTTACCCATTTAGAGGCCTGTCCTCGATAGATACTTAAGGTAGTGATATGCCCACCAATCATGGCATTATTTGTCGACTAAAGAGACCACCCTGGTTTCGGAAGCAGGGCTCGCGCAAAAGTGCGACTAACAATTCACAACGCATTAGCCCGGATGGCCCATTTGATACTGTTAATAATCGGCTGAAAATTATTTCGGTTTGCGTTAACGAAATTGAGCAACCTGATAAATAAGAATAAAATCAGTATTATACATGCCATATCTAAAAAACTTGCTGTCGCTACTATATATAATAGTTAAGAATTGTGAATTTTCTCCGATAATAATACTAATGTATTCTGTTAGTTACCGGAGCTAGGCATATTCAAAGTCTAAAGGTTAGCACTGGAGAGATTGCTGTGGGGCAGGCTTTGCCTTGGCCGATGTATGATGCGGAAGGCCGACTGTTGCTTAAAAAAGGCACCGTGTTATCCAAACAAAGCCAACTGGATGCATTAATCAAACGAGGCCTGTATCGGAATAAAGCCGACGTCCAAGCCGAGGCACCAAAAATCGCGGTCATAGTCGCAGAAGAAAAAATGACTGATTCTTCCAGCCCATTTGAAAGGCTGGATGGATTGAAACATGAATTCCACACCATTCTTCAAAACATACTAGTCAAATCTGGTAATACAGAGAAAAGTGTTTTCAGTTTATGTAAACAGCTGCAAACACTCTGTGATGAGCATGAAGACGCGATGATTGGAGCGACGCATCTGATGCATGATCGTGCCTATACATGTTACCACCCGGTACATATGGCGCTATTGTCCTATATTGTTGGTAAGCGTTGCGGAATTACACAGGAGGTAAGTACCGCAATGATGGCGGCAGGATTGACTGGCAATATATCCATGTTGGAATTACAGGAGCAATTGCACTCACAGCAGGAGCCGCTCAGTGAGGAACAAAAGGAAGCGATTAAAAGCCATCCTGCCAAGTCAGTGCGCTTGCTGATATCAGCTGGCGTTTATAATCCCAAGTGGCTGGAAACTATTATGCAGCATCATGAACGCGTTGATGGTTCCGGTTACCCTGATAACTTGAAAGATGCGGAAATTTGTAAGGAAGCACAGTTGATCAGTATTGCCGATCGTTACACGGCGTTGGTGTCCAGTCGTGAATATCGTGAAGCCCATACTTCCAATGAAACGTTGAAGAATTTCTTTGAAAATAAATGTTCAAGCTGCGATGAGGTATTGACTTTTTTATTCATCAAAGTCATGGGTGTCTGGCCACCCGGCAGCGCTGTTAAACTGGTCAATGGTGAGATAGCAATTGTCACTAAACGTGGAAAGAAATCGATGTGGCCAACTGTGGCTAGTATTATCGGACCTCAAGGAAAAGCATATGCCAATGGATTGATGCGAGACTGTAATGATGAGAATTATCGTATCAAGTCCGTACATAAACTGGAAAAATCCGTTCCTCTTAATCTTACCCGCATCTGGGGTTTTGGCGTTAAGTAATCCTCCAGAGTTATAGCAGTTATTAATTTCTTAATACTGGCCATTAAATTCAAACGATTCTAAAGGCAGGCGCTAAGGAATGACATTGTCGATTTCCAGTTCAATTGTTACTTTTTCTTTTTTATTGACGGACACTTCATTGCTTACATAATCGCCACTTTTCGGCATCGCATCACCTGTTTTAGAAATACGCGCACTGATAACGACACTGTCGAAAGATGATATCGTTAGTTGTGGCATCATCGCCATGCTGTCATCTAGTTGGAATTCAAATGGTAAATCCTTAACCTGTTTTTTGACGACGGCGAGTGGCATGCGCGGACCGGAGGCAGCGCGTGCGAATACAAATACAGTGTCTTCTGGTGAAACCTCTTTACTAATGATGTCAGCTATACGGACCGAGCCTTTTAAGATAACAGGCTCACTCGCTTCTATATCAGCGGGCTCAGTTTCCTGAGTAGCCGCACCTGGATCAAGTTTGGCTTTTGCTTCAGCGATACCGGCATCGATAATGTCATTATCTTTTGAATCAGCAGGTAATTGTTGTTTTAGAATATCCCAGAACCGCAATGCCGTTTTATAGTTCTGTTGCTGATAGTGGTAAGTGCCTGCCAGCCACAATGCTTTCGGGTGTTTGGGTTCAAGTGAGAGAGCTCGTTTAATATATTCGTAGGGTTTGCCGGCCAGCTTGCCTTGTTGGTTAACTGCTGCAATGTCTGCATAGTTCGCCCAGTGATTTGGATCATCAGTAACCAGGGTCGTGAGCTTGTTCAATGCGGTTTCAGCTTTTTCGAATTGCTGCGTATGCATGTAAGCTCGAGCCAGTAAACTCCAACCCTGGGCATCATCGGGCTCGTTAGCTAGACGTTGCTCAATCCTGACGATCATCTCATCAACACTCGGTGCGGGCTTATCTTCTTCTGCAGTCACAGCAGTTTTGGGTGTCTGGGGTTGCGCTAGTTCATTTGTGATCGCATCCGGCTGCCCCAGCTGCATATAGAGACCGATGGCCAGAGCCGGAACTAAAACAAGTACCAATATCACGCTAAGCTTGCTGGCAGATGTTTCTGCAATCTGTGTTTGTTGTTCGGTTGGGATGTCGGATATAGCCTGCATTTCCAGATCCTGTTGCGCAGCCGCATATTCTTCCTGTGCGAGATGTCCTTCGCTGAGATCCTTATCTAATTCGCGCAGTCGTTGTTGGTATATATCAAGATTGATCTGACGACGATCGACATGTTTATCCGAGGAAGATTTGAGTAAAGGCCTGATAACCATAAATAGTGCCAGCAGTAACAAGACTGCTGCAATAAAAGCAAAACTAGTCATCTTTATTATCCTTTGCCTGTTGACTCAGTAAGGTTTCAATTCGAGCATGTTGCTGAGGATCGATCACAGTCGACACCGTTTGATTGCGTTTACGAATTTGTACTAGCAAGAAAATGAATGCGATTATCAGTAACACGAAAGGGCCTATCCAAAGCAGGTATGTGCTTCTATTGACGGGAGGCCGATAGAGTACAAAATCAGAAAAACGATCGACCAGAAATGTTTTAATTTGTTCCTCGTTTTGGCCTTCCTGAACCATTACATAGACCTTGTCTCGTAAGTCTTTTGCCAGATCAGCATTGGAATCGGCGATGGTTTGATTTTGACAAACGGTACAACGCAACTCGTTGATCAATTTACCAAACCGCTCTTTTTTTTCGGGGTCTTCAAATTCATAGGTGTTGAATGCTGCCCACAGTGGCGATGCCATGAATATTATTGTCGTCATCACAATCAAAGAAAGGCGTTTCATGATTCCTGCTCCAGTTTTGCAATCAGTGGAATCATTTCCTGATTAAGAATCTCAGGAGTCACTGGGCCAATTTGCTTGAAGCGAATAATTCCTTTTTTATCAATAATAAAAGTTTCAGGTACACCGTAAACTCCCCAGTCAATTCCCACGGTGCCTTTCAAGTCGAATGCACTGACAACATAGGGGTTACCAAATGCCTGCAACCAGCGTAGAGCATCACTGCGCTCATCTTTGTAGTTCAAACCATAGATTGGTGTTTGACTGGTTTTTGAAAACTTAACCAGCAACGGATGTTCTTCACGACAGGCGACGCACCACGAAGCCCAGACATTGAATATCACAACCTTGCCTTTGAAGTCCTCACTGCTGACAAATTTACTGGGGTCCGCAACGGAGGGCAAACGAAACGCAGGGGCTGCTTTATCAATAAGCGGTGACGTAATTTTCTTGGGGTCGCGGGTCAGGCCAATGGCTAAAAAAATGACCAGAACAATAAAGGCCAGTAACGGCAGCAGTGCACGTAGTTTCATGACGCGTGGACCTGCTTGTGTTTCTTAATGCGGTAACGGCGATCCGTTAATGCGAAGATGCCTCCAAACGCCATGATCAAGGTGCCAAGCCAAATCCATCGGATTAAGGGTTTGTACTGTAAGCGCATGCTCCATTCGCCATTCTCTAATGGTTCACCCATGGCGACAAATAGGTCACGCATTAGTCCTGCATCGATGGCAGCTTCTGTCATCGGACTGCGTTGAACCAGATACAAACGCTTTTGCGGGTTTAACTCGGCGTACAGTTTACCATCACGACTGACAGTGAAATGACCTTGTTGTGCCCGATAATTGGGACCGTTAACTTCTTCAGAGCCAAGAAATTTAAGCTCATACTCTGCCAGCTGATGCGTGTCACCTGGTTTCATCCGTATGTCATGCTCGATACTGTAACTGCTGGTGAAGGTCACACCGAGGGCGAACACAGCAAGCCCGATATGTGCGATTGACATACCGTAGTAACTGCGCGAAACATTTTTCAAGGCAGCCAGCTTGTTGGATTTGTTGCGAACCTGTTTATAAATATTCAGCAGAGTTGCAAGAATCATCCAGGTAAATATCGCGATCATCGCAGCCACTGCCCACGAAATATCGCCAAGCACAAAATAGGTAAGCACACCGACTGCTATAGACACCAGTAATACCCAGGCTAACTCACCGCTCATGCGCAGGGGAGTATCTCGCTTCCAGCGTGTCAAAGGACCTATCGCTGACAAAATCAGAATTGGAATCATCAGCGGTACAAACACAGTGTTAAAGTACGGCGGGCCTACCGAGAGTTTTTCCTGATACAGCGCATCGTACAATAATGGATACAGTGTTCCGAATAATACCGTTGCACAGGCGACCACAAGAATAATGTTATTCAGTAACAACAAGGTTTCTCTTGAGAACAGACTAAATTGACCAATGGATGTGATGTTAGATGCACGTATCGCGTAGAGCAGCAATGAACCACCGATGACAACACCCAGGAA
>Ga0316205_10001874_pt1 | contig 24031 bp, 26 predicted proteins | sample 3monthpyrite_MG_FD_204941 | JGI IMG/M metagenome (GOLD analysis project Ga0316205, IMG submission 204941) | Microbial mat bacterial communities from mineral coupon in-situ incubated in ocean water Damariscotta River, Maine, United States -... | ecosystem: Environmental > Aquatic > Marine >... | reverse complement strand
GGCTTGCGCGGCTTACGCAAAATGCGGTTTCAGGGCGAGATCACCCCGCTTGGAAAACGCGCGTGGTTGGTTTCGGGCACGTTGGGCGCATCGATCACCCAATCATGTGTTGTAAGCCTTGAGCCGGTCAAAACCCGGCTCGATGTGCCGGTCTCTATTCGGTTCCTTCCCGAGTCCGATATCGCTTATGATACACCCGAAGATGTTCTGGAAGACGATGTCGAGCCGCTTGGCGCGGTTCTCGATCTTGGCCATGTGGCCACCGAAGCGCTTTCTCTGGCAATGCCTGATTACCCGCGCAGTGACACCGCCGCCCTGGCCCAAACCACCGCAGAGCCAGCCGGGGCTGCCCCGGTTTTGGACGAAGATGTCAAGCCTTTTGCCGACCTCAAAGCCCTGCGCGACAAGCTGCAGCCAAAAGACGGCTAATCTGGGTATTTGCCCGATTTTTATGCGCTGCTGGCTTGGGAATTGTGCCGCGGCCACAATTCGGGTAAAAGGAACCAACGGTGCGCTGCTACGGCAGCGAGGCTGTGGCATAAACCCTGCATATTTGGGGTTGCGGTTTTGGTAGAAAAGACTATGTTCCGCGCTTCCTTTCCCTTTTCGGGTTTGCAAGCGTGGCTAATGTCTGTTACGCCCGCCCGAAGATTGCAATCGCGCGGAATCACCGCCAATATTAGAAGGTCGAGTCAAATGGCTGTTCCAAAGAGTAAAATTACCCGCTCCAAACGTGGCATGCGCCGCGCGCATTTGGCCCTCAAAGGCGCAAACCCGAATGAGTGTTCGAACTGCGGCGAGCTTGTGCGCCCCCACCACGTTTGTGGGGCTTGTGGCCACTATTCAGACCGCGAAGTTGTTAACATGGTTGAAGAAATCGACCTGGACGAAGACGCAGCATAAACAGCTTTAGGGGTGGTCCGGCATGGCCGAAGCGCAAAACCGGATTACCCAGGCAGACATCGCCCCCACGATCATTTCAATTGATGCGATGGGGGGTGATAGCGGCGTAAAAGCCGTGATCGAAGGGATGCAGAAATCCGCCCTTATAAACCCTGATATCCGCTATATTGTTCACGGCGACGCTGCCGAGATCAATCACTGCCTCAATCTCAAGCCCGAGTTGGCGGCGATCACCGACGTCAATCCGACTGAAGATGTGATCTCGATGGATGACAAGCCTTCGGCCGCGCTGCGGGCCGGGAAAAAATCTTCCATGTGGGCTGCGATTGCCGCACTGAAAAACAACGAAGCCAAGGCCACAGTATCTTGTGGCAATACCGGCGCGTTGATGGCGATGTCAACAATTCAGCTGCGCAAAGCCCCCGGTGTGGCGCGCCCAGCGATTGCGGTTTTGTGGCCTTCAACCAATCCGCAAGGCTATAATGTGCTGCTCGATGCCGGCGCCGATATCAAAGCCGATGCGCAAGACCTGCTGAAATACGCCATTATGGGCGCCTCATATGCCCGCAACGGGCTTGGCCTGCGCCAACCCCGCGTTGGCCTGCTCAATGTTGGCACCGAAGAGTTCAAGGGCCATGCCGAATTGCACGATGCTGCCAAGCTGATCGATACTGTTGCCACCTCCTCCGATTTTCAGTTCGTCGGCTTTGTCGAGGGCTCGGATATTTCGTCAAGCGGTGTGGATATCATTGTAACCGACGGTTTTACCGGCAATATCGCCCTGAAAACCGGCGAAGGCACAGCGCGGCAGGTATCTGACCTTATAAAGGCCGCGTTTACCCGGTCGCTTCGAACCCGCCTTAGCGCCCTGTTTGTCTTTGCCTCGCTGCGCAAGGTGAAAGACCGGATAGACCCGCGCAAAGTAAATGGCGGGGTGTTTCTGGGGCTGAACGGCACGGTTGTCAAATCTCATGGCGGGGCTGATGCAACAGGAATTTCAGCGGCGATCAAGCTGGCGTTTAGCCTCGCACAGAACGATTTTTCGGAAAAACTCACCGCGCGGGTTGCGTCTGGCCTTGCGGCCAGTAAAGATGTGCTCTCAAATATTGACGAGGGTTCAACATGAGCGTGATCCGGGCTGTAGCCCTTGGCTGCGGGCATTATCTGCCTGAACGGGTGGTCGAAAATTCCGAGTTCGAGGCAACCCTTGATACAACAGACGAGTGGATTCGGACCCGCACCGGCATCGAGCGCCGCCATTTTGCGGCAGAAGGCGAGCTCACTTCGGATATTGCCGTAAAGGCTGCGCGCAACGCTCTGGCCAATGCCGGAATTGAAGCGCAGGATCTGGACGCCATTATTTTGGCCACGGCAACGCCCGACCAAACCTTTCCCTCCACGGCGACCAAGCTCCAGCACGCGCTCGGCATGAAACGCGGGTTTGCTTTTGATATTCAGGCTGTATGCGCCGGCTTTATCTATGCGCTCACCACCGCCAATTCCATGATCCGTTCCGGACAGGCCAAGCGGGTTATGGTTGTCGGGGCTGAAACCTTTTCGCGAATTCTTGACTGGACCGACCGCAGCACATGTGTGCTGTTTGGTGACGGCGCAGGGGCGCTGATTTTGGAAGCGCAAGAGGGGCTCGGCAACAGCACCGATCGCGGTATTCTATCAAGCGACCTGCATTCCGACGGTGCCTATAATGACCTGCTCTATGTAGATGGCGGGGTGTCGAGCACCCAGTCTACCGGCGTTTTGCGTATGCAGGGGCAGGAAGTTTTTAAACACGCTGTTACCAAGCTTGTCGCCACCGGCGAGGTCGCGATGAACGCGGCGGGCGTAACCGCCGAAGAAATAGACTGGGTTGTGCCGCATCAGGCCAACTTGCGAATCATCGCGCGCACCGCCAAAAAAATGGGTGTCAGCATGGACCGGGTTGTGCAAACCGTGCAGGATCACGGCAATACATCTGCCGCCTCTATCCCGCTCGCACTCAGCGAAGCGGTGAGCCGCGGCCAAATTAAACGCGGTGATTTATTGCTTATGGAGGCCATCGGCGGCGGCCTCGCCTGGGGTGCGGCGACACTTCGCTGGTAACCTGCTATAATGTAACAACATAAGTCGTTGTTATTGACTCGCTTTCCTACTTTCCCGTAACGTGAACGTGAATTATGGAGGCGATTCTGTGAGCGTAGATACTTTAACGAGGATGGACCTGAGCGAAGCTGTATTTCGCGAGGTAGGACTTTCAAGGAATGACTCGGCCGATTTGGTTGAAGCGGTTCTGGGCCATATGGCGGATGCCCTGGTCGGCGGCGAACAAGTCAAAATCTCGTCTTTCGGGACTTTTAGCACCCGCGATAAAAACGCCCGCGTCGGCCGCAATCCAAAAACGGGTGAAGAAGTGCCAATCGCCCCGCGCCGCGTGCTGACCTTCCGGCCCTCGCACCTGATGAAAGAGCGGGTTGATACCGGCAACAAGGCTTAGCCGATGGCGCTCGCAAAGCAAAAATCGGCGCAAGCGTTTCGGACCATCTCCGAAGTGGCCGAGCTTTTGGCTGTTCCGGCGCATGTTCTGCGGTTTTGGGAAACCCGGTTTTCCCAGATTCAGCCGGTGAAACGCGGCGGTGGACGCCGCTATTACCGCCCCGAAGATATTAACCTGCTGCGCGGAATTCAAGACCTGCTGCATGTGCAGGGCATGACCATTAAAGGCGTGCAAAAAGTGCTAAAAGAGCGTGGGCTCAAGCACGTTGTCGGCCTTGGCCACGAAGTCGAACTGAGCGTGGTTTCAGACGATCGGTCCTTAAAAGACGTTGTCAAAGGACTGGAAGATTTACGTGCATCTATTGCGTCATCGCTTTGATGCGTTTCGCGCTTGCGCCCGCTGAAATTGGCGATATAACAGGCTCCAGTCGGGCTATGGCGCAGCTTGGTAGCGCGTTCGTCTGGGGGACGAAAGGTCGTGAGTTCGAATCTCGCTAGCCCGACCATTATTTCAAAACGCTGGCGAGAGCTGGCGTTTTTGAGTATCTAGGGGATGGAAAAATGACGGCTGGTGTGTTGCCCTTTCAGGCCATTGGTAAAATGATCTCCAGCGGAGAAATATCCGCTGTGAAGCCAATTCCCGAAGCCCAGATTCAGCCCGCGAGCCTCGATTTACGCCTTGGAAACAAGGCGTGGCGGGTGCGGGCCTCTTTTTTGCCGGGTGCGGCGGGCATCCGGCAGCGGCTTGAGGATTTCTCCACCCACGAGATCGATTTGACCGAAGGCGCGGTGCTGGAAAAAGGCTGTGTTTATTTGGTGCCGCTGATGGAAGCGCTGGCCCTGCCCGCCCACATAAACGCTGTAGCCAATGCCAAAAGCTCAACAGGACGGCTTGACCTGTTCACGCGGCTGATCACCGAAAATGCCACCGAATTTGACCGGATTGACGCGGGCTATCATGGCCAGCTCTATGCCGAGGTCTCGCCACGCTCGTTTTCGGTGCTGGCCCGCCCGGGCATGCGGCTCAACCAGATCCGATTTCGGGCCGGGCAAGTTGTGCTAACAGACGAAGCGCTGCGGGTGCTTGATGCCAGCCACGGGCTGGTGGACCAAGAGGCGCATATCTCGGATGGATTGGGCTTTTCGGTGGACCTGACCCCGCGCGAAAACGGCATTGTCGGTTATCGCGCCAAGCCGCATACCGGCTTGATTGATCTGGATAAAATCAGCCATTACCCGGCCGCCGATTTTTGGGAGCCGGTAACAGCGCCAGAGGGCCGGATCATCCTTGACCCGGGCGCGTTTTATATTTTGGTGAGCAACGAAGCTGTGCATATCCCGCCCGATTGCGCTGCCGAGATGGCCCCTTATCTGGCGATGGTCGGTGAATTTCGCGTGCATTACGCAGGGTTTTTTGACCCCGGTTTTGGCAATGAAAACGCAGGTGGCAAAGGCTCACGCGGGGTGCTGGAAGTGCGCTGCCACGAGGCGCCTTTTGCGCTCGAGCATGGCCAGATCGTAGGCCGGCTGGTTTATGAGCGCATGCAAGAAGTGCCGCAGGTGCTATACGGGGCGGATTTGGGCTCGAATTACCAAGGGCAAGGCTTGAAGCTCTCCAAGCATTTCAAAGCCTAAAATCAGGCTTATTCAAAAAGCTCTTCCTGGTCGTCGTCTTCGCTTTCTTCCAGCAAAACCCCCGGCGGCGGGCGATTGTCAAGCAAGCCACTGGCGCGCAGTTCTTTTACGCCGGGCAGATCGCTCGGGGTTTCGAGCCCGAAATGATCAAGGAACACTTGTGTCACGATAAATGTAACCGGACGGCCCGGGGTCATTTTACGGCGCCCGAGCTTCACCCAGCCAAGCTCGATCAGCATATCTATCGTGCCGCGTGACACAGAAACGCCGCGAATTTCTTCGATCTCGGCCCGGGTTGCCGGCTGATGGTAGGCAATAATTGCCAGCGTTTCGATAGCAGCGCGGGAGAGTTTCCGATGTTCAACCCGTTCTTTTTGCATCAAAAATCCGAGATCGGCTGCCGTGCGAAACGCCCATGCCTCCCCGACATGGCGCAGGGCAACACCGCGGCCCTCATAGCGCTTGCCAAGGTGGACCAGCGCCTCGCGGGCGTCACATCCATGCGGCAAACGTGCGGTGATTTCGGCCAAGCTCATCGGCTCGGCACTGGAAAAAAGCAGGGCTTCTACCATGCGCTCCTGTTCACCCATCGGCGGCGCTTCAAACAGGGATTCGAGGTTTTCGTCTTCCATCATCCGGTGGCTCTCTGGCGCAACTGGATCGGGGCAAAGGTCTCGTATTGGCGCATTTCCATCCGGCCTTCTTTCACAAGTTCCAGCGCGGCGGCAAAGGTAGAGGCCGTGGCAGAGCGGCGCATTTTCGGGTCTTTAAGCCAAGCCTCGGGCAAAAATTGTGAAAGCGCGCCCCATGCGATTGCATCGCCGATCAGCCCTTTCATCCGCTCCAGCGCCTGCTCCATGGTAAACACGGCTTCGCGCTGATAGTGCAGCGGTGCAAAATCTTCTTTGGTTTTAATCCGGGCATAGGCCTGCATCAAGTCGAGCAGGTTTGCATCATAGCGCACCGTGCGTTTGCGGTTGTAGATTTCGGTTTGGCCACGGGCAAAGAAATCACGGCCGAGCTGGTCACGCGCCATCAGGCGGGCGGCGGCTTTGCGCATGGCTTCGAGCCGCTCTAGCTGAAACGCCAGATGCGCGGCCATTTCTTCTCCACTGGGGCCCTCGTCTTTTGGGTCTGGCGGAAGCAAAAGCCTCGATTTCAAAAACGCCAGCCACGCGGCCATGACCAGATAGTCGGCGGCGAGCTCGATGCGCAGCCGCTTGGCTTCCTCCACAAAGATCAGATATTGCTCGGCCAAAGCAAGAATGGAGACTTGCCGCAGATCTACTTTTTGGGTGCGCGACAGCGCCAGCAAAACGTCGAGCGGGCCCTCATAGCCGGCCACATCCACGACAAGCGCTTCTGCCGCGAGCCGCGCTTCTCTCTCATTAGCTTCCTGTAAAAAATCGTCTGGCATTTTTTACCTCGCTGTCACGGCAATACACTGCACGTTCCGCGCCAAAAGCGCGGTGCACATTGCGGTGGCTTCTTCGATATTCGAGAATCCACGCGCCCGCAGCCGGTAAAAAACCCGCCCACCAGCCTCGCGGCGCTCAACAAAGCGGGCCAAGCCACCGAGCAGGTCCTGATTGTTTTCAACCAGAATATCCCAATCGCGGCTGGCACTGTCTTCGTCATCATAGGCGCCGAGCTGGATCATCTTTTCGCCCGCGACGAAATTGGCAGCCGGAGCCGGAGCCGCAGGCGCTGCGTCTGGCGCGATAACGGGCGCACCGGCTGCTGCGCCACCGTTGCTTTCGGCCTCAACGGTCGAAATGGCGCTGGCAATGGCATCGCTTAGTAAATCAGCTGCCGGAGACAGGCTCGCGGCTTGCACACGGCGCTCTGGGCGGGTCATATCCGGGTCTGCGCCCGGCAGCGAGGGCGGGAGGACAAAGGGAGCGCCGGGCTCTGTTTCTGCAATCGGAGCCGGAGCCGGAACGGGCACATCAATTGGGGCGATCACGGCGGCCGGCGTAACATCTTCTGCAACAACCCGCTGGGGTGGCGGTGCGAGCCGCGTTTCGGGTTCGACCGGCGCGGTATCATCGCTTGCCAGCACTTCGTTTACCTGAAGGCCCTGATTGTCAACTTGAGAACCACCAGTGTCTTCGGGCAATTCTCGCGCCACACCGCCCATCGCCTGTATTACCGGCACTTCGTTGGCATCCCGCCGCCCAAGTTCAAAAACCCAGTAAACCGCGCCAAGCACCAGCACGAGCGAGACAACCCCGCCAACCCATTGCGCCAGTCGGGAAGCAAGCGCGGGCTGCGCCTCGGGTATTTCTTCATCAGAGCCGTCAGGCCCGGCCTGATGGCCCGCCCACAGCTTACGCTTCAAATTTTCGCCCAATTTGTCGACCATAGGAATATTGCCTCTCATTGCCCACTATAAATAGTGTGCAGCCCTGCTCCAACCCCTAAATATGCTTTTCGGCCCGTGCGCTTAGCGCATCTCGTTTTTAGGTGTTACACCCAGAATACCAAGACCGTTGGAAATGACAACTGCAACCGAGCGGATCATTGCCAATCGAGCGGCGCTGAGCGCCGGAGACTCGGGCAGTATAAAGCGCAGGCTCGGGTCGACTTTGCCCATATGCTGAAGCGCGTGGAATTCTGACGCGAGTTCAAACAGATAGAAGGCGATCCGGTGCGGCTCATGATGGGTAGCGGCCAGCTCGGCGAGCCGTGGCCACTCGGCCAGCTTCTTGATCAGCGCCATTTCAGCCGGCGCGCTCAGCAGGCTGAAATCGGCAGCCAGCAGGGTCGAATCATCAGGATTGTTGGCCTTGGCCAAAACCGAGCACACCCGCGCATGCGCATATTGCACGTAAAACACCGGATTATCCTTGCTCTGCTCAAGCGCTTTGGCAAAGTCAAAATCAAGCGGGGCATCATTTTTGCGGGTCAGCATAACGAATCGGGCCACATCCGGCCCCACTTGTTCAACCACATCGGACAGCAATATAAAGTTATTCGCCCGTTTCGACATTTTAAACGGTTCGCCATCTTTGAACAGCCGCACAAGCTGGCAAAGCTTTATATCGAGCGGGACCTTGCCATCAGACAGCGCCGAAACCGCCGCTTTCATCCGCTTCACATAGCCGCCGTGATCAGCGCCAAACACGTCTATCAGCTCGTCATAACCGCGCTGCACTTTATCAAAGTGATAGGCGATATCAGGGGCAAAATAGGTCCAACTGCCGTCGGATTTCTGCACCGGACGATCCACATCGTCCCCATGCGCGGTAGACCGGAACAGGGTCTGTTCGCGGGCTTCCCACCCTTCAGGCAGTTTGCCTTTGGGTGGTGGAAGTGTTCCCGTATATATCAGGCCCTTGGAATCCAGATCAGCAATTGCCGCTTCGATTTTACCAGAGCCATAGAGCTTTTTTTCCGAGTAGAAGCTATCCATCTCTACGCCGAGCGAGGCGAGGTCTGTGCGCACGAGGTCCATCATCAGTTCGGTTGCAAACAACCGGATGTCAGCGAGCCAAACGGATTCTGGCTTGTCGAGCAGGCTATCACCGTATTTGGCTTTTAGCGCTTCGCCGACGGGAATGAGATAATCTCCGGGGTAAAGCCCTTCGGCGATTTCGGGCGCGTGCCCGCAAGCCTCGCGGTAGCGCTCGTAAGCCGAGCGCGCCAGCACATCCACCTGTGCGCCGCCATCGTTGATATAATATTCGCGGGTCACATCATAGCCGGCAAAATCGAGCACTGACGACAGCGCATCGCCAAACACCGCGCCGCGGGTGTGGCCCACATGCAGCGGCCCGGTCGGATTTGCCGACACAAATTCGACATTTACCTTGCGTCCGGCCCCAATGCCCGAGCGGCCAAAACCTTTACCCTTGGTAAGGATATCCGAGATCAGCCCCTGAAAAACCGCTGGGTCAATCCGCAGATTGAGAAATCCCGGACCAGCCACATCTGCGCTCAGCACCCGCTCATCTTCTGCCAGCAGCCCCGCCAAAGCCTCGGCGATATCGCGTGGTTTCATCTTGGCAGGCTTGGCCAAAACCATCGCAGCATTTGTAGCCAGATCACCATGCAGCGCATCGCGCGGCGGCTCTACTGTTACATTGGCAAAGCTCAGGCCTGCGGGCAACGTGCCGGCGGCCACAAGCGCGTCGAGCTTTTCAATAACAACAGATTTTATCTCGGAAAACAGGTTCATTTCATCATTCCACAGCTATTTGGGCGGGCTTTAGCATATGGCACCGTGCGGGGCCAGAGAGCAAGCTCGGTTTTTTGGGGCATTGCCAGCGTTTTGCTACACAGATTTGTGCTTTTGAAGCGCGTATCGATCGGTCATTCCAGCGATGTAATCCGAGATTTTTCGCGCCTGCGCCTGTTCTCCTTCAGCCTGCCAGCCGGCGGGCATGCGGGAAGGGTCAGCCATAAAAGCAGCAAACAGTTCGCGCACGACTTGCGCGGTTTCTACCCGCATAACCTTCACCGTTTCGTGGCGATACATATGGTCAAACAGAAAGGCGCGAATGTCCTTTAGCTCATCCCACAGCTTTGCAGAAAACTGCACGACCGGCTGCCCGAAATCACGGACCGCTTGCGCCGAGGCCGCGCCAGAGGCCGCCAGCCGCGCGGTGCTTTCTTCCAGCACATCCTCCACCATGACGCCAAAAACCCGGCGTAGCGCCTCGTGGCGGCGGCGGTCGGCTTGCAGGCCGGAATAAAGCGCATCTACCTGTGCAAAGCAGCGGCCCACAATCGGCAGGTGCAAAATGTCATCCACCACAAAAAGCCCGGCCCGCAACCCGTCGTCTAGATCGTGATTATTATAAGCGATGTCATCGGCCAGCGCAGCCACCTGCGCTTCGGCGCTGGCATAGGTCCCGAGCTCCAGATCAAATGCGGCATTGGCCTCGGCCAGCGCATAAGGGATATCGCCAGTGACCGGGCCGTTATGCTTGGCAATGCCCTCCAGCGTTTCCCATGTCAGGTTCAGCCCGTCAAATTCGGCATAGTGCCGCTCCAGCGCGGTCACAATCCGGATTGCCTGCGCGTTATGATCAAAGCCGCCGTAAGGGGCCATGCAGGCATTGAGCGCATCTTCGCCCGTATGGCCAAAAGGGGTATGGCCCAGATCATGTGCCAAAGCGACGGCCTCGGTGAGTTCGTCATTCAAACCAAGCGTGCCCGCTATTGTGCGTGCCACCTGCGCCACCTCTATCGAGTGGGTAAGCCGGGTGCGAAAATGGTCGCCCTCGTGCTCCACAAATACCTGGGTTTTGTGCTTCAGCCGCCGAAAGGCGCTGGAATGGATAATCCGGTCCCGGTCCCGCTGGAAGCAGGAGCGATGCGCGCTGCTGCCTTCATCAACCAACCTTCCCCGGCTTTCCGAGGGCATTGAGGCGTATTTCGCTAACATGTGACAGGGCTCCGCACTTGTATCGGGTCTGCTGCCCGCTTACATTCACCCTGTTACATGATGAAGAACGGGATGAACAGATGCAGCTCACCATACCGCCAAAAGTCACCGTGCGCGCCTTTGAGCGCCTTGCCGAGATAAACGACGAGTCCGACGCGCCGCAGGCGTTGCGGATCGCGGTTGAAGGTGGCGGCTGCTCGGGCTTTCAATACGAGATCGACCTCGACGCCCCGCGTGCCGATGATCTGGTGCTGGAGGGCAGTGGCCAAAAGGTGGTGATCGATCCGATCTCCCTACCCTTCCTCGCCGATGCCATCATTGATTTCACCACCGAGCTGATCGGCGCACGTTTTATAATCGAAAACCCGAACGCGACCTCAAGCTGCGGCTGCGGCACCAGCTTTTCGATGTAATCATCCGCCACGCCCCTGCCCAAACAGGTTTTTCAGGTTGGAAAGCGCGGTTTCATTGCCCTGCGCCGCGCCGAGCTGATAATAATAGACAGCGGTTTCGTCGCTTTGGGCCACGGCGCGCCCGGTCTCATACATAAAGCCAAGGTTGGTCTGGCCATCACTATCTCCGCCCTCGGCCGAAAGCTCAAACAAGCGTAGCGCTTCTGCGTCGTTTTGGGGCACACCCCGCCCTTCCAGATACATCAAACCAAGGTTTGATTGGGCACGTGTATGCCCCATTTCAGCCGCTTGCCGATAATAATATACAGCCTGACCGATGTTTTGGGCTGTCCCGCGGCCGGAATCATACATGAATCCCACATTATTCAGCCCGTGTTGATTATTCTGGGCAGCCGATTGGGAATACCAGTAAAATGCCTGATCATCGCTTTGCAAAACCCCGCGCCCGTATTCATACATATACCCGAGATTGGCTTGCGCCTGCGCATGGCCCTGCTCGGCTGCCAACCGATAGAGGCGCGTGGCCTCGCCATCATTTTGCGCCAAGCCTCTGCCAGATTCATATAAATACCCGGCGCTAAACTGTCCGACAGCGTTGCCTTCCGCAGCCGTTTCTAGATAGAGCCGCGCGGCTTCCGGCAGGTTTTCTGGTGTGCCACGGCCGTATTCATAAAAATAGGCGAGGTTGTTTTTACCCACGATGCTGCCGTTTTGTGCCGCGGCCCGATACCATGCAAAGGCTTCTGTATCGCTTTGCGGCACACCGAGCCCGTATTCATACATATAGCCAAGATTGGTCTGGCTATAAGGGCTGCCCTCATTGGCGGCGCTGCGATACCACTGCGCAGCCAGCGCATAGTTTTGTGGCAGTTTCTCACCATCAAAATAAGCATCCGCGAGGTATGACATCGCCACAACATCACCCGATTTGGAGGCCTGCTGGAGCTGCTGGATGCTGTATTGCGAGACATCGGTTTGCGCCAATGCATGCATCGGAGCCAGCGCGAGGCCAGCGGCCAAAAGGCTGGCATGCAATAGCGGGGAGACAAGTTTTCCAATCATCGAATTTCCCTTCGTTTTAAGCAGGCTACACCAATACTATGCCCTATGTAAAATCTTCTGCTGTGCGTAGCTTGTAGCCAAAGCTGGTCGCAACATCCCAATCCACATAGGTATTAATCAGCTGCACCGCTTCGGGTGTCAGCTCTTTTTTCCAGTCTTCATTTTGATAATATGCCATCCGTGTTGCGCGGTTCATGCCCGTTTCTTTGGTGGTTTCTTCGATCTCGGCCAAGCCATCGGCAGAAATATCAAATCGTGACAGCGCCTTTTTGAGCGCTGGCACCGGAGCACGCACAAAATCCTCAAAATACAAAACCGCCGAAGGCACCGGTGCCGCGTTGGCAAAGTCTCGATATGCCCGCAGTTTTGCGTTCCAGAGCATCATCGGAGACAGCAAAACCCGCTCCACATGATCGCGCTCCAGCGCCAGCCAAGGTTGCCGGAGCATGCCCTCAATCGTATCCGGTTTCGGGGCGCGGCTATGGTAGGGGTTTCGATAGAACGACACCATCCAGCTATACGGGTCCCGCACCAAAAACAGGACCGATGCGCTTTTGGCTGCATAGCTGTCGTCTATTTGCGGCGCTGCGTGTTTCCAGTCACTTATCGCGCCAAAGCGGCTGCGGCGGATATCTTCCAGCGCATCCCGAAAAAGCTCAAGATGAAAATCGGTCAGGGTTTCTTCTGCCCGCGCCAACAGCATATCGAGATCAGGGGTGGGGATGGTTGGCGTGGCAATCGACACGCCTTCAAGTGCGCGGAGCATCTTCATAACGGCGCGGGTGCCGGTGTTGCGCTCACCAAAAACCTTAACCCTGCGATCCCGCTGCAACGCTTTCTTATATTGCTCGTTCAACCTTTGTGGCTCCTTGCCTATTGATGCCGCGCCCCATAGCATAGCATAGCCAAAAATCGCCGGAGTCACACATGAAAATCGCGTCTTTTAATATAAATGGAATCAAGGCGCGCCACCCGCGGTTGCTCGAATGGCTGCAAGAAAGCAAAGTGGACGTGGCTCTGCTACAGGAAATCAAGTCTATCGACGAGAATTTTCCGCGCGAGGCGATTGAAGATTTGGGATACAATATCGAAACCCACGGACAAAAAGGCTTTAACGGGGTGGCGATCCTGTCTAAATATCCGATTGAAGATGTGGTGCGCGGGCTGCCCGGAGATGACGAAGATGAACAAGCGCGCTGGATCGAGGCGACGGTTAATACCGTGCGGGTCTGCTGCCTGTATTTGCCAAATGGCAATCCGGTGCCCGGGCCAAAATTTGACTATAAACTGGCGTGGATGGCGCGGCTTTATGACCATGCCAAAACCCTGCTGCAAAGCGAGGAAGCCGTTGTAATGGCAGGGGATTATAACATAATCCCACAGCCCGAAGACGCCCACCAGATTGAAGACTGGGAGGGAGACGCGCTTTACCGCCCCGAAAGCCTTGCTGCTTTTCGCAAGGTGCTAAATCTGGGCTATACCGAGGCATTGCGCGCGCTCAATCCGGCACCGCTGACCTATACATTCTGGGATTTTCAGGCCGGAGCGTGGAACCGCAACAACGGGATCCGAATTGACCATCACTTGCTTTCACCCCAGGCCGCCGACAAGCTGAAAGCCTGCGAAATTGACCACCATATGCGCGGGCGCGAAAAACCGTCGGATCATGTGCCGATCTGGATAGAGCTTGACATCTGACCCGCGCGCCTGTCACGCCGCGCGTGGCAATCTGAGAAAACCGCGCTTATCCTTGGCACCAGTTGACATGAAACCAGCCATTCAGCGGCACTTGTCTGCGGCCAATCAGCACCGTATCGGCATAGCACCAGCGCCCCATACAGGCTGACGTCGAAGATATCTGGCTTCCCTCAATCAACTGGCCGATTTGCGGATAGCGCACATCGGGGCCGGTGCGAAGTGCCAATGCGCTGTCTCCGGAACTGGACAGCCCCGACACCGTGCAAGTGCGCACGCGCTTTACGGCTCGGGGGAAGACATCAAGATTTTGCAGCGCCTCTGGCCACCGCCCCATAATTATCCCGCCCCTGCCAAAATGTAACTTGCCATAACGACCGTTAATCGACACCCGATCACTATCTGTCCTGATAGCGCAGTTGAGCCGGTCTTCCGCGCGGCTCAATTGGGAAATCCGGTCAAGCGCGGTTTCCGAAAGCGAGGGCTCACCCGGCACACAATCCCCGTTGTCAAATACAGTTTGCCCGAGCACAGATAAAAAGCATTTGCCCGCAGCGTTGGAAATCTGGTTGCGCTCAACCCAGAGCGATTCACAGCTGGCCTGCCCGGTGCCTAGCACAGGAAAGCTGGCCGAAAGTGCCACGCCCGGCAAAAAGCCGGCGATCATCACCAGATATTTCAACATTGGCACTTCAATCCTTTGCTGTCACATCCATACCATAGAGCCAATCAAACTGGCCCATCAAGGCCTTATCCGGCACCATGCCTAATACCTTGTGCGCGGCCGAACGAAACAGCGGATTACTCAAATGATAAGACCATGCATTGCGCGCCGCCCCTTTTTGCACCCGCGTAGCCCGGTCCTTGCGCTTGCGCTCATAGCTTTGCAGCCCCGCCTCGATACCCTCGGCATCAAGCGCCTCGGCCAGCACATAGGCATCTTCCAGCCCCATCACCGCACCTTGCGCCAGAAACGGCAGCATCGGATGGCAGGCATCACCGACAAGCCCAACCCGCCCCTTGGCCCAATGCGGCAAAACCGGATGGTTAAACAACCCCCAGAGAAAGGTTTCTTTGACCGCTCCCAGCAATGTTTGAACCTGCGGGGCAAAGCCCCTAAACGCGGCGCGCAGGTTTTCCGGTGTGTCAGGAATATTCCATCCCTCATCTACCCAGCCTGCCCGTTCTTCGACCGCCACAAAGTTGATCAACGACCCGCCGCGCAATGGATAGACCACCAAATGCCGCCCCTTGCCCATAAACACCTGCGCCGCGTTTTCAAACAATCCGGCGGGCAGATCAGCCGCCAAAACCAGCCCGCGCCACGCCACCTGTCCGGTGAATCTGGCTGGTTGCCCTTCCAACACAAGCCCGCGCACCGCTGAGCGCACACCGTCTGCACCGATCAGGCAGGCTGTGTCATAAGCTGTGCCATTGCCAAAGCCTAGCGCCACATTCCCCTCTTGCTGGGTTATTCGCGAAAGCGCGTGCCCGAACACCAGTTCCACCCCTGCCTTCAGCGCACCCTCTTCAAGCACGGTTAACAGATCGGCGCGGTGAAACTGCCAATATGGCTGGCCATAGCGTGCCTCCGCATCCGCGCCCATTTTGAGCCGCGTGACCTCGCCGCCACGATAATCCCGCAGCACGACCCCTGTCGGCACATTGGCCAGCAAGGCCGCAGGCGCTTTAAGACCGAGCGCTTCCAGCACCGCAACCCCGTTAGAGCTGATCTGCAAGCCCGCGCCAACTTCGCCGAGCGACTCGGCCTGCTCAAATACCCGCACTTGTGCGCCTTTTTGGGCCAGCGCAATCGCTGACGCCAAGCCGCCAATGCCAGCGCCGATGACCGAGATTTCCTGCCCTTGAAGTGCCATTTAGCCCTGCCTCACAACACCGGATGCGAGCAGATTATCGATATCAGCCACACCGGTTTCATTTAATATTTCAATCGTATGTTCGCCGTCTTCCGGCAAAGATTTCGGCACATCTATGGCTGCACCAAAGCGCGGTGCCACAGCCGGTTGATCAATACCATCTCGCAAAACCAAAGCGGCCCGTTCCGCCATATGCGGATTGTCCATCACCTCTTTATAGGTCAAAACAGGCGTTACACAGGCATCGCTGCCGGCAAAAACAGCCTCCCACTCAGCCATGGTTTTGCCTGCAAACACCGCTTCGAGCTGCGCTGCCTGCGCGGCATGCAAAGCGGTGTTGTGCTGGGGCCCGAATGCGGCTGGCTCTATCCGCAACACGGCCAGCATTTGTGCAAAAAACTTGGCTTCAATGCAGCCCACGGCCACAAAGCGCCCGTCAGCGCAGGTATAGCAACGGTAATAAGGGGCGCCGCCGTCGAGCCAGTTGGCCTGCCGGCCCGGGCCCCATTGCCCGGCGCCATGCAGGCCGTGAAACATGCCCATCATGGAATTCACCCCGTCCACAATCGCCGCATCGACCACCTGCCCCTTGCCGGTGCGCTGCGCCGCGTATAGCGCCGCCAGAATTCCAGCGATCAAAAACATCGAGCCGCCGCCAAAATCGCCGACTAGATTAAGCGGCGGCGGCGGTGGGCGGTCAGCATCGCCCATCGCGTGCAAAGCGCCGGTCAGCGACAGGTAATTGATATCATGCCCCGCTTGCTGCGCCATCGGGCCGGTTTGGCCCCAGCCGGTCATCCTTGCATAAACTAATGCCGGATTCGCCGCCAGTATTGGCGCTGGCCCCAGCCCGAGCCGCTCCATCACGCCGGGGCGGTTGCCCTCAATAACCACATCGGCCTGCGTGACAAGCCGCGCCGCCAGTGCTGCACCCTCGGCGGCTTTCAGATCGATCACAATCGAGCGTTTGCCGCGGCGGTCGGGGCTATGCGGCAACCCAATTTCGCCGCGTTTCGGGCGATCTATCACTACCACATCTGCGCCGAAATCCGCCAAAAGCTGGCTCGCATAGGGCGCAGGGCCGATTCCGGCAAATTCGATAATTTTCAAGCCGGTCAGCGGGCGTGTATTGGGCATCTGGATTTCCTTTTTCTGCCTTTGTTTCATACAGGATTATTGCACCGTTCCAAAGCTCAAACTGACACAAATGCAAAAGCATTGCCCTCGTTCCGCTGAGGAATTAGACTGGGATTACCGGTTATTAACCTTTCGAGATAAGGAGGCGCAAATATACTTACAAATCTGATCATTAGCGAAGATTCAGACCCAGTGAACGGCAATTCTTTTTGCGGGTTTGTAAAAAGCGAAATCCGGGGGCAATGGGAAACAGGATTACTGGCCGGTTGACAGGGGCACTTATCGGCACTTTGGATGTAATCTGTAGAAGATGGGTAAGGCGAATTCGCTTCCGCGTGCACCTAAAAGCAAGTGGTTTGGCAGCCATATTTTTCGCCCAATCACACAATATTTAATCTTTTTGAACCGTTTTCCCTTGAAGCTCGGCAAATAAACCCGAAATTAGTAAGAAGCAGTAAGGCTGCATGCGCAGCTGCACATAGACAAAGGGTTAGGAGGCACTATGCCATCATTTTCGACCACACTCGAAGAGGCCATCCACAAAGCGCTGAGCCTCGCAAACGAGCGCCGCCATGAGCTTGCCACGCTTGAGCATCTGCTATTGGCGCTGGTTGACGAGCCCGAGGCCAGCAAGGTTATGACCGCCTGTTCGGTAGATCTCGCTATGCTCAAACGCCGCCTGACGCGGTTTATAGACAACGACCTTGAATCGCTTGTTTCCGAGATCGAGGGCACCGAAGCCGCGCCGACCACCGGCTTTCAGCGGGTGATCCAGCGCGCCGCAATTCATGTGCAAAGCTCCGGCCATGCCGAAGTGACCGGTGCCAATGTGCTGGTTGCTATTTTTACCGAGCGCGAGAGCCACGCGGCCTATTACCTGCAACAGCAGGATATGACTCGCTATGATGCGGTGAATTTCATCAGTCACGGGGTGGCGAAAGACCCGGCTTATTCAGAGCATGTGCCCTTGCAGGGTGCCGGTGACATGACCGAAGATGTCACACCCGAAGAGAAAAAAGAAACCGCTCTGGAAAAATATTGCGATGATCTGAATGCCAAGGCCCGCGCCGGCAATGTGGACCCGCTGATCGGCCGCCAGCACGAGGTGGACCGCTGCATTCAGGTGCTGTGCCGCCGCCGCAAAAACAATCCGATTTTGGTCGGGGATCCGGGCGTGGGCAAAACCGCAATTGCCGAGGGGCTTGCCCGCAAAATCGTTGATGAAGAAGTGCCCGCCGTGCTGGCCGAAACCACGATCTATTCGCTCGACATGGGCGCGTTGCTGGCCGGCACCCGCTATCGGGGTGATTTTGAGGAACGGCTGAAAGCCGTGATGAAGGAAATGGAGGCGCATGATAACGCGGTGCTGTTTATCGACGAAATCCATACCGTGATTGGTGCCGGCGCGACCTCTGGCGGCGCAATGGATGCATCAAACCTGCTCAAACCCGCCCTGCAAGGCGGCGGCCTGCGCTGCATGGGTTCAACCACCTACAAAGAATTCCGCCAACACTTCGAGAAAGACCGTGCATTGGCCCGGCGCTTTCAGAAGATTGACGTAAACGAGCCGAGTATTCCGGACGCAATCAAAATCCTGATGGGGCTAAAGCCCTATTTCGAGGAGCATCACGACATTCGCTATACCAATGACGCGATCAAAACCTCGGTGGACCTTGCGGCGCGGTATATCAATGATCGCAAGCTGCCCGACAGTGCAATTGACGTGATTGACGAAGCCGGCGCGGCGCAGATGCTGGTTGCCGAGAGCAAACGGCGCAAAACCATTGGCGCAAAAGAGATCGAGGGTGTTGTGGCTAAAATCGCCCGCATCCCGCCCAAAAATGTGTCAAAAGATGATAGCGAAGTGCTGCGCGACCTCGAAAAAAGCCTGAAGCGGGTTGTGTTTGGGCAGGATGACGCGATTGTGGCGCTGTCCAGCTCTATCAAGCTGGCGCGGGCGGGCCTGCGCGAGCCTGAAAAGCCGATTGGCAATTACCTGTTTGCCGGGCCAACCGGAGTGGGTAAAACCGAAGTGGCCAAACAATTGGCTGATACGCTCAGCGTAGAATTATTGCGCTTTGATATGTCGGAATACATGGAAAAACACGCGGTTAGCCGCTTAATCGGCGCGCCTCCGGGCTATGTCGGCTTTGATCAGGGCGGCTTGCTGACCGACGGCGTGGACCAGCACCCGCATTGTGTGCTGCTGCTTGACGAGATCGAAAAAGCCCACCCCGATGTGTTCAACATTTTGCTTCAGGTCATGGACCACGGCAAGCTGACCGACCATAACGGCAAGCAGATCGACTTCCGCAACGTGGTCTTGATCATGACCAGCAACGCAGGCGCTGCCGAGCAATCCAAGGCCGCCATCGGCTTTGGCGACAGCAAGCGCACCGGCGAAGACACCGCCGCCGTTGAGCGCACGTTTAGCCCCGAGTTTCGCAACCGGCTGGATGCGGTGATCAGCTTTAGCGCATTGCCGCGTGAGGTTATCCTGAAAGTGGTCGAGAAATTTGTGCTTCAGCTTGAAGCACAACTGATGGACCGCAACGTGACCATCGAGCTTTCCGAACCGGCGGCCAACTGGCTGGCCAAAAAGGGCTATGATGACAAGATGGGGGCGCGGCCACTGGCGCGCACCATTCAGGAATACATCAAAAAGCCGTTGGCGGAAGAATTGCTATTTGGCAAGCTCGCCAAAGGGGGTTCGGTGCGGGTTGAGGTGAAAGATGGCAAAATCCATCTCGAAATCGAACAGCCGGAAAAGCTTCGGATTTCGTCTCAGAAAAAGCCCCCGATGCTGACCACCGAATAGAAACTGTTCTGCGCCGCACCCGTTGCGGCGCGGCAACCTCTCGATTTTTGAGACCCTGCACCCGCGCCGCGCCGGAACCAACGCGCATGTGGCCCATTCCCCCTTTCCCCCGCGGCACGGCAACGCTATAACCGCCGCAAACGGAGGCGACTATGCGTATAGCAACCCAATCCCGCAAAACTGCGGAAACTGATATTACCGTCGAAATCAATCTCGACGGCACCGGCACCTATGACAACCAAACCGGCATCGGCTTTTTTGATCATATGTTGGACCAGCTTTCGCGCCACGCGTTGATCGACATGAAAATCCGTGCGATCGGGGATTTGCACATTGACGACCACCACACTGTGGAAGATGTGGGCATTGCGCTTGGAAAGGCGCTTGTGGAGGCTGTCGGCGACAAACGCGGTATAAATCGCTATGGCGCATGCCACTTGCCTATGGATGACACTTTGGTGCGGGCGGCGCTCGATCTTTCGGGCCGCCCTTATTTGGTGTGGAATGTTGAAATGACGGCGCAAAAAATCGGGACGTTTGATACCGAGTTGGTGCGCGAGTTTTTCACCGCCTTCGCGATGAATGGCGGCATCACGCTCAATGTTGCCAAAATTGATGGCATCAACAGCCACCACATCGCCGAAGCCGCCTTTAAGGCCGTGGCCCGCGCCCTGCGCCAGGCATTAGATACAGACCCGCGCAAAGCAGACACCATCCCCTCCACCAAGGGAACGCTGAGCGAATGACATGCGTTATCGTTGATTACGACAGTGGCAATTTGCGCTCGGCAGAGAAAAGCTTTGCGCGGATGGCCGCTGAAACCGGCGACACGGTTGTGGTGTCATCCGACCCTGATGTGGTTGCCAAGGCGGATCGCATTGTGCTGCCCGGAGTTGGTGCTTTTAAGGATTGCCGCGACGGGCTGGGCGGCTATTCGGGCTTGTTTGAAGCGATCGAGCAGCGCGTTATCGCGGAAGGCGCCCCTTTTTTGGGGATCTGTGTGGGCATGCAGCTGATGGCCACGATTGGCCGCGAGCACGGGCACGAAACCCAAGGTTTTGGCTGGATTCCCGGTGAAGTAGTTGAGTTTCGCCCTGACGACCCTACCCTGAAAATCCCGCATATGGGCTGGAATGAACTGGTAATCGACCAGCCCCATCCGGTGTTGGAAGGCATAACCAACCGCGACCATGCCTATTTTGTGCACTCCTACCACCTTGTCCCCAAGGATCATAGCCACGTGCTTGCCCATGCCAATTATGGCGGGAAAATCACCGCTGTGGTCGGGCGGGATAATGTGATCGGCACCCAGTTCCACCCCGAGAAAAGCCAAGCTACCGGCCTGCGGCTGATCGGGAATTTCCTGAAGTGGAAACCCTGACCCTTGGTTCCGAATATCCATGCATAGGAGGGCCGCCGACTTGCGGTGCCTTCACGATCGCGCGGGTCACCCCCCCTTAAATTCATGCGGAACTGCTAACTTTTGCGCCTGATGGCAAAAAAGGATAGCGGTTAAGGCAATTTGGGCAACGGTGAGGCAATGGCAGCTTGCGCGCCGCAATATTTGCGCTAAAACGCGGGGGTTAGCTTTTGGAGGCCAAAATGATCCTTTATCCCGCGATTGATTTGAAAGACGGCAACTGCGTGCGCCTTGTGAAGGGCGAGATGGACCAGTCCACGGTGTTTAGCGATAATCCGGCCGCACAGGCGCTGGAATTTCAGAACGCGGGCTGTGAGTGGCTCCATTTGGTAGACCTGAATGGCGCATTTGCTGGTGAGCCGGTAAACGCAGCACCGGTAGAGGCTATTTTGAAGGCTTGTCGCATTCCCGCTCAGCTCGGCGGCGGGATTCGTGATATTGCCACAATTGAGCGCTGGCTGGGCAAGGGGCTGGAGCGGGTTATTTTGGGCACGGTGGCCTTGCGCAATCCCGCTTTGGTTAAAGAAGCCGCCAAGCTTTTCCCGGGCCACGTGGCTGTAGGAATAGACGCGCGCGCTGGTATGGTGGCGGTTGAAGGCTGGGCCGAAACCTCGGATGTGACAGCTTTAGAGCTCGCGCGCCAGTTTGAGGATGCGGGTGTTTCAGCGATTATCTACACCGACATTGATCGTGACGGCGCCATGCAAGGCCCCAATGTGGCTGCCACAGCCGCGCTGGCCAATGCGGTCAGCATTCCGGTGATCGCCTCGGGAGGTGTCAGCTCGATGGACGACCTTCGCGCGCTCAAGGCTTGCGGCGCACCGCTGAATGGGGCAATCTCGGGCCGCGCACTTTATGATGGCGCGATAAATGTTGTTGAGGCGGCGAAGTTGTTAAAGGGGTAAGGGGCTGCCGCCCCCGAGTGGCGCAGCCACTCTCCCCCGCGGATATTTTAACAAAGTAGAGAGGGCTGGCAGCCCTGCTATGAACACCTTGAATGCTAGAAATTGAGACCGATGAATGCTTAAAACCCGCATAATCCCCTGCCTCGATGTCAAAGACGGGCGCGTTGTTAAGGGCGTCAACTTTGTTGACCTGATCGACGCGGGCGACCCTGTGGAGAGCGCAAAAGCCTATGACGCCGCAGGCGCCGACGAGCTTTGCTTTCTCGACATCGCTGCAACGGTAGAAAACCGGGGCACCATGTATGATGTGGCACGGCGCACGGCCGAGCAGTGCTTTATGCCGCTCACCATCGGTGGTGGCGTGCGCGGGCCGGAAGATGTGCGCAAGCTGCTGCTCGCCGGGGCGGATAAGGTGTCATTCAACTCGGCAGCGGTGGCTGACCCCGAGGTGATTGCCGCCAGCGCCAACAAATTCGGCCGCCAGTGCATTGTCGTGGCGATAGACGCCAAAACCGTATCCCCCGGCAAGTGGGAGATATTCACCCATGGCGGGCGCGAGCCAACCGGCATAGACGCGCTGGCATTCGCCAAATTGATGGAATCAAAAGGCGCAGGGGAAATCCTGCTCACCAGCATGGACCGAGACGGCACCAAAGCTGGCTTTAACCTGCCCCTAACCCGCGCTATTGCGGATGCTGTGCATATTCCTGTTATTGCCTCGGGCGGTGTGGGTAATTTGCAACACCTTGTGGACGGGGTTACCGAAGGCCATGCCTCAGCTGTCCTTGCCGCTTCCATTTTTCATTTTGGCGAGTATACCATTGGCGAAGCAAAAGCATATATGCAGGAGGCCGGGGTTCCGGTTCGAATTTAATGGCAAATGTATTAACCCGTCTGGCTAAAACCATCGAAAAGCGCAAAGGCGAGGATGAAAAGAAATCCTATGCCGCCAAGCTGTTTGCGCGTGGGCCCTCAAAATGTGCCGAAAAGTTTGGCGAAGAGGCGGTGGAAGCCATTATCGCCGCCGCCAAAAACGACAAGCAAAACCTGACCGAAGAAGCTGCCGATGTGCTGTTTCACATGCTGATCATGCTTTCTTCGCGCGATGTGAAGTGGAAAGATGTGCTGGCCGAGCTTGAGCGGCGCGAAGGTGTCTCGGGCATTGTCGAGAAAAACTCGCGCGCAACCGCCTAACCGCCATAAAAAAGCCCCGCCAGTTGGCAGGGCATTTTTTTATATTGTGGTTGTTGGTCAGGCTGCCGCTGCTTGGGCCTGACGCTCGCTCTCTTCACGCGAAAGCGCTACAGAGGTCCGAACCCCGCGGCCGACAAATTCCATCATGCCTTTAACGCAGCGCTCGTTTGGGTCGATCCCGGCGCACATCAGCACTTCGCGACCATCGCGAGAGCGCGCCCAGCGGGCGATCACTTCAGGGCCATTGCCATATTTTTTGTCGTCAGCAATCGCGTCATCCAGCGCTGCCAGCACAACGGCGGCAAACAGTTTTTGGGCGCGGGCGCCTTGGTCATTGGCATAAGCCGTTGAATCAACGTAATCGAACATACGCTGCTCCTATCTCTAATTCGTTTTGCGTGCAGTGCAATATGACGATTTTTGGACATCAAAGAAGTGCAAATAACGCATACCTGTTGCTTGGCTGACGCATAGCTAAGGATTTGACGGATAAAAATCAAGGATTTTCTTGCCTCCCTCCAACTCATTTCAACCTTAATCTGTTGTTTTTGCTATGTATATATTTTTACCAATTGGTCTTATTCCAGAATACTGTGGCATTGCGAGCCTGGTTTGATAAGCGGAATTCTGCTCTTGACCTTTCCAAACAAACTGGAAATGCTGTCCCGCTTGAAGGAAATTCGATGAATCCCAACCAACCGACTCCCCTAAACTCGGCGAATCTTACCCATACCGCAGATAATTTGCGCGCGATCTGGTGGATACTGTTATCCGTTGCGGGCTCCAGCGCTATGGCGATTGCGGTTCGGGATGTTTCGACGCAGATCGACAGCCGTATGATTGTGTTTCTGCGCAGTGGAATTACGACAGCGCTGATTTTTCTGGCGCTCGTGCTGTTTATAGGCTTGCGCCGCAAGCTGCGTTTTTCCCGGCCGCTTAAACATTTGATCCGCGGCATGCTGATCGCGGTTTCGACACATCTCGGGTTTTACGCCATTGCCAACCTGCCAATGGCCACGGTCACGGTCTTGTTTTTTCTCGCCCCTATCTGGGCCACGGCCCTTGCGGTGATCTTCCAGAAAGAGCGTAT
>Ga0316205_10001873_pt1 | contig 24036 bp, 36 predicted proteins | sample 3monthpyrite_MG_FD_204941 | JGI IMG/M metagenome (GOLD analysis project Ga0316205, IMG submission 204941) | Microbial mat bacterial communities from mineral coupon in-situ incubated in ocean water Damariscotta River, Maine, United States -... | ecosystem: Environmental > Aquatic > Marine >... | reverse complement strand
TTTTAATTCCGTTATCGACAAAACAGACTATTCTTGGTGGTTTTGGTGGCGGCGCCTCTGCTGCAAATGCTATTGAATTGCTGAATAGTATTGCTATTGTTATGATTTTAAGTGTTTTCATTGTTTAGTTTTCCTTATTGTTGGTTAAATGGTTGATAGCTCATTACACAAAACCTAATAACTTTACATCGCGAACCTTCATTGGTGGTTTTTCAGGATTGGATTCTCTATACATCTTTAAAGCTTTTTTACCGGCCTCCCATTCACCATTTGCGGTTAGTTGAAATTCAACTAAAAGCTCGCGCCTTAATATGACACTATATCTCTCACTCATCATACCCACCCTTATTGTTGGTTAAAAGCTTGTTCATCTCTTTGATGAATCTTGGGCACTGTCCATTTTCATCAGGCTTGAAATTCGCGTAGCTTTGCCTGAAAGGGTTTGGCGCCGCAGTGAACCTGTAGCACTCATTGTGCGACGAGCAGTTTTTATTTTGACACATAGTTATGTCCGGCATCGTTTATTCCTTATTTTTATACATCAAAGTTATTGTTTACTGTTTTTTCATCACTACCGCACGTTATCAACAACTGATTTGGCTCAATTCCAAGGTGAGGTATTGCTTTGGCAGGATGAATACTTACCGATTGAACTCTTTCGTTGTATACTTTTACACACAATGACTCGCTTAGATTCGATTTAAGTTGTTTAATCTGTCTATTCTGATTGTCAATATGTAGTAATACGAAAGAAAAGCTCATTACTATTAGTACGCAAATACCAAAACCAATTACATTTTTCATATTGCCTCCGGTTTATGTATTTCTTTTAGCTTGAGTACTGCGTTGTTAATCTCTACGCCGTTATTTATTGCGTCTGATAGCTTTAAAGCTGAATCCATCATCATTTCATAGATTAAATTTAAACGCGCCTGAGGGCTGTTACAGCGCCTTAAACGCTTATCTATCATAAATTGGTACTTTTGAGCGCGTGGATTATCTTTTATAAAATCAGCTAATGCTTGCTCTTGCTTATTCATAACTGCTCCTTATAATTTCTACCAAACTCTTTTTGCTTATTGGCTTTTTCTAAGTCAGATAAGAATCTACCTACACCAAGCGGGATAACGTCAGGCTCTTTCTTAGTTCTAGCTTTCCATTCTTCCACAGTTTCCTGGCCTTCAATGACGTCTTTCTGTGTCGATCTAATTCCATCAATGTGAAAGTAGTTTTTTCGATGCTCTGTAATATTCATTTTGATACACCTCCGAAATGTTTAATAAATAACCGTTCTACGTCACTCCATCCAGCATCAGCAGCAGCAGCAGCATCAGCATCAGCAGCATAAGCAGCAGCATCAGCAGCATAAGCAGCATAAGCAGCATCATCAGCAGCAGCATAAGCAGCATCAGCATCAGCATCAGCAGCAGCATCAGCATCAGCATAAGCATCAGCAGCAGCATCAGCAGCAGTATAAGCAGCATCAGCAGCAGCAGTATAAGCATTACTCAATTGCGCTTTTGTGATAACGCCTTTCTTATAATCCCTAATTGCTTTAATTGCTAACATTGGCGCTTTACTATCGTTATTTTTTTCATAAATATGTAGCACGTTTTCAGCTATATCAGCTAAAAATAAACAGTAATCCAAATAATCAAAACAACGTAAAGTCCATACAGCATCCTGAATACCGTTAGATTTTAAAATGTGCATTAAATCTAAGTCTTGGTCATCTGTTTTAGTTTTACCAAGCGATTTCAAAAGCTTTGACCATCCGTCTGAGCAAGGGTGTTTATCTTTAATTTTATTTAAGGTTGTTATCATTTTAATACCCCACTAACCAAGCTATAAATTTAACAAATCCTGCTATTATTAACGCATAAAATACAAATGCAAATATAAGACTTCTGATTGCGCCCTTACCTTTAAATATTGACTGTCCCACATTAACCTCCAAATATTAAAATTAATACCACAATAATAATTACTGCAACAAGCTCGACCATTACTGCAATATCTTCGTCATCCATACATTACCCCTGCGAATTAAACCTTAAACGCTCGTTATGTTCTTCTACGAGCTTATCAACGGTAACGCCTCTTGACGCTCCCCATGCATCCAATAAAGCTCTAGTGGCCGGTTTTACGGTCATAGTCATAGGAATGCGTAGATCTTCGAACTTCTTGCGTTTACTGCCTTTCTTATTTGCCATTGGTTATCCTTACCCTTTTCGGGTCGGTTGGTTAGTTATAATAGGCAGCCATATCATCCCGACGAAACGAATCATCATACACAAAAGGTATAACATCGCCGTTCTGATTATAGGTGTAAGGTTTTGTCCAGCGTGTAGATGCCTCTCTAGGGCTTTGAGTATCTTCCATGACACAGTTAACATTATTAAAGCCTTTACTAATGAAATTTTGAAACGCTTTTTTTACATTCCAATCGCTCATATCCGCGTCATTAAACTTAATATACTCTGCGCTGTGCGTTTTCCAGTTATCGCCGTTTAAGTGAACTATAATAGCCATCGTTTTTGCCCTTAGTTTGTGTCGATGAATTAACTATACGCGGGTATATTAATAATTGCAAGTATTGATTGAAAATAAATTAATTGATTAATTAGAAATTATATCTTAGACCTAGTTGATATTGAGAATAGTTTACACGCTCCCAATCGACCGTCCTTAGTATCAAGCTGTATTGCTCGTTGAGTTTGTATTTTATTTCACCAATCATTTTTAGATCAACAACAGAGCGCTCAATAATAGCAACCTCGGTGTATATCTCTATGTTTTCGGACGGCATAAAGCTCTTACTTATATGTAAGCCAATGCCGGTATGATGTGATTTTTTGTGAGCTGAGAAAATGCCGGTATCTTGGTTAGTGATATTTCTTTGTATAAATATCTGATTGTAAGAAACACCTAAATTATAATTATCGTATTCATTCCATAGCTCGATAGCGCCTTGTGAATAAATTTTACTGGGTGGATTCTCTCGCCTTGATACATACGTACCGCGCTCTAGCGCTGTATTTGACACGGTTGTCGTGTAATTGGCTTTCATGTAGGTTGAATCGGTTGTGTAAAGTTTAAAATCATAACTTACGCCGTTATTCTTATCGAACCCAAGCAAGTTGCTATAATCTGGATCGTAGTGATCTAAAGATATCTCAAAATAACCCTCACTATCCCAAGGTGCATCAATACCAGTCCAATCAAAAACCTCATCGGAAAATTTAAATTGAATAGCGCATACAACTTTCGGTAAGCATGTAATATCAGCGCCAATACCGTCAACTTCGTAAGATATAACACCAAAAACAATGGGCGTGACGTTGGAAAACTCGTACCCCTGCATCACTCCATAGCTATAGCCAAGGCATAATTTACCAGAACATACCCCGTCACGTTTGATTTTTCCGGCATAGTAAGCTGTATCATTATGCGAGTTTTTGAACTTGTAGATAAAATTATTATCTATCTCTATGCCGATTAAATTATGCCTTTCATTTAACCCACTATCACTAAAATGTTTACTCCACATTCCAAGATGAATATAATTTTTAGCGCTAACTTGAGTTGAAATCAATAGAAATATTATTAAAATTCGCATAATTTCCCTTTTTGGTTTAAGTGATTATTGAGCCTCGAATATCGCCCGTTGTTGTTTCTGTAAGTGTGTACCCGTTTTTATCTATCGCGTCACCCGCTGCGCCACCTGTACCGATTGCCGTTGTACCCGCCGCGCCTAAGTCACCTCCCGCGCCTGCGCTCGCTATGTACTCCGGTGATGATGATGTCCTAACTACTCGACCACCTGCACCGCCTAATTCCGTTGTCCCATCATCTGGACTTGTGAATACATCGGCTGAACCGCTACCACCCCAAGCTGTGCCAGTGCCTTTTGTGCCGACATCGTTACCCGCACCACCACCACCAGCCGCATCTGCTGAACCGTCTTTATCATATCCACCACCACCACCACCGCCGCCAATAATACCGTTATTGATTAACGTCATATCATGGTTAAGTATTATTGCTAAACTGCCCGCTTCCGCTGCCGGAGTTGTTACACCGCCGCCGTTACCGCCTCGCCCAATAACATAAGAGCCAGTATTTGTTTGTAGTGTGACGATTGCGCCGCTAGGCCAGCTACCAGTATCTAAACTTGTGCTTGATAAAGTTGCGCCGCCAATTATTACCCCGTTTTCAACAACAAACTTTGCCTCCGTTGTCGCGTCTGGCGTTGGAAATAGACTGTTGTAAATAGTCCTTAAGTTAATATTTTGATCACTTATTGAAATAATAATCAAGTCAACATCTGGATCGCCTCCGCCCTCATCCTCTGGTAGTGCTTCGCCGTAAGAATACTCAACGGCCTCGAAACTGTAATCACCTGACTCGCGCGCGCTGATAATTTGAAAGACTGTATCAACTGGTAAACCTGTGGCATCGACGATATCACGATGATTAATTGACTTTGTTTGCCCCGCTCTAACGTCTGAATCTTTAGCGTCTAATGTAAAACCAATTGAACGCGGAATATTTGAGAATCTACGGCCTTTTAAAGCCGCCAGTTGAAGCGCCGCCGCTTTGTTAGTGTTACTTATCCACCTTGAATTAATTGTTTCTACCGCACTCGATGAGTACTTAGCGATTGAATCTGTATCTATCCTAGCATGAGTCTGCTGGTAGTTTGAGAATTCATCCAGTTTTTTTGTTGGATCAAATTGTCCAAAATTAACAAAGATTGTTGATTTTCTCATATCAATTAAATCTTTATTGCTTGTTTTATCTTTAACTAGGTAGCCGTCCATATCTAAAACCGCAGCGCTAGTTGGTGGCGCTTTCAGTGCGGTTAAGTCTATTTGAGAGTTGTATTCGTCCCACGATAAATAGTGAGGCATTGAGGCGGTCAACTCTTTTAGTAATTTATTCACGTCATGCGGCTTTGTAATTATCGTGTCGAGTAATCCAGACAAGTAAGTGCTGACTTCTGCGCTCCATGATGCGGTAGGGATAAATGAGGAACTAACTCCGGCAAAATTCACCAGTAAATCATCAACGATAAAGTCAAGCGCTCCACGCGTAGCTCCTGAATATTCAAGACATAATTGAACCGTATCATTAGCGCTGTGACTTATTGCCACGGTGTTATATTGCGCTCTTACGATTGTTAAAACATCGGCTGAACGTGTAAAGCTCATTACCTCTGATTTTATGCAAACCCAACCGGAGGCGGGATATTCATCATTACCGATCCCGCTAGGGGTTAAAGTTAAACTGGTTACTGAGTCGTTTATAGCTGCGTTTAACAAACCCGTACTTGGCGCTGGCGCTTGTGATTTATTCTTACCTGCAAGCTTTAAAGGATCTTTTGCTGTGATTGAACATCGACCGTTTGAAGCGTTTAAACTTTCAATTAAATAGGTTCTAGTTAAAAAATTTGCTGCTATATATTCACCATCAACCAGATAACCAGATAATAACCGTAACTCTCTAAACTGGTAATTCGGGTTTCTAGCTCTAAGCTTTGTCCAAAATGTAGCGCGTTCAAAGGCGTCATAAGTCCTATCGGTTAGATAATCGTCGATATCAATATCAGAGCTTGGATGGTCGTTGAAATTCAAGCTTACACTAGCGCGAACGCCCAACCCGCCCGTTATATCGATTTTACTTGGTGATGTGCTTACACTAGTCAATGAAGGTATAGCGTCCAAACCTATCGGGTGTGGACTTCTATTAGTGCAAAATTTATAGGTTTTTGTGGTGCTTGCGTAGTTAGCTAAATCGTTACAAGTTTCTAACGTATTAAAACATTTAGCATCGCCCGTTTCAGTAGCTGTGCAAGGCGATGAACCGTGAGTTAATGAGCATGAATCTAAATCAATTTCTACAACATCAATTCGCTCTCGCCCTATCTTTGTTTTCTCTCCGTCAAAACTCATTTAAACATCTTCATGTGAATTCATATTAAAACTTACTGACATTTTATCAAGGCCGCCACCGCTGTTTGACGGCTTAATATCGCCAGTCGAAAAGCCAAACGCAGTCTCATCGCAAAATAAGTCGGGACGCCATTTAATAAAGAAAGGGTATCTTTTTGCTGACTGAATAAATAAATCAAACGTGTTGCGCATCCAATATGGATCAAGCAGCGACCACTCGAACGATGAACTGCCGCCCTCGCTTGTTATTGTACGACCCAAAAACTGGCCGGTTTCGCTTGTTGTTGATTGATAATCAGTTTTATTACTTAGCGCTATTGGTGAGTGACCGCCGTAAATGTTGCGCGGCATTCTAAGAGCCTCACCTACTGAAATATAACCAAGCTCACTAGCCGCCACTAATGTTCCTGTTATAGCGATTTCTTGAATGTTACGGGTATCAAACTCAATCATAATCGCCCTGTTATCAGTCGGGCTAATAGACTCAACATCAGTTAGCGCGCCACCTATTGTTGCGGCTGTCGATATCAATAATGTCTCATCTTTAAAATTGTGTGCCGCTATTCCGATAAAATCAACGTCCGCAGAGCTACCCATTTGAAACTTAACTGTTAACGCGCCGCTTGACGGTCGATACCTTTCCCAAGTATTCCCAATCAACGCTTTTTCGGCTGCGCTTGTTGTTGATGCTGTCAAAAGGTTATTGTAACCAATTAAAGCCCCACGCACATCTGTTGCTGTCTCTGGCTTTGTAACAATAGACACTTATAGCCACTCCCATTTGTGACCCGCGAAAGTTTGCAAATAGTCAATTGATTGAGACTCTAGGCTGATTTGCTCGCCGTCTTCGTCTAGTATCGATTTATCAATTAAATAAGGTAAAATCAAACTTTCGTCGTTTGGCTCACCTTCCTCCGCTAAAACGTCCCAGTCTAGCGATAAAAGCTCAAACATGCTATCTAGTGACACTTTATCAGCATTAGCCATAACTAACTTGATATCATAACCATCAACCGTTTGAGAGCCTATCACGCGACCTGCTGGGAACGACCCATTGACAGATTTAACGGCGTCTTGTAATTCTTCGCTGAAATCTTCCGCGTTCGTACCTTCTGGTATTTTTAATATAAATTGCTTCATAGTAATGATACCTCTTGCGCTGTTAGTGCTTTGTCGTAGATTGATAGTGTTTTGATATGACCGTAAAGGTGTGTTGTGTTTGCTCTTGATGAACCTATCCCCGTGAAGCTACCAGCATCAACAAAAAAACTCTCACCGGCGTCAATGGCTGGATTTGCAGCAACACCGCTATCATATCCAGACAACAAATTACTTGTTGACGCAAAAACACCAACCTGTTCAAATCGGTCATCCTGATCAGCGCTAAACATCGTCAATGCGGCTCCACCATTCCTAAACGATGCGCTACCAGTGTTTGACGTGAAAAAGTAAGACCTACCCGATCCGATCTCATTGACATCATAAATATATCTACCTACGGGTGTAGCGTCTGCCCCGCCAATATACCCACCGATAGCGCTAACTGACATGTCGCCACCAGACGGGATATTTCCCGCGTTTGAGATGCTCAAATCATCAGCAGCTCTAGTAACACTTGATGACTCTGTTCTTATATATGATGTTGCAAATGCCGATTCTTCAACTTGAGCGCCCCAAATATAAAGGCCGCTTGATCCGTCGCCATCTAAAATTCGAACATGCTGAAAAGAGCTTGTTGTTGTGCTAGTGGCTGTCACAGTTATAGAACACCGATACCAACCGTTACCAATATGTTCTATGTTTGAATCGTCTGGTGGGTTAGTCGCATCGTCTGTATTGGTAACGGTTGATAGATTGAAAGTTGTAAATTGAACCGTCCCCGCCCATGCTGAATTTGCTAACATGACAAGCTCGTCAAATTCTCCAGATTTAGCGTATATTGAAGCAGTGTACTGCTCGCCACTTGTAAAGCTAATTTGATCGGAAACAAACCCGTTAGCAGCGTTATCAGGAACTATTTTATCAGCGCTGCGTGTGTCGTCAGGCGCTTTGATTTCGTTTGGTGTAATAGTAACCGATGTTTTAGACCATGACGCGTTATCAAATTCCTCGCTTCTCACTTGTAAGTTAGTATTAGATCCCTCAATCAACGCGCCTAATTCAGCGCCCGTTTCCGGATCATATTCAGTACGTAAAGTTTCAGCGAATGTTTCCGTCACGGCTGTTGATATTGTTTTAACGTATGGCAATGGTTTAGCCGATTCGGTCATCTGTGCGCCAAAGACGTGAACTCCATCACCGGCGGTCCATGAATTAGTAACTGCTCGTGCATCTGATGAAGATTTAATCAGTGAAAATCTAGCCTGCAAAGTCGTATCTGCCGCTGTCACTGTAGATGATATTTCATAAAACCCATCGCCTACATTTTTAATTGACGCCTCATCAATGTCACTATTAATGGACCCTATAACACCATTAGCTATGTCAAAATTTACTCTTGGATTGTTCGCCACATGAGCGGAGCTGTACCATATCTGTATGAATGTGGCCTCGGACTTTTTTACTCTCAATGTGTGCGTGTATTGGCTTGATACTACTGTGGTCTGGCTTTGCTGAAAGCGCGGCTCAATTGTCGCTGTTGAACCGGCGCTAAATTTGTCGGCGGTTCTCATCCCGTCGACTGGATTGTTCACTGTATCAGCTGTTATAGTTGCGTTGAGTTTCGTCCAGTCGGAATTGTCAAACTGCTCGCTATAAGTGACCAAATTCTCAACATCACCAACATAATCAGCATCAAGGAAATATTCATATCCGCCATTACAGCCAATTCGACGATTGATAAATGACGCGCTTGAGCTTCTTGAGTATGTGAATAAATCATCGAATAAAACAGGGCTTCCACATTGAGAATAACAACCCGCCGCAAAATCCATATTAACCAATGGTGTTAAAGCCCTTGGAAATCCCGCCTCCGCAACGGTTGTTTTTGCGTTTGGTATTGCTGCTGTAGCCGCTGATACCGCCGTTTTTGTGTTTGGTATAGCCGATGTTGCTGCTGATACGGTTGTTTTACTATTTGGAATAGCTGCCGCTGCCGCTGACACCGTCGTCTTAGAATTCGGTATTGCTGCCGCTGCCGCTGATACGGCTGTTTTGCTATTCGGGATCGCTGCCGTTGATGCGCTAACCGCTGTTTTGCTATTCGGCGCGCTGACCGCCGCTTCTGGTTTTGTTGTAAGTGCCATTTATCCCCCTGCTAGGTTAAGCTCTACGCCGTCACCAACTTGTTCATTAATTTGTGTGATTAATTGTCTAACTGAGTCAGAACTAAACATCGACGACCCTGCTAAATTAATTGAAATATTTCTGCTTGCTTGCGGTGCTGCTTGTTGGCTATCGCTTGAACTTGCCGCTCCGCTTGATTGGCTTGCGCCACCGGAAAAGCCAGTTTTGCTTATAGACCCTTGTGACTTGCTGCCAGAATTAATTGATTTAATAATTGAGCCGGTATTCGCCAAGCTTGCCGCCGCATAACTAGCAGCTACCACCGGTGCCCAAGGTCCACCCGTTGACATTCCCGCCTGCCAAGCGTCAACAGCCGCCTGCTTACCTTTTATTATCGCTTGAACTGTTGCCGCTGCCGCCATAGCTTTTTGTACTTTTTTGCTATTGCTTGCTAAAGCTTGAAAACCTTGTTGAATGCTGTTTAGTACAATTGATCTTTTTGCATCTTCTGTTGCCTGCGTTAAAGATTGCATTTTTTCATCATGTGCTATTTTTGTTATTTCACCATTTGCTAATTGATCGGCGGTTAATTGCCTTTCTCTCTCGTTGGCTGCAATTTGCAACTCTTCTTGGCTTGCGTATCTAATACCTAAAGCTTCTAAAATTCCAACTGTCTCTTGCTCCATTGAAACAAGCTTTTTTTGTATTCTTTCGTCGTCGTTTCCTTCGCTGCCTATTGGGTTGAGTGCAAGCGCTGTAGCTTCTGCTAAACGATCATAGTGAGCAATGGACGTATCGACAAAGGTTTTTATACCCTCGCTTGGGAGTTCTTCATTTGCTAAAGCGCTTAGCTCATCGTTTGTTTGAGAAACTAAACCAATCATTGATTCGGCTGTCTCGTTTACTGACTGAACGAATTCCGAGTTTTCGAGCTGGGGTATTAACCCAAAATCAGTACCTAAAAATTCATTGTGTGCTTGAATAATTGTATTAATACCGGATGTAAAAGAATCTACAACATTAGCCTGTAAATTAATTATGCCCGCGAAAACATTCGCCACCAATGCCGAAAAGCCAACTGCTCCAACCTCTAAAATTTTAAATATAACTTTAATACCGTGAAGCCCATCAGCAAAAACACCTACTACATCAACAACGCCATCTAACCCTTGCTTAATAAAACTACTTGCGCCACCTGCCTCTTTAGCCATATCAACAAATAAATCTGTAACGCCGGTAACAATTGGAGCCATTTGTATTGCAAATTGTTGAGTCATTGAATCTATTAAGCCGGAAGCTCTAGCAAGTGCTTTATTTGCTTGTGTCGCTTTTTCTACATCAATGTCAGACAAGCCTATACCAAGCTCTTTTGCTGCTTTGGCTTGCTCTGACATCGCTTTACCGTTGTTTTTTAGCAATGGTAGTAGCTGAGTTGAATCTGAGGCGATAGCCTCCATAAAAAACGTCATATCTTTTTGCGATACATTCGCCTTTTCTAAGCTCTCAACATAAAGTTGTAAACCTTCTTTGCTTGATAGTTTTTGGAAATCTTTTATTGTTACGCCGGTCAACGGTCCAATTTTTTCAAAAAAATCAACCATTGGACCCGCGCCGGATATCTCGAAATCGCCAACCCTATCGTTGAAATCAAGTAAGATGTCAGACAATTTATCTTGCTCTATTCCGTATTGTTTAGCGCCAAACGCCATGCGTTGAAAGTCGGATACACTTATATCCGCTCGCTGAGATAGCACCTTCAATTCTTTAATATTACCAAGATTTGATTTGATTAGAGCTGTCGCGACTCCCGCCGCCGCGACTGTTGCTGCCGCAGCCCACTTGCCCCATTTATTGGCATTGCTTCGTAGTTTTTCGCCAGATAGCTTTAGCGCATCACCGGTGGCTTTAAGGCCATCTTGTACGCCTTTTGTGTCGGCTGTGATTTTTACGCTTAGTGCACCTATTACAGTTTCAGCCATTAGAGAACCTTATAGCCTTGAGCTTCTAACTCTTCACCGCGCTTTTGCGCTTTCTCGTAATCGTCTTCGTGAACTGATCCAATCATTTTGCTTCTTTTTGCCTCGTGTATTAGTTCACATTCCGCTATAGTCATTTTCCAATATTCAGAAGCAATGACACCGTAATGACCAACGATTAAAGAATAAACGTCCCCTAGTGGATAAGGGGCATCTAGATCTACTTTTTCTTTTTTCGCGTTACTGTCTTTTTTTTTGCTGTTTTAAAGTTAGGTAACAGCATCGGCATAATGTCCGCCATAATACCAAGTAAAGCTTTATTATCTTTTTTGCTAACATCAAACATATTATCGAAAACACTCTCCCATGTGACAGTAAACCCAGCTTCGTCCATCAAAATATAAAAGAATTTTGAAATCATGTAAAAATCTGGATCTTCTTGGCTGATTTTGGCCAACTTCATCAAACCTATCTCGTTTTGAATCCGTTCGCCAATTAACATGGTGATTACTAGTTTTTTGCTCTCACCATTCCAAGATAAATCAATCGGTTTTCTAATGCTCATTATGTGCCTGCAGCCCATGTAGGTGTACCACTTGAAGCAAATGAAGCATCCCATGTGTAAGGCGTGTTAGCGTCACCACCGGCTGATAAATTACTTAAAACGCCATCGGCGGTTATTGTTGATCCATCTGGAAAAGTCCAGACAATCTCAACTGCTTGACTTGAGCCAAAATACAGACCAACCAATTCAAGGTTTTTCAATGGTCCGCTAATTGGAAACTCTAAAGACTTAACGCCGTGAACCGCTGCGAGTGATTGCCACCCGCCCGCTGCCTCGTCTGTCACATCTAAAAGTTCGCCATTAAAGTTAATACTTTTTGATACAGTGCCGACCAATGCCGCACCGCCATAAGTACCAGTTACATCAGTACCAACCATTTTTATATCTACGCTCATTTTAAAACCCTCTTTTGTTAAACTGGTAAATCTTCAAAAAGTATTCTAAACCGTTGAATACTCTGTCTAGTTATTCCGTCACTTTCTAAAACTACTGTGCTAAATTCTTGCTGTATGGTTGTAATGCAAAAACTGGCTGTATCTGGCATTGCGTACCTATGTAATGCTTGATAGATATTATAGTTCTCGTCTGCTACTTCTTTTGAGCCTTTGTAATCACTAAAAACAATGATTTGAACCGTTGAATCAAAGCCTAGCTCTAACTCTGTATCACTATTACTTGTCGCTAATGGATCAATTCTCACGTAAGGAAAGCTGTTGTAATTTTGTGGTACGTGATCGAATACATCAATATCAAGCTGATCAACCAACCTATTGAAAACAGCTTTAAATATTTCGTTCATTTACCGGCCTTTTTAACTTGAATATCAATCGCTTTTTTCATGTTGTCGCTAAAGTCTTTTGTTTTAGACTCTTTGGCAGGCTCTAACCACGGTCTATTTCTTTCTGTCTCTAAGATAGCGCCGTAATCTAAATTCGTACCCACTAGCGCAAATTTAGAGCCTTTTCGGTGCGAGAATGTAACACTCCCTATCAATCGCCCTGTGTCGCTGTTTGGTGCGTCGCCGCTCTTGCTGATCTCGTGCTTTTTTCCATCTTTGGTTCGTTGTACAAAATTTCCACTAGTGCTCGGCTCTTTGATTAATCGAATAGCCTCCTTGTTAACCTCGATAGCCGTTATTCTTACCGCGTCATCAACTGCCCTATCTAAATCTAAAGCAAAACTATTTAAAGCTCTTTGCAATAACTGCTCACCTTCGATAGCTATTGAACCGGTCATTGCCTAACGCCTTTTTCAATAGTTAACTTTGTCCAAATGCTAGCTTGCGCGATATCTTCTATTGATCTAATTTGATAATCTTCTGAGTCATAAACCAATTTCATTTCTGTTGATAACCCGCTAATCGTTTTTAAGTGACACTTGAATAATTGATCTGTAATTAATCTCCCTGACTGAATCTTTTCCGTTCCAGTCATTGGGAATATAAAAGCGTCTACACTTGCGAAACTTGTTAACCTTGAAGTCTCACCACCTTGACCATCGTCAAAAGTGGTAAAGCTAAATATTTCAACGGGTGCATTAAACTCGTCAAATGTTGCATTTAGCATTTCATCCGCTAAAGTTGTGAATGTAGCTAATAGGCCCACATTAAACCCTGACTAATTTTGCAGTATCTATTAAAAAAGGACATAGCCAACGGTTAACACTATCTAGTCTCACTTTTGAATTTTTACCCCTACTAAAATAAGATACTTCCATAACATCTAACTTTTCTTTTTGTATATTTTGGTTGGTGGACGTTATTAGTAAGTCTTGAGATATTGCCGCTATTGCCGCCTCGATTTGTGCGTTTTTAATTTCTCTTGGTATTGTCGTTGAAACTATCCATCGCCCGTTAGCGTAAATAGTATGTCTTGGAAAATTAAATAATTGATTGTCTGGCTCAACCCTGTAGCCGTCATACTCAAATGACTCTAAGTAATCCATCGCTTTAATAATAAAGGGTTCTCTTAATTCAGCTGTAGCCGCGTAAGTAACGCTTCTAGCGTCTGCATAAGCTGTGAATTCAGCGTCTGTGATGTAGCTATTTGCGCCGGATACTATTGAGCCATCTTCAATCGTTAGAGCCATTAGTCACATTTCCCGGCGTCTTCTAAAGCTTCTTTTACTTCGCGTTCACATTTTCCGCCAAGCTTGCCTTTTTTGATTTGCTTAACTTCAATACCAAAGATTCTTGTATCGTTCATGTCTGCGCCTAATGACTTAACATCGAATACGATATCAACTAAATTAGATTTTTGCTGTTGCTTGTTTGACATTTTTATACCTTCTAATTGTAAGTAAAAAAGGGTTAAACTTTCGCCTAACCCAAAGGAGAATACTAGTTATTGATTGAAGGTAATCTGGCTAAACCGCGTCTATTGAAGTTAGCAAAGTTAGAATAACTTTTAACTCTAACGATAGATTCATCTTTAGCTTCTTTAGCGCCGATAGCTTCCACTTGAATACCCATTGGTACGCCGTTTGGATAGATCATCGCTGCGCCGATTTTCTTCGTGCCATCATCCCAACAACCAGCATAAACAGAGGTTAAAGCGCCACCCGTTACTGCTGCGCCGTTAGCTGTCTCAACAATAGAAAGATAATCGTTTTGAAAGATTGGCACTCCCTCATAGGCTGAAACTGTTCTACTCGTCCCATTTGGCATAGTAAACGCCATAGTTTCGTTTACACCACCTAAAGTACGAACAAGCGCTTTATATGACCGAATAGTACGACTCGGAGCCATGATATAATCGACTTCACCATCTTTAGCCTTAACTAAATCAAGTAATTCGTCAAGCAATGCAAAGCTTAGAGCCTGACCCGCTGAAGCTGTTGTATATTGGGATGCATCACAAAGAGTATGTAACGAATTCATATTAGGCGCTGAACCGTCACCGATTGCTAGACCTGTTTGAAGTAATCGTCCGACTGATTTAGCTTTGCTTGATACTTCTGCGCCCATTTGATCTACACCAGCGCTTGCCGAAGTAGCATTGACTAAGCCGTTTAACTCTGCATCGCCTATTGTGGTTGTTGGTAGGTATGTAACCGACGTATTGGTCATTGCTGCTTTCGCGGTAATCGTCCCCGCTACTGCTAAATGTTCCGCATCGCCTAACGCATTCTCACGATTATAAACAACCGCTTGACCGTCAAATCCCAACCAAGGGATCGCGTTCCATGATGGATTCGTTGTGACAATATCCTCGGCAACTCCTGCCACCAATTCATTGTTAATTAATTTTGCCGCTTCTGCTAATGTAGTAGCCATTTTTTGTACCTCAAAGTTAAATTTTCAAGGCACAAGACGCGCCAAGATTTATAATAAATCCTAGCGCCGCTAGTTAGTGTTTTTTAAGCATCACCGATACTTTATAGTCAATTGTACAACTAACTGGTTAAATAGTCTATTATTTGATTAAATTCGCCAATCCAGACGCTATTTTTTGTTGACTAGTCTTATCTGTACCGGTTGGACCTCCACCACCCTGACCGCCACCACCGTTTGATTGTATTTTGTAAGACTCTGAAAGACTTCCTACAAATTCATCAACCGTTAGATTGCCGTTTGCACCGGTTAATATTTGATCGCCATCCATAGCCACTACCGCGCCATTATTAACAGTGAATTTATCGCTAACCATTAGATTGACCGCCTCATTAAAATCTGGCCTAATCTTATGAGCGCCTAACGCTTTACTGGTAGCGCCCTCAATCTCATACTTTTTAGTAGTGCTAATGGATAAATTTTTGTATTTATCGCCTCGCTCGTTAGCCGCTTGCAGTTTGGCCTCAAAATCAGACGTTATAACATTCACTTTAGAATTAACCAATCCGTCGATATCATTGGCGTCAATAAAAGATTTATCTAACGCTTTTTGCTTATTGGCCTTGAATTCGCTTAACTCTTCCGGCGTAATGCCGTCTAATTGTTTGCTGTATTTTACGTTGTTTTCTCTAAACTCGTTTACTTTATCTTTTTGTAACTGAAAATCTTCACTGCTGACCATGCCGTCAACTTGAAGAATGTAACCGTCACTGGTTTTTTTGTATAGATTTTGTTGACTCTCGTCGGCTTTGTCGTATTGCTCGTTAGTAAGTTTTGCTTTTAGCATTTTTTAATCCTCTGGATTATTTAATGATAGTGAATGTGATTCCTCTAGCTCAGCTAGGCTCATCGATTGGTTTCTCTCTTTGAATTTGGTTATTGATAAATTGCCACTTCTAAATTGATCCGCTTCATCTTTCCCTATCGCCTCATCTTGAAACGATTTAGATTGACGGACAAAAAATTGATTATAAGTCATAAACTGTCCTTTATTTTTGGATCACCTTTTAGTATAGGTGCGGTTGTGCTTCTGCAATTTGGGTGCGCGGGTGGCAATCTACCCTTACCAGCTCGGTAAATATTACCGTCTAAACTAGTGCAAATATCACTAGTTCGGCTATCCAGCGTACTAATCCATTCGTAATGTGATATTAAATCGCTATTAGCCTTATATAACGTATCTTTTGCGACCGCTGCCACATGATTAATTGACGTTCTAACTAATCGCGAGGCGCTTGTCCTAGTGACGTTTAGCAACCCATCGCGATAGCCTGCCGACCTTGTGCCTATTACGTCGCGTATTATTTCCGGAGTTGTCTTGCTTTCAAAGAAACCCATTGATACTGCATCGCGGATCATTCGAGCCTGTATTTTGCTAAAATCATTGAGCGCATCTTTTAAATGCCTGTTATTAAATGGTCTTGAATAATAAGCGGCTCTTAATCTAGATAGTGCCGGAATGGGCGCGTCAAAATCATTGCCTAGTGCTTTTAGTCCAAATCTAACCTCACTCTCTGCAAATAAATCTAACTGTCCGCTGTAATCATCGGTAAATTCTTTTAAATGAAATAAAACCATATTTTCAACATCTTTAAGTTTCGCCCTTATTCTAGCTTGAGACCGTATGGTGTTAGATACCAATAATTGAGCGCGTAAATCTCTCATTATTCGACTAATAAAAGGATTTAGCTTTTTAAATTGTCCGGTCTTGTATCGCTCTACAAAGTGACCGTGACGAGTATAAATATCTACAATATTATTCATTATAGCGCTAGGTTGTCAGGTGGCGTATTATCAGCAAAATCATTGCCACCCTGCTCTATTCGGTCGGCTTCATCTTCTGGAGTTATCCCTTTCGGCAATAACTCCCCCTTATAAAGTAAATTCAAGAAAGTATCCAAGCTCATACCGCCAGATAGGTAAGTTTGTAAATAGGCTTGAAGCGCTTGAGGGTCGACTTTCACATCTACAAAATCCCTATTGATAGCGTAAGTGCTGCCAGTTGTGCCCGCCCATTCGTCAATAATTCTAAATATTTCATTCATCATTAAATCAATAGCGTTTGCGATTGTTGAAAGTGTAGCTGTTTCGCTTGAGGCGTCTATTCTTGCTGTCTCCGCAGCCTTAACTCCGCCTTGCTCGCTTGTTAACATCTTTGCGCCAATGCTAGACATTGTGTTGATATCGTCATCAATAGCCGATTTAACAGAAGCTAACCCCGCGCCGCTAAACTCTAATAATTCAACCCTAGCACTTTCGTCTTCTATATGGTTAAAACTACCAGCGCCAACCTTAATTTGCTTTTTATTTCCATCGTCGTCCGCTATCGCCCCAAACACAAAAAGCGTCGGTAACGCTGTCCAGTGTAGCCCATGACGTTGATCGGCTGATAGCCGGTATTGATTAAGATTGACATTCGACAAGTTTAATAATAGCGGATCGGTGTTAGCTATTCCAAGCCCGCCAATAGTAACAAATACAAAAGGGATCTCTTTAAGTGGTGCACCTCGGTTAGTTGGTGTTAATACCTCAACAATAGCAAAGCCGTTTTTAGTTTTTCTCCACCTATTTTGAATGTAATTCCCGCTCTCATCATAGGTTAACTCTAAATATTCAGTATGAACCGTTTCTTTAAATTTGTCCTTCTGATCTCTGACCGTGTAATTTTGAGTTAGTACAATGTAATCGTAACTATAATTGATTAACGATTCTTTAGTGTAAGTTTTTACGGTTGGCGCGTTGAGTTCATTATCCCACTCGACCAATTGACCAACCCCACCCGATAACAATAATTCTGCTATTGCGTTGCAAGTAAACAGTTTAACATCTTGATCTTTGCCGTTTATGTTTGACTCAATATTAACTATTGTCGTTTCAATCAAAGACTCTTTTCTCATAATTGCGCCGGTTATCGCTGAGACTGTCGGACTAACTGCCGGTATTACTGCGCCCCTATTTAAATAAGCGTTATATTCTGCTTGAGTTTGGCCTGTTAATTTTGGCAGGTAATCCTCACCCTTGCTTTTTACTTTAATGTCACCAGCCGCAAAATCTTTGACTTGCGTTGACTTTTTTAAACCGTCTTCATATCCTGCGTATTGCGTATTGATTGGCATAATTTAAAACCCTATTATATTTAACTCTGTTACTTTCGATTGTCTGACTAAACTAATTGATAGCGCCATTATAAACGCATCAGCTTTGTTTGGAGACTTGATGCCTCTTTTCTTTAAGTCTTCTTTACTCTCAACCTTAACCCGCCCAGCTTTGTCAAAGTCCTTGTATGGCGTTGCTAGCTCACTAATTAGAGACTCTAGACCTTTAATATCAGAGCTAATAGAAATTAACTCGTCAGCCTTGTAATTCTTGTTACCATTAACCCTATAATCATAAGTATTTCTTAATCTATCTGCGACAAGCCACCACGCCTGCGCCTTGAGATTGGAGAAATATTCTTTTTGTTTTATTCCTTCGTACTTTCTATTAGGCTTGACTATCTTACCGCCTGCGTTAAATGGTGCGTAATCGTAATAACTTAAATCTTTAAGCGTCGAACCTGTACCCGCACCAACCCCAATAGAATCGTAAATTATTCGAGCGTCGTTTTTGCTAGCCGTTAATTTTACGCGTTTAGCTGACTTTCTTAACTCATCCTCCCCACCTTTCCATTCGTCACACTTGATAGCTATTGAGCCGTTGGCGCTTACTGTTGCGTTTAAGTCGTCACCTGAGTCCGCAACATCGTAACCAACCGTATTTTTACCACCTAACTCAAGATCGGTTTCAAGGTGGAAATCTAAAGCCGCCTCGATAAATGACCGCTTAATGATTACTTGTTCTTCATCGCTTAAAGGTTGCCCTTTGTAAACGTGCAAATATTTATCGTAATCTTTTGATTTTAAGTCATTTATAACTTTCATCATAGTGTTTGAAATATACCCGTTTTCGTCATAATTGATTAATCTAACTATACTTCCTTCGGGCGGATGAATAACAAAATTTTGGTAAATAAAATCATTTGTGTACTTTGGATTAAAGCTGATCCAAATCTCTGATCCTTCTTTTCTGATAGTTGGCTCTAATATGTCCCACTGGTCAGAAGTTAAATTGTGCGCTTCTTCTATCCAAAGTATATCAGCACCTTCAAACGATTTGATTTCGTCGATGTTTCGCTCGATACCATAAAATACAAACTCTGAACCGTTGTTGTGATAAATGCTTGACGCTTGAACATCAAAACCACTTAAACCTAGGTGGTCAATTTTATTTTTTACAACTGTATAAACTGATTCTTTAATTTTATTTTGAAATCGTCTAACGCACAAAAATCTTGTTTTATGCTCGCTTGCTATTTTAACGCCTGCTGATGCGTACTCATGTGTCTTGCTTGACGAGCGCCCACCATATAGCGTTCTAACTCTAAAATAGTCATAAACAAGCTTTGACGCCTTGTCTAAGCGCCAATTCCAAAACGGCTTTAAGTTAGGGTTAAGAGGGTAACTACTCATCGACAAAATGCCGATTACTTGCTTTGTCGCTTTCGGTTGATTCGATCACCTTAGTTTCCTTCCATCCTGCCTGAGTTTTTAGGTAGAATATCTGTGCTGATGTGTTTCCATCCTTAGCCGATTTGATTAAATTACCCGCTATTGATGCGATTGCTTTGGCTTTTCCGTTCTTATATGCGAAAGAAACATTTTCATCACGGTCACGGATTGCTTTAAATGTAACGTGAGATACACCCAAATAATCGGCTATCTGCTTTGTATTTAATACCGCTGAAAGTGTTTGAACTTCTTTTATCTGCTCGTCGGTTAATTCTACTGGTGGTCTACCTGTATCAGCCATTAGGAATGACCTTTTGTATGTTGGAGCGTGTTGGGCGGTACTGCCCCGCCGCTTTCTAGCTGGTCGCTATGGGTGCGAGAATTATTGACGTAGGGAATTAAATCCTTAGTAGATTTTATCTGATGCTTATAGTTTTTCATTAACGCTCCGCGCTAGTTTAGACTCGCTGAGTCTGGTTATTGTTTGTTTTGCTTCTTCTTCTCATATTCGCATGTTTTAAAAAAAGCATTTTCTCTGAATTGCTTCTCGTTTTCTTTGTTGTACTTTCTTCTGTTGCTACCTTTACCGTTCATTACTTTGTGGAATTATTCAAATATTTAATTACGTCAGCAAGTATTTCGCTTGCTAAATATCGAGGAAATAGCCTTAATTCGTCGACCTTCCTGCTTAACTCTAAAGCATAATACCTCTCTATCTTAAAATGCGTGGCTGTGGTATTCATTATATAGTCCCCTGTTCAATATTAAGTTTATAGAAATAGGTTAATTCCGCATTATCGTTTATTTCTAATTCAATATACCCTTTACCATAATATGTTATTAGCTCGGTAGACGCTTTTAAGAATTGCGCTACTATTAAACTATTAGGCCAGTCTGCGCCCGTAGTCGCGCTTGATAGTGTTATTATATCAGTTAAGGCATTCTTATTAATATCTACAATTCTAGCTCTTACCGTTGCGCCTGAGTCGATAGCAAATACAGCTCCGTCTTGCTTTGCGGTTAGTGCGTAAGATGGGCTGTCACCCGTTACCAATCTTAATGTCATAATAAAATACCTTTTGAGCTTGATAGTTGCATATTTTCGCTATCAGTTGTTTCAATGTTTTCGCAGTCTGTAAAGTTTAAGTTTTCGGTCGCTTGCATTAAATAACGGTTAATTACCGCTGGTGCACCTTCACGCCAAACGCCCTCACCCCAGACAGTTTGATCCCAAACTCCAACCTGCCAAACTCCTGCGACTGATAAGCTCATTATACATCAAACGGTGTACCGCTACCGTCCCCAGTGATTGTTACGCCGTTAATGGTGGCAATATTAACGTTAGTTGTGTAGCTGGACGCTAGTAATGCACTATCAGTCCCGCGCATATCAGTGTTAGTTGTAACTGTTGCAACTAGAGTGACGTTGGCTACTGCGTCATTGACTGGATCAAAGTTATTTAAGCCGGTGATTTGCGCGGGTATCGTGGTCGCTGTATCAACTAAAATAGCGCTAACATCAGTCTGCATAGTGTCTTGTTTTGCTTCTGTCGCAAATCCTGTCACCGTTAGCCAGTTCCCTTGGTTGGTTTGAAGGTCATTCGTATCAACTAGAACAGCGTCTAAAATTAAATCTAATCGACCACCATCAACCCAATCACCCTGCAATTCATTAGTATCTGCAACAATCGCCGCTAATTGGGTGGAGTTTGAATCCATTTCTTGGCGTATTTCTATCACTGTCGGGCTAGAACCGCCTGCGCCTGTTGTCCATGCCGTATCCCCTCTATCTCTAATAGCTTCTAAGCTATCTGTACTTGTTGAGAATGTAGCGCCTTGCATATCGTCAACTTTACCGTCAAGCGTTGTTAAATTTGCCGCCGTTGCTATTGCTGTTAACTGGTCGCCTGTACCGGATGCCTCTGTTAATACTGTGCCGTCACCAATGTAATTAACAACACTTTCAGCATAAGCTACAAATATCTGATCTACCTTTAGTGTAGCAGTCGTTAATCCTGACGCCGCGTAGAATCTTATTTGAATCAGTCCCGCGTTTCCACCAGTGCCGGTATTCTTGCCGAACAACGCTTCGATATCAGTCGTAAACGTTGTTGTATTGTTTGAACCTTCTAGTGTTGTTAGCGTTGTCCACGCAGCACCAACCCAATCATAAGCTTGAACTAGAATACTATCGTTTGAGCCGTTAATTAATGCGCTAAACTCCACTTCAACCCCCACCCCATTAACCCCAACATCAAAGATGTAATATAAATCCATAGCGCCTGCGCTATCGGTGTGTTCGTGCGCTATTCCGTCTCTAGTCTCTGCGTTAGCTTCTGTTCCGCTTGACTGTGTACCCGTGGTTAAAACATAGCTACCATTAGACGCTTGATGGAATGCCGCGCCAGTTGATGCAATGTTATTTATATGTCCCTCTAAAGCTTCAAGGGATTCAATATTGTTGTCATAGGTGTCCCAGTCTGCCGTTGCTGACTTACTCACCAGTTTAGCGAATATAGAATCGTCTGCCACATCTGTTCCGGTGACTGACGAGCTAACCAAATGATCAAGTCCGATGTCTGACAGTGCAGTATCAATCTCTGTGTTGATTTGAGCTGTAGTCACTTGATTGGTTACGTCTGTTACTGTTGCTACTGTATCAGCCGCTGGATCAAAGTAATCCGCTGCTAGTAATGTTCTAGCGTTAAATTGTGCAACACTTGGAGGCACTACGGTATTAGCTGAATCTGTGCCTCTCATTGTTTCCGCTGCTGTATCTAAATCAAAAGCATGTTCGGCTGATACGTTCCCGTAAGTTTCTATACCTAAAGAAGTGTCTAACCAAACTTTTGTGCCTGTTTGATCGATAATAATAATTCTAATTCTTGCTGCGCTCATTTCTGTAGCTGTCAAAACAAGTGAATAAGTTGACCCTTCGTCAGTCGGTAAATTAGTTGTATTAGCCTCTGCTCCTTCATCTTTTTGGATTTTTACATCACCAGCAGCAAAAGTTGCCGCTACACTTAAATCAATACCGTCTATTTCAAATAAGCTGAAAGTGATTGTTTTCTCTTGATTGTATTTGCCTAATATCATAAATCACCTAAGTAGCTATCTAGCCAATTGCTTTCTACTGTCGACTGTAAGCTGTCTCTGAATGCAATTCTACTCGCAGTTGAGATTGCGGGAGCTTGCTCTAATAAAGTGTTAATTTGTCTTAGTTTCGCCCAATCATCAAACCACACCTCTTTTGCTATCTCTTCTGCTGTTGGTGGTACTGGAGTTATCGGTGTAACATCAATCGATTGACCTATTACCGTAGTAAAATCAAACGTATCTATAACGCCATCAACTCGTAGCGCTTTAGATCTTGCAAAATCTTTTAATCCTGCAATAGTTGTACCATTGAATCGTTCACTAATAATATAGGTTTCTACGCCATCAGAATATTCAATCTCAATTTTCCAGCTTAACCCGCTTTGAACTGCGTTTAGTAATGTTGCTATAACTGCCATTTAATATCCTTCAATTCTTCGTCTAAAAATTGGAATTGCTGTTGGACCGCCGCCACCGCTAGCAGATACTAACGCAAATGCAGCCATAGCCCAATCCGTACTACTTCCCGCTGTCCAGCTCATTGAGTCTGAACCACCTGTAGCTGATAGCTCTTGACAACCCAAACCAACATCCGTGCTGCCGCCTGTTTGAGTTATATTAACACGTTCTGTATGATCTGCGGTTAATGATGGTGGACCATTTTGAACAATTGATACGGCATCAACAATTAAATCGCCAGACGTACCCGTAACACTAACTGCTAGCGCGGTCCCCGTTCCTGTTGCGGTTTGAGGCGTACCCGCTCTAACTGGCGTAGTTTGATCGACATTTGTATAAACTGAGCAAGCCGCCGCCATTCTTAGTGTATTTGAATTTGTTATCACCACATCTGCTGTTGTCGCTGTGGGATTTACTAATGTATAAAAATGTACTGTTGCGTTACCAGTTTGGGCTGTACCTTGTTGCGTAAAGTTTTCGCTGCCATTAAAGACAACCGATGTGACTACGGGCGTTCCGCGAGTCGCAACTGCCAATGTTAGACAAACATCTGTACCCGTTGCAACAATAGACGATAGGGTTAGTGTCGCACTTTGTACCCCGCCGGATATTGTTGATACGTAAGTCGGCAAGCTCTACTCCTTTATCGCTTTAAACTTAACAATGGCCTTAGCTGCAATACTTGGGTCGCTTACTTCATCGACAATAAAATCTACAGTTAAGCTTGGTAGTGACTCTCTACCTGTTACCGTGGTCATATAGCATGAATACTCGCCGCTTGCTAAAACCGCTTCATATGATTCAACGTCACCGGCAGGCGAAAAGGTTAGCTCATTATTACAATATATATTAAATGAGTTTATATCCGAAACCGCTAAAAGGCT